>OEIU01000759.1_pt1 | contig 26365 bp, 24 predicted proteins | sample 1539221 | NCBI WGS metagenome assembly OEIU01 (sample SAMN03792071, study PRJEB22550) | activated sludge metagenome | feature: wastewater treatment plant; material: activated sludge; isolation source: Wastewater treatment plant of a petroleum refinery complex | place: Argentina: Zarate | collected...
CCTGGCGGGACGGCTCATGCGGCGCGCGGGGCCGCGGGCCTGCCTGGTCGCCGGCCACCTCCTTTACGGGGGCGCCGGCGTCGCCGCGGCCGCCGCGGGCGCCGCGCACGCGCCGCGGGCGATCCTGCTGGCCGCCGTCCCGCTCGGACTCGGGCACGGCGCCGCCCTGCTGGGCCGGTCCATCGCGGTCGACCTGCACCCCGCGGGCGAGCGGGGGCGCGCCGTCGGGCGGATCCTCGCCGTGGGCGCCGCCGGGGCGCTCTCGGGACCGGCCCTCGTCGCGGGGTTGCGCCACGTCGCGACGCAGACGGGGCTCGACCCGCACATGCTGCCGTGGCTCGCGGTGCCGGCGCTCGGCGCCGCCGGGGCGGCCGCGGTCTCGCGGCTCCGCGTCGCGCCGGTGCGCGGGACGACCCCGGCGCCGGCGCCCCGCCCCCGCGCCCGCCGGGCCCGGGGCATGGGGACGGCGACGCTGGTGGTCGCCGGCGCGCAGGCGTCGATGCTCGCCCTGATGTCCGTGGTCCCCGTCCACATCCACCACGACGGCGGCGGCGACGGGCTGATGGCCCTGATCCTCGGCGCGCACCTCGCCGCCATGTACGGCCTCGCGCCGCTGCTGGGCGCCGCCATCGACCGCTGGGGCCACCGCGACGGCCTGACGGCGGCGGCCGCACTGTGCGTGGCGGGCGCCATGCTGAGCACGTTCACCCAGATGCCGGTGATCGCCGCCGGGGGGCTGGCGGCCCTGGGCGCCGGCTGGTGCGCGAGCCACCTGGGGGTCACGGCCGCCGCCGGCGCGGCGGCCGGCCCCGGAGACCGCGCGTCCGCGCTCGGGACGGCCGACCTGGCCGCGAGCATCACCGCCGCGGCGGCCGGCGTCACCACCGGGCTGCTGATCGGCGTCACCGGCCTGGTCCCCCTCGCCTGGGCCGTCGCCGCGACGATGGGGGTCGTGCTGCTCACCGCATCCCGGCCGCGTCTGGGGGGCGTTGCCCCCGTGGAGGCGTTCGAATAGCGTCGGCATGCGTGCCGACCCCGTTCCGCAATCGCATCGCCGTCTGTGCCGCCGCGCTGCTGACGTGCTGCGGCGCCGGGGTCGCCGCCGCGCAGGCGCCGCCCGGGGTCCCGGGGCTCCAGAGCGAGCGGTTCCGGCTGGTGGTGGAGGGCGAGGCCCAGGCGGTCCGCGACCTCGACCTCGGGGGCTCGACCCCCATCTGCAACGCCCAGGTGAACGTGCACATCACCGAGACCGCGGTCTGGCGGCGCGGCCGCGGCGTGGTCGTGGAGTTCACCCGCCTCGGCACCGGCCCCCGCGCCCCGGTGATCATGCGCCGCGTGGGCAATGCGGTGCCGGTCTTCACGGCCGTCGGCACCATCACCCGGCGCAGCAGCGGCAGCGCCACCCGGACGCCGGTGGGGGCGCCCGACGCCTGCCCGCCCGCGAGCGAGGACCTCTCGGCCGGCCCCGACTGCGGCGTCCCCCAGAAGCTCCGGACCAGCATCGCCCTGGGCTATGCGAACGGCCTCCTGCGGATCCGCAACTCCGGACTGCTCGCCGTGGAGGACATCGCGTGCCCGGTGAGCCAGGTCTACGGCGGGACGCCGGATCTGCGCTACGGGTGGCCGAACCCCCCGCCCCTACGCCCCGAGCTGATCGCGCCGGCCCTCGTCTTCGGCGGACGTCAGGCGTTCGTGATCCGGCTGGCCTCGCCCCGCGCGCGCACGTCGCAGCCCATCTCGTCGGGTCCGTTGACCGGCAACGCCACCGACGTCGGACAGAACCGCGTGACGGTCCGCTTCATCCGGCTGCCCTGAGGGCGGGCGGGTGTTCCGCGCCGGCCCTCACGGGAGCGGGGGCGCCAGCATGACCCGGTCGCGTCCGGCGTCCTTGGCGGCGTAGAGCGCGTCGTCCGCCGCGGCGACGAGGGCGTCGGCGGACGGGGTCCCCGTCCCGGTGACCGCGGCGCCCACGGAGACGGTCACGCGGATCCGCGCGCCACCCACCGCCACCGGCGCCTCGGCGATCCCGGCGCGCACACGCTCGCCCAGCCGGGCGAGGGCGTCGGGGCCGGGTGCGTCGGCCACCAGCACCAGGAACTCCTCGCCGCCCCACCGTGCGACGAGGTCGTCGCGCCGGACCGCCGCCGACGCGCGGCGCACCACCTCGACGAGCACCGCGTCGCCGGCGGCGTGCCCGTGCGTGTCGTTGGTGCGCTTGAAGTGGTCGACGTCGAGCAGCAGCACCCCGGCCGGCCCCGCCGCGACCGCCGCCGCCAGCGCCTCGGCGCCGTGCCCGCGGTTGGCAGCGCCCGTCAGCGCGTCGGTGCGGGCGACGCGGTCGATCTCGTCGCGCGCCAGGTCCAGCTCGACGTAGGTGGAGCTCATCTCGGCGAGCGCCTGCGTCAGCTGGTCCTCGCCCTCGCGCTGCCGGGTCACGTCGTGCAGCACCGCCAGCTCCACGCCGTCGCGGCCGAGCGGGATCCGGCGCTCGTCGATCCAGCGCACGCCGCCGCCGGCGTCGGTCATGCGGTGCTCGCCCGGGTCGCCCGCGCCCGGGTCCGCCAGGTGGGGCGCCGACGCGATCAGCAGGCGGGCGGCCGCGTTGGCCGCCACCACCGTCCCATCCTCCCCGCGGACCACCAGCCCCGACTCGAGGGCGTCGAAGATGCGCAGGAGCACGTCGGCGGACAGCACACCGTCCACTCGGCGTGCGCCCCCGTCACCTTGAGCGTCGCACGTCGGCGATGCGCAGCCGGCAGCCGGCGCGCCGGGGGTCCTGGACCGTGAGGCCCTCCACCGTCACGCCGGGCGCGGCGCGGGTCAGGATGCCGCGCGCCAGCCCGCGGTGGAGCAGGCAGATCAGCTCGCCGCCGGGGGCCTCGACGCCGTCGGCGAAGGGGCAGCGGTCCAGGATCAGGTCGAGCGACTCCCCGCCGGGCCGCCGGGGTGCGAACCCCATCCGCGCGAACGCCCGCCACAGCTCCTGCATGCCGCCGCCCGGGCGTGGGACGGTCTCGCCCTGCGACTCGCCGAAGCGCTCCATCTCGTCGGGCCGCAGGTCCAGCCGCCCCACCAGCGTCATCAGCAGGCGCACCAGCTCGCGGTGGCCCTCCGCCTCCCGCTCGTCGGGGTCCGCCGCCCACGCGTAGCGGCGCACCGGACGCCCCCTGCCGCGCGGCGGGTCGGTGCGGCTCTCGAGGACCCCCGCCCGCTCCAGCGCGGCCAGGTGGCCGCGGACGCCGGAGTGGTGGAGGTCCAGCGCGTCGGCCACCTCCTGCGCCGTCATCGGCCCGTCCGCCCGCTCCAGGACGGCGGCGACGCGTCGCGCGGCCGGCCGTCCCAGCGCCGCCGCACGCGTGTGGCGGGCGGGGGCCAAGGCCTCGGCCACCCCCCCCCCCCGGGCCGGGGGCACTGCGTCCCCCCGCCCCCCCCGGGCACCCGGCGCGCCAGCTCCAGCGCCTCGGCCGGCGCGATGCCCGCCGCCGCGCCCATCCAGCAGGCCACCGGGGCCGCCGTCCGCTGCGAGGCGTGCGCGGCCTCGCCGGCCAGCTCCAGGATGACCGCCACCTGGTCGTCCCCCGGCGACGCGACCCCCAGCGCCGCCGCGAACCCGTCGATCCACTCACGCTCGGTCACGTCGCCTCCCGGTCGCCCGGACGCGGGCCCGACCGCCGGCAGGGGCGGCGGACCCATTTTTTCGACATTACGCTCAACTATATAACGCGGCGGATGCGGGACGACGCCAGACGGTCACGGCGCGGCGTTGCGGGCCGGCCGCAGCGCGGTTCGGGGAACCGCCGGGGCGCCGACCGCGCCGGCGCGGATGGTCGGCGACATCCCCGAGCGGAGGGTCGGTGCACGCGGAGCGCCGACCCGGAGGCCACGTGACCGTCCGCACACCCAGATTCCTCCACCGCCTGAACGGCCGGCCCAACGGCGGCTGGAGCGCCCTCGACACGTCGCGCAGCCGCGAGTGGGAGCAGGCCTACCGCGACCGGTGGCAGCACGACCGCGTGGTGCGCTCGACGCACGGCGTCAACTGCACCGGCTCCTGCTCGTGGAAGGTCCACGTCAAGCAGGGGATCGTGACGTGGGAGACCCAGCAGACCGACTACCCCGAGAACGGCGCCGACGTCCCCGACTACGAGCCCCGCGGCTGCCCGCGCGGCGCCTCCTTCTCGTGGTACGTCTACTCCCCGCTGCGCGTGCGCCACCCCTACGTGCGGGGCGCGCTGCTCGAGCGGTACCGGGAGGCCCTGTCCCGCGAGGGCGACCCGGTCGACGCGTGGGCGGCCGTGGTGGGCGACCCCGAGGCGCGCGCCGCGTACACCTCGCAGCGCGGCAAGGGCGGCTTCGTCCGTGCGTCGTGGGACGAGGTGGCCGACATGGTCGCCGCCGCCCACGTCCACACCATCCGGCGGTGGGGCCCGGACCGGGTGGTCGGGTTCTCCCCGATCCCGGCGATGTCCATGGCCTCCTATTCGGCGGGCGCGCGCTTCTACTCGCTGATGGGCGGCGTGCTCACCAGCTTCTACGACTGGTACGCCGACCTTCCGCCGGCCTCGCCGCAGATCTGGGGCGACCAGACCGACGTCCCGGAGTCGGCCGACTGGTGGAACGCGGGCTACCTGATGATGTGGGGCTCCAACATCCCCATGACGCGCACCCCCGACGCGCACTTCATGACCGAGGCGCGCTACAAGGGCCAGAAGACGGTCGTGGTCTCGCCGGACTACTCGGACCACACCAAGTTCGCCGACCAGTGGCTCGCCGCCCAGCCCGGCACCGACGGGGCGCTGGCGCTGGCGATGGCCCACGTCATCCTGCGCGAGTTCCACGTCGAGCGCGAGGTCCCGTACTTCGCCGACTACGTGCGGCGCTTCACCGACCTGCCCTTCCTGGTGACGCTGCGCGAGCGGGGCGACACCCACGTCCCGGGGGCGTTCCTGACCGCCGCCGACCTGGGCGAGGCCGGCGAGCACGCCGCCGCCAAGACCGTCCTCTGGGACGCGGCCACCGGGTCGCCGGTGGTGCCGAACGGGTCGATCGGCTTCCGCTGGGGCGAGGAGGGCGCCGGGCGCTGGAACCTCGACCTCGGCGACGCCGAGCCGGCGCTGACGCTGATCGACTCGGGCGAGTCGGTCCCGGTGGACCTCCCGCGCTTCGACGTGGAGGACACCGAGGGCGGCGGCACCATGCGCCGGGGCGTGCCCGTGCGGCGCGTCGCCGGGCGGCTCGTGACCACGGTGTTCGACCTGCTCGCCGCCCAGCTCGGCGTGGGGCGCGACGGGCTGCCGGGCGAGTGGCCGGGCGGGCTCGACGACCCCGGGCCGTACACCCCGGCGTGGCAGGAGGAGATCACCGGCGTGCCCGCCGAGCTGGTGATCCGCATCGCCCGGGAGTTCGCGCGCAACGCCGAGCGCACGAACGGGCGGTCGATGATCGTGATGGGGGCCGGCACCAACCACTGGATGCACTCCGACCTGATCTATCGGGCGATGCTCGGGATGGTGCTGCTGTGCGGCTGCCAGGGCGTCAACGGCGGCGGCTGGGCGCACTACGTCGGCCAGGAGAAGGTCCGGCCGATCACCGGGTTCTCGCAGGTCGCCTTCGGCCTGGACTGGAGCCGGCCGCCCCGCCACCAGGCCGCGACACCCTTCTGGTACCTGGCCACCGAGCAGTACCGCTACGAGGCGTTCGCCGCCGACGAGCTCGCGTCGCCCATCGGGGAGGGCGCCCTAGCCGGCGCCCACTTCGCCGACCTGTACGCGAAGGCGGCGCGGATGGGCTGGCTCCCCGCCTACCCCAGCTTCGACCGCAACCCGCTGGAGATCACCGCGGCGGCCGAGGCGGAGGGCGTCCCCGCCGCCGACTACGCGGTGCGGGAGCTCCGGGAGGGCCGGCTGCGCTTCGCCGCCGAGGACCCGGGCGCGCCCGAGAACTTCCCGCGCGTGCTCACGCTCTGGCGCTCCAACCTGTTCGGCTCCTCGAGCAAGGGCCACGAGCACTTCCTGCGGCACCTGCTCGGCGTGAGCACCGCGCAGATCCGCGGTGGCGAGTCGCCGCCGGAGCTGCGCCCCCGCGACGTCGTGTGGCGCGACGAGGCGGCCGAGGCCAAGCTGGACCTGCTGGTCACGCTCGACTTCCGGATGAACGGCTCGTGCCTGCATTCCGACGTCGTGCTCCCCGCGGCGACCTGGTACGAGAAGCACGACCTCTCCAGCACGGACCTCCACCCGTTCGTGCACGCGTTCACGCCGGCCATCGGCCCGCCGTGGGAGACGCGCACCGACTGGGACATCTTCGTGCGCCTGGCCGAGTCGTTCTCGCGCCTGGCCGAGCGGCACCTGGGCGTGCGCACCGACCTGGTCGCCGCCCCGCTGATGCACGACACCCCCGACGAGCTCGCCCAGATCGGCGCCCCCGTGCGGGACTGGAAGCTGGGCGAGTGCGAGCCGGTCCCGGGCCGCACCATGCCGAAGCTGATCCCGGTCGAGCGCGACTACCCCGCGCTCCACGCGAAGATGACCGCCCTCGGCCCGCTGGTGGAGACGGCGGGGACGGCGTGGAAGGGCGTGTCGTGGACGCCCGGCCCCGAGGTGGAGGAGCTCGCGGTGCGGCACGGGCGCGTGCGCGGCGGCCCCGCCGACGGCCGGCCGCGCATGGAGCGCGCCGACCAGGCGTGCGAGACGATCCTGGCGCTGTCGGGGACCACCAACGGCCGCCTCGCCCTGGAGGGCTTCCGGGCGCTCGAGGCCCGGTCCGGCACCCCGCTGGCCGACCTGGCCGCCGAGCACGCCGAGACCCGCATCTCCTTCGAGGACACCCAGGTCCAGCCGCGCAAGGTGATCGCCTCGCCCGAGTGGTCGGGGATGGAGAGCCGGGAGCGGCGGTACTCGCCCTTCACGATCAACATCGAGCGCGGCGTGCCGTTCCGCACGCTCACCGGGCGCCAGCACTTCTACATCGACCACCCCTGGATGCTCGAGTACGGCGAGGGCCTGCCCGCCTACCGGCCGCCCCTCAACCTGGCCCGGCACCTGGGTCCCCAGGGGATCGACGACGGCGTCGCCGAGGTGACGCTCCGGTACCTGACGCCGCACTCCAAGTGGTCGATCCACTCGACCTACCAGGACAACCAGCACATGCTGACCCTGTTCCGCGGCGGGCCCGTCATCTGGATGGGGCCGGGCGACGCCGAGCGCATCGGCGTGCGGGACAACGACTGGGTGGAGGCCTACAACCGCAACGGCGTGGTCGCGTGCCGGGCGGTCGTGTCGCACCGCATCCCCGAGGGGACCGCGGTCATGTACCACGCCCAGGATCGGCACATCAACGTGCCCATCTCCGAGGTCTCGGGCACGCGCGGCGGCACCCACAACTCCCTGACCCGGATCACCCTGAAGCCGACCCACATGATCGGCGGCTACGCGCAGCTGTCGTGGGGCTTCAACTACTACGGCCCGACCGGCTCCCAGCGGGACGAGCTCACGGTGATCCGCCGCCGCGCGTCGGAGGTGACGTACTGATGCGCGTCCGGGCGCACATCGGGATGGTGATGAACCTCGACAAGTGCATCGGCTGCCACACGTGCAGCGTCACCTGCAAGAACGTCTGGACCAACCGCGACGGCGCCGAGTACATGTGGTTCAACGACGTCGAGACCAAGCCGGGCGTCGGCTACCCGAAGCGGTGGGAGGACCAGGACTCCTGGAACGGCGGGTGGGCCCTCGACCGGAAGGGGCGCCTCGGCCTGAGGAGCGGATCCCGCTCGCGGCGGCTGTTCAACATCTTCTTCAACCCCGACCTGCCCGAGCTGGACGACTACTACGAGCCGTTCACGTTCGAGTACGACGCGCTGACCAGCGCGCCCGCGTCCGAGCACCAGCCCGTCGCCCGTCCCGTGTCGTCGATCACCGGCGAGCCGATGGCGATCGAGTGGGGTCCCAACTGGGAGGACGACCTCGCCGGCGCGCCCGAGCACGCGCCGGCCGACCCCAACCTGCGCGGCATCGAGGACGCCGTGCGGATGGAGTACGAGCGCGTCTTCATGATGTACCTGCCGCGGATCTGCGAGCACTGCCTCAACCCCTCGTGCGTGGCCGCGTGCCCGTCGGGCGCGATGTACAAGCGCGAGGAGGACGGCATCGTCCTGGTCGACCAGGAGGCCTGCCGGGGCTGGCGCATGTGCGTCTCGAACTGCCCCTACAAGAAGGTCTACTTCAACTGGCGGTCCGGCAAGGCGGAGAAGTGCACCCTCTGCTATCCGCGCATCGAGGCGGGCATGCCGACCATCTGCTCCGAGACGTGCGTCGGCCGGATCCGGTACCTCGGCGTCGTCCTCTACGACGCCGACCGCGTGGAGCGGGCGGCCTCGGTCGAGGACCCCGCGGACCTCCTGGACGCCCAGCTCGAGGTGTTCCTGGACCCCGACGACCCCGAGGTCCGGCGCGAGGCCGAGGCCGCGGGCGTCCCCGCCGACTGGATCGACGCCGCCCGCCGCTCGCCGGTCCACGCCCTGGCCGTGAAGCACCGGGTGGCGCTGCCCCTGCACCCCGAGTACCGGACGCTGCCGATGGTCTGGTACGTGCCGCCGCTCTCGCCCGTGATGGGCCTGATCGAGGGCGAGGGGAGCACCGCCGACCCCGACGACGTGTTCCCGGCCATCGACCGGCTCCGGATCCCGGTGCGCTACCTGTCCAACCTGCTGGCGGCCGGCGACGACGAGGTCGTCCGGCGCGTCCTGAAGCGCCTGGCCGCGATGCGGCGGTACATGCGCGAGCGGTCGCTCGGCGGCGAGCCGGACGCCTCGGTGCCGGCGTCCGTGGGGATGGACGTGGCCGGCATGGACGAGATGTACCGGCTGCTCGCGCTGGCGAAGTACGACGAGCGGTTCGTGATCCCGACCGCCCACGCCGAGCTGGCGGGGGCGATCGCGTCGCAGCAGGGTGCGTGCGGCCTGGACTTCGCCGGCGGCCCGGGTGGGTGCGGGCCCGCGGCGGGGAACGGCGCCGCCCACGACGGCGCCGGCGGGTTCCATCCCGCGCCGCCGGCGCCCCGCCCCGAGCCGGCCGTGCGGGCGCAGGCCGGCGGGGGCGCATGCGGCGGCGGCGCATGCGGGTGCGGGAACGGCGCACCCGTCCCGGGGGCGGCGTCGTGAACGCCCTCCCGCTCATCGCCGCCGGCCTCAGCTACCCCGACGACGATCTGATGGCCGACCGCGCCGCCGTCGCCCGCGAGGCGCGCGGCCTGCCGGACGGCCCCGGCCGCGAGGCGCTCGTCGCCTTCATGGACTGGTGGGCGCGCGAGCCCGCCGGCGCGCTGCGGCGCCGGTACGTCGAGACGTTCGACCTGTCGCGCCGCACGAGCCTGGACATGACGTACTTCACGCACGGGGACCGCCGGCAGCGCGGGCTCGCCCTGGTCGCGCTGCGCCGCCGCTACGAGGACGCCGGGTTCGGGCTCGACGGCCCGGAGCTCCCCGACCACCTCCCGGTGATGCTCGAGTTCGCCGCCCTCGACCCGCAGGCCGGCGCCGCGCTGCTCGCCGACCACCGGCCCACCATCGAGCTGCTGCGGCTCGCCCTCGAGCGGGCCGAGAGCCCGTGGGCGGCCCTGCTCGGGGCGCTCTGCGCGCGGCTGCCCGGGCTCGACGACGACGGGCGCGCCGAGGTGCGGCGGCTCGCCAGGGAGGGCCCGCCCGGCGAGTCGGTGGGGCTCGAGCCCTTCGCGCCGCCCGAGGTGATGCCCCCGGCCGCCCCGCCGGCCTCGCCCGCGTGCGCGGGCGGCGGCGGAGGGGGTGCCCGGTGAGCCGCACCGAGCTGCTGCTCTGGATCGTCCTGCCCTACGTCTCGATGACCGTGTTCGTGGTGGGCCACGTGTGGCGCTACCGCCACGACCAGTTCGGCTGGACGACCCGCTCGACCCAGCTGCTCGAGAGCCGGCGGCTGCGCCTGGGCGTCCTGCTCTTCCACCTGGGGCTGCTCGCGGTGCTGGGCGGCCACGTGCTCGGGCTGTTGGTGCCGGCGTCGCTCACCGACCGGGTCGGCGTGTCGGAGGACGCCTACCACGCGGTCTCGGTGACGGCGGGGACCGTGTCGGGCCTGGTCATGCTCGCCGGGTTCGTCCTGCTGGTCGCACGGCGGGCGTCCGACGGCCGGGTGCGCGCCACCACCACCCGGATGGACCGCCTGACCTACCTGCTGCTCGGCGTGATGCTCGTCACCGGCATGTACGCCACCGTGGGGGAGAACCTGCTCGGCGGCGGCTACGACTACCGGGAGACGGTCGCCCCGTGGTTCCGGGGGCTGTTCACCCTCGACCCCGACACGTCCCTCATCGCCGGCGCGCCGCTCGTCTACCGGGTCCACGCGGCCACGGCCTGGCTGCTGTTCGCCGTGTGGCCGTTCAGCCGCCTCGTCCACGCCTGGAGCGTGCCGCTCGGCTACCTGGGCGGAAGCCACGTCCTGTACCGCTCGCGCCGCGCCGGGGACCCCGGCGAGCCCCGGCCGCGGGCCGCCGCCTGAGAGGAGGCAGCCGTGTCCACCTTCGAGCCGAGGGGCAACACCAGGGCGCTCGCCCTGGGGACGCTGGCGTTCACGGTCTCGTTCTACGCCTGGGCCATGCTCGGTCCACTCGGCCCCGACCTGCAGGACGCGCTCGGGCTCTCCGAGGTCCAGCTGGCCGTCGTCATCGCCGTCCCCGTCCTCATGGGCTCGCTCATGCGGATCCCCCTCGGCGTCCTGACCGACGCGCTCGGGGCCCGCACCGTCTTCACCGGGCTGATGGCCTTCACCATCGTCCCCCTGACGGCCCTCGCGATCTGGCACGAGTCGTTCGCGGCCATCGTCGTGTTCGGGTTCTTCCTCGGCTTCGCCGGCGCCGCCTTCGCCGTGGGCGTGCCGTTCGTGAGCAAGTGGTACCCGCGCGCCCGTCAGGGCGCCGCGCTGGGCATCTACGGCATGGGCATGGGCGGGACCGTCCTGGCGGGCCTGACCGCGCCGCGGATCGTGGACCGCTGGGGGCTCACCGCGCCGTTCGTCGTGGCGATCTGCCTGGTCGCGGCGATGGCGGTCGCGTTCTGGATCCTGGCCCGCGACGCCCCGGTGGCCCGCAAGCCGCTCCGCGGCGGCATGCTCGCCCCGCTGCGGGTGTTCCGCGACCGGCCCGCCGCCTGGGCGCCGACCTTCTACTACTTCCTCGTCTTCGGCGGCTTCGTCGCGATGTTCGCGTACCTGCCGAAGCTGCTGCACGGCGTGCACGGCCTCGACAAGCCGGACGCCGCGGCGCGCGCCGCCGGGTTCGCCCTGGTGGCCGTCATCGCGCGTCCCATCGGCGGGTGGCTCGCCGACCGCGTCGGCGCGGACGCCATCCTGCGGATCTCGTTCGCGGCCACGGCGGTGCTGGCCGCGCTGCTCGCCCCCTTCTACGACCAGATGGTGCCGCTCACCATCCTCGCCCTGACCCTGGCCGCCGCGTTCGGGCTGGGCACCGGCGCCGTCTTCAAGGCCGTGGCGCACGACTTCCCCGACGAGGTCGGCGCGGTCACCGGCGTGGTGGGCGCGGCCGGCGGGCTCGGCGGGTTCTTCCCCCCGCTCGTCATGGCGTTCGTGAAATCCACGACCGGCGATTACACGCTGGGGTTCCTGCTGCTCGCGGTGACCGCCGTGGCCGCGCTGATCGTGCTCCAGATCATGAGCCGCGGCCGCGAGCGCGTGCAGGCCGGCGACGCCCTGGTGGCGCGACGCTAGGCCTGCTCCGACAGCCGGAGCGACGCGGGGCGCCCGCCGGGCGCCCGGCGCTGTCGGCCCGCGAGGCGCTGCTGCGGGCGCGCACGCTCGCGGGCGGCGGGGCGGCGGAGTGGGTGCCGCTGGCGCACGTCGCCGGCCGGCGCCTGGCGGCGCCGGTCGTGGCACGCCACGACGTGCCCGCCGCCGCGGCCTCGGCGATGGACGGCTGGGCGGTCCGCGCCGCGGACGCCCCGGGCCCGCTGCGCGGGGCGGGCGAGAGCGCGGCGGGGCACGTCCCCGGCCGCGGCCTGCGCCCCGGCGAGGCGTTCCGCATCTCCACCGGCGGGGAGCTGCCGTCCGGCGCCGACGCCGTCGTGCCGATCGAGGACGCCCTGGACGCCGGCGACCGGGTGGTGGTCGAGTCGCCGGTCGCGCCCGGCGCCCACGTGCGCCCGCGCGGCGACGACGTGTGCGCCGGCGAGCGCCTGCTCGGCGCCGGGACCGTGGTGGCCGCCCACGAGGTTGGGGTGATCGCCGCGGCCGGCCACGCCGGCGCCCACTGCCTGCGCCGCCCCCGGGTGGCGTTCGCGACCACCGGCGACGAGCTGGTGGCGCCGGGGGTGCCCGTGCCCCGGGGCTGCCGGGTCGAGTCGAACCTGGCGGGCCTCGCCGCCCAGGTGGCCGCCGCCGGCGCGCTGGTGGGCGGGCACGCCCACGTCCCCGACGATCCCGCCGCCACCCGGGCGGGGCTCGCCGCCCTGCTGGAGGACGGACCGGACGTGCTCGTGACCGTCGGCGGCATTTCCGTGGGGCTGCACGACCACGTGGGCACCGCCCTCGCGCGGCTCGGGGCCCGCTGGGCCCTCCGCGGCGTCGCGATGCGGCCGGGGCACCCGGCCGGGATCGCGGTGCACGGCTCCACCGTGATCCTCGCGCTGCCCGGCAACCCCGCCGCGGCGGCCGTGGCCTTCCACGTGCTCGGGCGGGCCGTCCTCGGCGTGCGCGAGGACTGGACGCGGATGGCGCGGCTCGCGGTGCCGCACCGGCGTCACCCGCGGGCGACCGCCTTCGTCCGCTGCACGGAGGGCCCGCTCGGGCTGACACCGCTGGGGCGGCAGGGCCCGGCGCAGATGGGGTCGCTCGCCGGGGCCCGCGTGCTGGCCTGGGTCGAGCCGGGGGAGGGGGCCCTCGACGCCGGCGCGCCGCTCCGGGTGAGCCCCATGCCGTGATGCCCGCCGTCAGGCCGGGGCACCCGGCCCGAGCGGGATCCCGAGGGCCCACCATGCGATGAAGAATGCCGTCCACACCAGGATCAGGGCGATGGTGTAGGGCAGCATCAGGGCGATCACGGTCCCGATCCCCGACCGGCGGTCGTAGCGGGCGGCGAACACGACGATCAGCGGGAAGTACGCCATGATCGGCGTGAAGATGTTCATCGGCGAGTCCGCGACGCGATACGCGGCGAGCGCCGTCTGCGGCTCGATCCCCAGGCGCAGGCAGAGCGGGATGAAGATCGGCGCGAGCAGCGCCCATTTGGCGATGGCCTGCGGGATGATGATCCCGATCGCCAGCGTGATCCCGATCATCACGAGCAGCAGCCAGACGTCGGCGATGTTCGACCGCTCGATGGTGTCACCGAGCTTCACGGCCGCCACCTGGGCCATGTTCGAGTAGTTGAAGTACGCGATGAACTGCGCGATCAGCAGGAAGAGCAGCAGCAGGCCCGCGAGGGTGCTCCACGACTTGGTGATCGCCTCGATCGCCGCGTTGGTGGTCCGGATGGTCCCGGCGCCGCGTCCGTAGCAGGCGCCGGCCACGAGGAAGGCGAGCGCGATGATGACGATGAGGCTGTCCATGAACGGCGACGTCCCGATGACGTCGCCGGTGACGGGGTCCCGCAGCGGGGCTCCCGGGGGCGCCGTCAGCGCCGCGATCCCGGCGAAGAAGACGAGCAGGCCGATCACGGCCCAGCGCAGGCCGCGCGCCTGCTGCGCCTCCGAGACCTCCGGGGTGTCGTCCGGGTCCTGGATGCCCTCCCCCGGGGCGGGGGCGTGGGTCGCGTCGTAGACGCCCAGCCGCGGCTCGACGAGGCGCGTGGTGACGAGCGCGACGAGGACGGTGATGAGGATCGTCGAGCCGATCCCGAAGTAGAGGTTCGCGGTCAGGTCGATCGAGCCGGTCGGGTCGACCAGCTGGATCGACTCGTTCGTGATCTCCGTCAGGATCGCGTCCGTCGGGGTGATCAGCAGGTTCACGCCGAACCCCCCCGCGACCCCCGCGAAGGCGACGGCGATGCCGGCCAGCGGGTGTCGGCCGACGGTCCTGAAGGCGACCGCGCCCAGGGGGATCAGCACGAGGTAGCCGGCGTCCGACGCGATGCTCGACAGCACCCCGAGGAACGCGATGATGTAGGTCAGCGCCCCCACGCTGGACACCGCCACCAGCTTGTGGATGAGCGCCGAGATCAGGCCGGCGGCTTCCGCGAGGCCCACGCCGATCATCACGATGAGGATGATCCCCATCGCCGTGAAGCCCATGAAGTTGCTGACGAACGAGGTGAACAGGAATCGGACGCCGTCGACCGTGAGGAGTCCCTGCACCTCCGCCGTCTCGGTCTGGACCTCGTAGGCGGAGGCGTCCGCGGGCTCGGGCGGCAGGACCTGCACCGGGGCGACCGACCCCCCGATGTAGTCCTGCTCGAGGGCCTGCGGCGGTGGTTTCACCACCTCGTAGGTCGCGCTCACGTCCGCCCAGTACAGGACCTGCGAGAGGACGATGACGATCCCGCAGAGCGCCAGGAACATGATCGCCGGGTGGGGCACGGCGTTGCCGACGCGCTCGACGGCGTCGAGCGAGCGTTCCAGCAGCCCCCGCCGGGCGGCCTGCGCCGGAGCGTCGCCCGGGGTGTCGCTCACGCCGTGAGCGCCCGGCGGTGCGCCTCGGCGTAGCGGCCCAGGAAGTCGGCCTCGGCCACGGTCGCACGCTCGAGCTCGTCGAGCAGCACCCGTTCGTCCGGGCCGTGGATGTTCGCGTACCCGTCGGTCGCGCCGACCAGCAGGACGTCGGCGTCCGGCACGGCCCCCTGGAGGGCGTTGACGAGCGGGATGGACCCCCCGACCCCCACGGTGACGGCCTCGGCGCCCCACGCCAGCGACCACGAGGCCCGGGCGGCCTCGTACGCGACGCTGTCGGTGCGGGCCGCGAACCCGTTGCCCGTCGGCCCCGGGTGGACCGAGATCTCGATCCCGAACGGCCGCAGCCCCGTCAGGTGCCGGATCACCGCCTGCTGCGCCTCCGCGGCGTCCTGCTCCGGGTGGACCCGCACGTTCAGCGTCGCCCGCGCGTGGGGCGAGACGGCGTTGACCGCCCCGTCGACGCTGGGCGCGTCGATCCCGATGACGGTGATCGCCGGCCCCGTCCAGACGCGGGAGCCGAGCCCGCCGCTGCCGATCAGCGGCTGGCCGTCGACGACCTCGGCCAGCTCGCGGAACTCCGCCTCCGAGATCCCGCCGCCCGTCCACTCCGTGCGGCGCAGCCCGGCGACGGCGACGTCGCCCCGGTCGTCGTGCAGCGTCGAGATCGCGCGGATGAGGGCGAGGAGCGCGTCGGGCGCGGCGCCGCCGTACTGCCCGCTGTGCTTCGCGGAGGCGAGCGTCCGCGCCTCCACCGTCACGTTCGCCATCCCGCGCAGCGCGACCGTCAGCGTCGGCACGCCGGGGCGCACGCTCCCCATGTCGCCGATGATCATGACGTCCGCGGCGAAGAGGTCCGGGTCGGACGCGGGGTACGTCGTGAGGGCGCCGCCGCCGATCTCCTCCGCCCCCTCGATCACGACCTTGATGCCGACGGGCGGCCGGCCCTCCCATGCGCGCAGCGCGCCGAGGTGGGCGACGATGTTCGCCTTCGTGTCCGCGGATCCGCGTCCGTAGATGGCCCCGTCCCGCTCGACCGGCTCGAACGGCGGGGACGTCCAGAGCGACTCGTCGCCGGCCGGCACGACGTCGTAGTGGCTGTAGAGCAGGGCGGTGGGCGCCCCCGGCGGGGCGGGGATCTCGCCGATCACGACCGGCGCGGTGCCCGGAAGGTCGAGCCTGCGCGTCTCCACGCCCGCCTCCTGGAACAGCCGGGCGACGAGGTCGTGGGCCGCGAGGATCGGCTCGTCCGGCAGGTCGGGCCCGGAGACCGAGGGGATCCTCACGAGATCCTCCAGGTCGCGTCGCATCCCCGGCATCAGCGCCCTGACGCGCTCGGACGCCCACGTCATGGCCGGGTCACCCGCGCTCACCCGGCGACCGTATGGCCCCCGCCGCCGCGGTCGCATCGTCCCGATGGTGTGAAAGGGGGCTCCCTGGCGCGGCGTGCGCGGATCACCCATGATCCCGGCCGTGGCGGATTCCCGGGACGACGATGCGCGCCCGTTCGTCTCGACCGGCCATCTGCCGACGGCCGCCGAGGTGCGGGCCCTGGTGGAGGAGGCGCACGCGACGTTCTCCGCGGAGCGGGGCGGCGCGCTGTCCAGTGTGTATCCGGCGCTCGCGCAGGTCGCGCCCGAGCTGTTCGGCGTGTGCGTCGTCGGCGTCAGCGGCGCCGTGCACGCCGCCGGGGACGCGGACGTGCCGTTCCCGATCATGAGCGTCGCGAAGCCGTTCACCTTCGCGCTGGTCTGCCAGGCGATCGGGCCGCACGAGGCCGGGCGCCGCATCGGGGTGAACGCGACGGGCCTGCCCTTCAACGCGCCGGAGGCGCTCGAGCGCGCGGACGGGGGCCGCACGAACCCGATGGTGAACCCGGGCGCGATCGCCACCGCCGGCCTCATCGCGGGCGCGAGCCCCGCCGCGCGGTGGGAGGCCCTCCGGACGGGGCTCTCCGCGTTCGCGGGGCGCCCGCTGGAGCTGGACCAGGCGATCCTCCGGTCGGCGTCCTCCTCGAACCACCGCAACCGGCTGCTGGCGAGCCTGCTCCACGAGCGCGGGCGGATCGACGGGGACCCGCGGCAGGTGCTCGACCTCTACACCCGTCAGAGCTGCCTCAGCGTGACCGCGCGGGATCTCGCCGTGATGGGCGCCACCCTCGCCGACGGGGGCGTCAACCCCCTGACCCGACGGCGCGTGGTGGATGCCGACGTCTGCCGCCACGTCCTGAGCGTCATGGCGACCGCAGGCCTGTACGAGACCTCCGGGGATTGGCTCTACGAGGTCGGCCTCCCCGGGAAGAGCGGCATCGGGGGCGGAATGGTGACGATCTCCCCCGGCAAGGGCGGCCTCGGCACGTTCTCGCCGCTGCTCGACGCCGCCGGCAACAGCGTCCGCGGCCGCCTGGTGGCGGGCTTCCTGTCGCGCCGCCTCGGCCTGGATCTCTTCGCCTCGCAACCCCAGCCGGCCGCGGCGGGGGGCCGGTGACCGGCCAGGCCGTCGGCGAGATCCTCGCGTTCGGCGTGGGGGTCGCGCTCAGCCCGCTCGCCATCGTCGCCGTCGTGGTCATGCTCGTCGCGCCCCGCGGCACCGGCCCCGCATCCGCCTTCGCCGCCGGGTGGGTGACGTCCCTCGCCGTCGTGACGACCGTCGTGCTGCTCGTCGCCGACGAGGCCGAGGCGGCGGACGGCGACGGGCCCGCGACGTGGGTGAGCGTGCTCAAGATCGTCGTCGCGGCCCTCCTGGTGGTCGTCGGCCTCAGGAAGTGGGGACGCCGCACGCCCGAACCGGACGAGGAGGCCGGGACCCCCGGATGGCTGCGGCGGCTCGACGGCATCACCGTCGCGAAGGCCGCCGGGCTCGGCGCCCTCTTCAACGTGGCGAAGCCGAAGAACCTGCTGCTCGCGGTCGCCGCGGGGCTGGCGATCGCGCAGGTCGGCCCGACGCCCTCGGCGGGTGCCGTCGCCGTCGCCACCTTCGTGGTGCTGGGGAGCGCCGGCATCGCCGCCCCGCTCGTCATCCACGCGGCGATGCCCCGGCGGGGCCGGGACGTGCTCGTCGGCCTCCGCGACTGGATGGTCCGCGAGAACACGACCATCATCGCCGTCCTGGCGCTGGTCATCGCGGCGAAGCTGCTGGGCGACGCCGTCGTCTCACTCGCGTCCTGACGCGGCCGGGGCCGCCGCCTCGTCGTCCCCGGGGCGGGCGAGGCCGGTCTCGAACGCCGCCACCACCGCCTGGACGCGGTCGCGCAGCCCGAGCTTCGCCAGGATTCGGGCCACATGGGTCTTGACCGTCGCCTCGCCCAGCACCAGCGCCTCGGCGATCTCGGCGTTCGAGAGACCCCGGGCAAGCAGGCGCAGGACCTCCAGCTCGCGGGGCGTCAGGTCGCCCAGGCGCGCGGGGGGCCGCGGCGTCGGCGGCGGTCGCCGCAGGTACGACTGGATCAGCCGTCGCGTGATCGCCGGGGCCAGCAGCGCGCCGCCGTCGGCCACGATGCGGATGCCGGCCACCAGCTGCTCGCGGGGGACGTCCTTGAGCAGGAATCCGCTGGCGCCGGCCAGGAGGCCGGCGTAGACCTGCTCGTCGGCGCCGAAGGTGCTCAGGATCAGCACCCGCGCCGGCGAGCCCGCCTCCACGATCCGCCGCGTCGCCGCGATGCCGTCGAGGTTCGGCATGCGGATGTCCATGAGCACCACGTCGGGGGCCAGCGCCCGGGTCCGGGCGACGGCCTCCTGTCCGTCGGCGGCCTCGCCGGCGATCGCCAGGCCGGGCTCGAGGTCGACGATGAGCGCGAGGCCTGCGCGCACCAGCGCCTCGTCATCGGCGATCAGGACGCGGACATCCCGGCCCCCGGCCGCGCTCACAGCGGGAGCGTTGCGAGCACGCCGTAGCCCCCGCCGGGGCGGGGGCCGGCGTCGAGACGCCCGCCGCGGGCCACGACGCCCCCGCGCATGCCCATCACGCCGAAGCCCTCCGCCGACGCCGACGACGGCCGCCCGTCGTCGACCACCTCGATCTCGATGTCCGTCGGGCGGTAGCGCAGGGTCACGGCCACCTCCGCGCGGCCGGCGTGCCGCAGCGCGTTGGTGAGGGCCTCCTGCGCCACCCGGAAGACGGCCAGATCGACGCCCGGGGTCAGCGCGCCCGCCGGCCCCTCCACGTGGAGGTCCACCGCCAGCCCGGCGCGGCGCACGCGCTCGACCAGCTCGGGGAGGCGGGCCACGCCCGGGGGTGGTGCGAGCGGGTCGTCCTCGTCGGGCGCCCTCAGCACCTCCAGCAGGCGGCGCAGCTCCGCCAGCGCGTCGCGCGAGGTGCCCGCGATCGCCCGCAGGGGCTCGCGCGCGCGGTCCGGATCGTGGTCGAGCGCGGCCGAGGCGGCATCGGCCTGCAGCGCGATCAGGCTCACGCCGTGGGCGACCACGTCATGCAGCTCGCGGGCGATGCGGGCGCGCTCGGCGGCGAGGGCCTCGCGCGCCGCCCGCGCCGTGCGCCCGCGCAGCCCGACCCCCGCCGCGAACGGCATCGCGACGAACAGGATGAGCGTGGGCGGGATGTTCCACGCCGAGTCCGTGGTGTCCAGCAGGATCGAGATCGCGATGCCGGCCGCCAGGGCGGCGGCGCCGAGCAGGGCCGGCCGGATGGGGCGCGCGACGGCCACCGAATACGCGGTCACGACGGCCGAGAACAGGACGCCGATCGACTCGGGGGGCGCGCCGAGCAGCGACGAGGCGGTCAGCACCGCGGCGATCCCGACCGCCAGTGCGATGGGGTGGGTGCGCCGGGCCGCCGTGCCCGCCGCGCAGGCGACGGCCGCGGCGCCGGCGAGCGCGGGCTCATCGATGTCGGTCGCGGTGGCGATCTCGACGAGCGAGGCCGTGGCCAGCACCACCGCCAGCGCCAGGTCGCGCTGCCAGGGGCGGGTCGCGCGCCCCACGGTGCCGAGGGCCATGACGAGCCGGTTCACGGCGACAACGTAGTGCAGGCGCACCGCGGGAGGCATCCGCCGTACGGCGGACCTCCGCGACGGGGTCCCCCGCGGGGCGGATGCCGGGTCGCCCGCCGCGGGGACGCCGCGGCGGCGGCACGCGCCTAGCGTCGCCATCACCCGTCGCCGTCCGAGGAGATCCGATGTCCCGCTCCGCCCGCCGTGCCCTCTGCCTGGCGCTCGTCGCCGCCGTCCCCGTGGGCGCCGCGGCCGCGGGCTGCTCCGACTCCGGCGGGACCGCGAGCGCGCCACCGAGCGTCACTGCCGCTGACGCGTCCTTGCCGCTCACCGCGCGCGTCGTCCGCGGCCGGGAGCTGACGGGGTTCGTCGCCGGGCCGGCCCGGCCGCTCGGCCTGGCGGCCGTCGCGAAGGAGAACGACGTCACGGTGGCCGAGCTGCGCCGCCGCGGCGTCGAGCGCGCGGCCAAGAGCGAACTGGCGGGGCCGCCCCGGTCGTTCGGGATCAGTGCCGTCGCCCGGCTCGGCACCCCCGAGCAGGCGCGGGCCGAGGTCGCCCGGCTGTTCGCGGCCAACGGCTCGTCCGAGCCGGGCCTCACCGCCGTGCCGATCGCGGTGCCCGGGATCCCCGGCGCGATGGGCGCGCGCAAGACGGGCCGCCACGAGGGGCAGGACTACGTGGCGATCGAGGTGGCCTGGCCGGACGGCGTCCTCGCGCACGAGCTGTTCGTGCTGGCGCGGGCCCGGGACCTCGACCAGGCCGCGGTGCTCGCCGCCGCCACCGCCGTCGCGACGCGCGCCGAGGGCGCGCCCCTGCCGTCGGCGTGATCGTCCCGCCCGGCGCGGGGTCCGCTAGTCGCCGTCGGCGAGGGCGAGGCCGCCGATGGCCCGTCCCTCGCCGGCGTGGGCGCGGAACGCGGGCACCAGCTCGGCGGTGACGAGGCCCGTGCGTGCGGTCGCACGCGCCACGATCGGCCACAGGCGGGCGATCTCCGGCACCGTGTCGATCATCGTGACGATGACCGGCGTGCGACGGCGGATGGAGAAGACGCGGTCGGCGTGGATGCCGTGGTCGTCGGAGAAGCCGAGCGAGCCGCGGAGGACCGTCGCGCCGGCGGCGTCCGCCTCGCGCAGGCGGCGGATGAGCTGGCTGTGGAGCGGATGCCGGCCCTCCCATCGTGCGTCCTCGCCGCAGAAGACCATCACCCGCTGCCATCGCGCGAGGCCGCGCCCGTCGTGGGCGGGCGGCGCCGGCAGCTCCGCCAGGACGCGGCCGGCGCGGCGGACGACGTGGACGCGCTCCAGCGTGGTCACGTGCCGGCCGGCCATCCCGCGCAGCGCGGGCAGGAGGCCGAGGATCTCCTGGCGCGGCCCGACGCTCACCACGAGCGCCGGCACGAGGTCGTTCCGCGAGAAGAAGCGGGCGCGGCGACGTTCGCCGAGGATCGTCCCGTCCAGCCCGGCGATGGCGGTCGCCCCGGGGAGGCCCGCGTCCCGCAGCCGCGCGAGGAACGCGGGGACGAGCTCCCGCCCGCCCCGCTCCTCGCCGCGCCCCGTGTAGATCGTGAGCTTCGCGTCCTCCCCGTTGCCGGCGGACGGCACGTCGTCGAGCTGCAGGTCCGGCAGGATCACGCGCTCCAGGGTCAGCAGCCCCGCGCCGACGACCGGCAGGATCGCGTCGACCAGGCGCTCGATGCTGCGCGCGCGGTCGACGGCGATCGCCATGAGCGGCAGGTCCTCGGAGAGGGTCAGGAGCCGGTCCGTGCGGAGCTGGTGCTTGATGCCGAACCCCTCGACGCCCCGGATCAGGATCGACGCGAGCACCTCCGCGTCACCGAAGCGCTCCATGAGGACGTCGGACAGGAGCCGCCCACCCACCCGGTCGCGCTCGCCGAAGTAGATCGTGAGCTTGAGGCCCTCGGCGCTCATAGGAGCGACACGACCGCCCACCCGACCCCCGCGGCCACCAGGCCGGACGCGAGTCCGCCGGCGAGGTTGACGAGCGCGAGGCCCGAGCGGCGCTCCTCCGCGAGGCGCTGGCTCTCCAGCATCCACGTCGAGAAGGTGCTGAACGACCCGAGCGCCCCGACCGCGATCAGGGTCCGCGCCGAGCCGGTCGCCCCCGCGCCGGCGACGGCGCCGGCGAGGAGCGCGCCGACGACGTTGACCGACCAGGTGCCCCACGGGAAGTCGCCGGCGATGCGCCGCGCGACGGCGCCGTCCAGCGAGAACCGCGCGAGCGCCCCGAGGCCGCCGAGCAGGGCGACCCCGACCCACACCATCGCCTCCGTCACGGGAGTCGCACCCGCGCGCGCCGCACCAGCGCGGTGGAGGCCGCGATGGCGAGCATCCCCGCCGCGATGGAGACGGCGACGTACGTCACGGCGAGCGCCCCGTGCCCGTCGCGGCCGAGCTCGATCGCCTCGATCTGGAAGGTCGAGAACGTGGTGAGGGCGCCGCAGAAGCCGGTCCCCAGCAGCGGCCTGAGGTGGGTGCTCGGCGGCAGCCGCTCCAGCAGCCGGGTCGTGAAGTAGCCGAGCAGCAGCGCCCCGAGGACGTTCGCCGCGAAGGTCGGCCACGGCCACTCGCCGGGGGCCACCGGGATCAGGCGGTCCAGCGAGAGCCGCGCGAGCGCCCCCAGGGTCCCGCCCGCGAAGACCGCCGCCCGGAGGGAGTGCGCCCCACCCGCCGACGCCCGGGCGACGTCAGCGGGGGGGCGCGCGCCGGCCGGAGCCGCGCCCGGGTCGGTCACCTCACGCAATGCGTCCGCCGATCGGCCCCGGTACGTGACGCGCGCCACGGCGAGGCCCCCCACCGAGGCCGGCCACACCCGCATCGCGCTGCATCGCACCGATCATGGGCACCTCCCACCCGTCCCGCGAGGGGACCCGAGTAGGAGTCATCAGCGCCGCCGGCGCGGTTCTGCGCGAACCCCATCGCGCGTCGGACGGGCCGCATTGAATCACACGGCCGCGTCGTCGCGGGTGCTGTGCAGGGCGTCGCGGAGTGGGCCGTGTAGGGCTCGAACCTACGACCTTGGGATTAAAAGTCCCCTGCTCTGCCAACTGAGCTAACGGCCCGCCGGCAATTGTGCACGGTCCGCCGGGCCCGTGGGGCCCGTGGGGTCCGCGGGGCGCCGCCGGCCTGCGGCGGGATTCCCGCGGGCCGCATCCGCGCGGCACCGGACGCGCCGCGGGCCTCCCGGATCCGAGGATGGGTCGACGGGCGCCGGACCGGGCGCCCCTTCGGAAGGGGATGGGATGAGCACCCAGACGGAACCGACCCCGCTGCCCGACGTGATCGCCGACATCCGGGCGACGCCCGGGCACGGGCGCCTCACGCTCGGCGCCACCGGCGGCCTGGTGGAGGGCGTGCGGTGCACCGCGACCGTGCGGGAGCACACGCTCGACATCGACGAGCCCATGATGATCGGCGGCACCGACGTGGGTCCGAACCCGGTCGAGCTGGTGCTCGCCGCGCTCGGCACGTGCCAGGCGATCACCTACCGGGTGTGGGCGGCGATGCTCGGCATCCAGCTCGACGACGTGCGGTTCGAGACGCAAGGCGACATCGACCTGAACGGCCTCTTCGGGCTGTCGGACGACGTCCGGCCGGGGCTGACGCGCGTCCACCACCGCGTGGTGCTGATCGGGCCGGAGACCGAGGAGCGCTACCGCGAGCTCGTCGCCGCCGTCGACCGGCACTGCCCGGTGCTCGACATCGTGGCCAACCCGGTGACGGTCGACCACGACGTGGAGGTGCGCGCGGCCGGCTCGTGACGCCCGGCGTCACGCGATCGCCCCGCACACCGACCCGCCATGGTCCCCGTCGCGCGCAGGAACCTGCTGGCCGAGCCCGGCAGGGTGGTGATGTCGGTCGGCGGGGTGGCGTTCGCCGTCGTGCTCGTGCTGATCGTCCTCGGCCTCTACCGCGGATGGGGCGGGGTCGCGCCGTTCTTCCCCCGCCCGCCCGGGGAGGTGGGGGGAGCGCCGTCCGGAAGCAGCGATCCGCCCCACACCACCTCCCTGCTGCCCGCCGGCGGACGGGCCGCGCTCGCGCGGATCCCCGGGGTTGCGGCCGCCATGCCGGTGTACGTCCGCCAGATGGAGGTCGATGCCGGCGAGCGCGCGTTCGTGATGGCCGTCGGCGCGCCCGCCCGCGCCGCCATGCCGGCGGCCACGCGCGAGGCGTTCCTGCCTGCGCCCGGGCACGTGATCGTCGACAGCTCCCTCGCCGCCCAGGCCGGCGTCTCGCCGGGCGACACGCTCATGGTGGCCGGACGCCCCCTCACCGTCGAGCGCGTCACGGCCGGCGGCAACCGGCTCTTCCAGCTCGCGTTCGTCAACGCCGCCGACGCGCGCGGCACCATCGTCCCGGCGGGCCGGGTGAGCTTCTTCCTGCTCGCGCTGCGACCGGGCGCCGACGCGCGCCGGGTCATGGCCGCCGCCCGCGCGGCGGTGCCCGACGCCGAGGTGCGGACGAGCGCGGAGTACGCCGGGGCGTTCGGGCGCCTCGTGAACCAGGGGTTCCTGCCGGTCGTCGGGGCGCTCCTCGCGATCGGCGCGGTCGTCGGCGGGGCGGTGGTGGCCATCACCACCTACGCCGCCACCGTCGAGCGCGCCCGGGACTTCGGCGTCCTCAAAGCCCTCGGCGCGCCCGGTCGGCTGCTCGCGCGGATCGTCGTGGTGCAGAGCCTCCTGATCGGGGTCGCAGGCGCCGCCGTCGGCGCCGGGACCGCCGCGATCGTCGCCCCGGCGGTCCGGCGCGCCGTGCCGGAGTTCGTGACCGACCTGCGCTGGACGGACCTGCTCGCCGTGGTCGCGGTGACGCTCGTCGTGGCGGTGGCGGCGTCGGTGGTGCCCATCCAGCGGATCAACCGGATCGACCCCGCGGTGGTCTTCCGCCCGTGACGGCGTCCGCCGACGCCCCCGCGCTGCGCACCGAGGGCCTCACGCGCACGTTCGCCGCGGGCCCGACGACGGTCGTCGCCGTCGACCACGTCGACCTGGAATGCCGGCGCGGCGAGGTGGTGCTGATCATTGGGCCGTCCGGCTCCGGGAAGACCACGCTCCTCGCGATGATCGGGGGGCTCCTGCGCCCCACCGCCGGCCGCATCCTCATCGCGGGGACCGACATCACGGCGCTCCCGCGGCGGCGGCTGCCGGCGGTCCGCCGGGGACGCGTGGGTTTCGTGTTCCAGTCGTTCAACCTGCTGGAGCAGCTCACCGCGCTGGAGAACGTCGAGATCGCGCTCGACATCGCCGGGGTCCCCCGCGCCGGCTCGCAGGCCCGGGCCCGCGAGCTGCTGGAGGAGGCCGGTCTGGGCGCACGGCTCGGCTTCCGCGCCCGCGACCTCTCGGGCGGCGAGCGGCAGCGCGTGGCGATCGCCCGCGCGCTCGCCAACCGCCCCGGACTGGTGCTGGCCGACGAGCCGACGGCCAACCTCGACTCCGGCCAGGGGCGCACCGTGATGCGGCTGCTGCGGGACATGGCCAGCCGCGAGGGCGGCACGGTGCTGATCGTGTCCCACGACGCCCGCCTCGGGACCATCGCCGACCGGACGCTGTGGATGGAGGACGGCCGGATCGCCCCCGCCCCCGGTGGGCCGGAGGTCGCCGGACCGCCCGCACCGGGCGTCGGCGCGCTCCGTGAGGCGCCGCCGGACCCTTGATCCCCGGGGGCCCGCGACGGAGACTCGCGACGGAGGGGCCGATGGACGACGTGGGGTCCTGGACGATCGCCGGCACCTACCTCGAGGCGTGCAACTGCGAGGCGATCTGCCCGTGCCGGCGGACCGGCGGGCGGCCCGGCGGCCGCTCCACCCACGGCGTGTGCACCGGCGCGCTCTCGTGGGCGGTCACGTCCGGGCACGCGGACGAGGTCCCGCTGGACGGGCTGGGCGCCGTCATCGCCTGCCGGTACGACGACGACGAGCCGGGGTCGCCGTGGACGTTCCGGCTCTACGTCGACGCGCGTGGCGACGACCGGCAGCGTCGCGCGCTGGTCGAGATCCTGACCGGCGCGCGCGGCGGCACGGTGGCGAAGCACTTCCCGTGGGTGTGGAAGGACAGCCGGTTCCTGGGCTGGGAGGCGGCGGAGATCGCCATCGACCACACGCCCGGCCGCGGCTGGTTCCGCGCGGGCGGCAGCGTCGAGGTGCGCCTGCGGGCGCCCGTGCCCGAGCAGGAGCCGGTCGCGTGCGTCATCCCCGGGTACGCGCAGCCCGGCATCGAGTACGTCGCCGACCTGCTCCGGGTCACCGACGAGCCGCTCGCCGTCAACCTGTCCGGGCGCTGCGCGTACGAGTCGACGTTCCGGTACAGCTCCGCGGAGGACTGACCCCGTGGCGGTCGCCGCCCTGCTCGCCGTCGCCCTGGCCACGTGGATCGTGACCATCGGGCGGATGCGGGGGATGGACGCGGGGCCCGGCACCGACCTCGGCGGGCTCGCCTGGTTCGTGGGGGTGTGGGTCACGATGACCGCGGCGATGATGCTGCCGTCCACCGCCCCCATGGTGGCCGCGGTGCGCCGCGCCGCCGCCGGGATCGGGGGCCGGCCGGCGCCGCCCGCCGTGACGGCGCTCTTCGTGGCGGGATACGTCGCGGCGTGGATGGCGTACGGGCTCGTCGCCTACGCGGTGTTCCGCCTCCTCGACGCGCACCACCCCGGGTGGGTCGCCTGGGACCGCGGCGGGCCGGCGGTGGCGGGGGGGGCCGTCGCCGCGGCGGGCCCCTACCCCGCCCCCCCCCTTGAAGCCGCCCCCCCCCGCCCCCCCCCCCC
>OEIU01000760.1_pt1 | contig 26363 bp, 23 predicted proteins | sample 1539221 | NCBI WGS metagenome assembly OEIU01 (sample SAMN03792071, study PRJEB22550) | activated sludge metagenome | feature: wastewater treatment plant; material: activated sludge; isolation source: Wastewater treatment plant of a petroleum refinery complex | place: Argentina: Zarate | collected...
CGAAGCTGCCCGAATAGCCGCGCTTGCGCATTTCCGGGATGCCGGCCGAGCCGATGGCCGAGCAGGTGGCGGGCGAGGAGCCTGCCATCGCGGCGAAGAGCGCGCAGGCGAAGACATTGGCGATGCCGAGTCCGCCCGGGATGCGGTACATCCAGGCATGGATGGCCGAATAGAGATCCTGCCCGGCCCGCGACTTGCCGATCGCCGCGCCCTTCAGGATGAAGAGCGGGATCGAGAGCAGCGTGATGGAAGCCAGTTCCTCGTAGACGTTCTGCGTCACCGTATCGAGCGAGGCGCCCGGCATGAAGAACAGCATGAACAGGACCGCGACCGCGCCCAGCGCGAAGGCGATCGGCATCCCTGAGAACATGACGGCGAAGGTCGCCCCTCCGTAGAGGAGGCTGACGGCGAGCGTGCTCATCGCTTCTCTCCCCCCGGCAGAGCGGCGACGAGTTGCAGCAGGATCTGGATCGACAGAAGCGTCATGCCCAGCGCCATCAGGCTGTAGGGGACCCAGAGCGGCGGACCCCAGGTCGAGGACGAGGTCTGCCCGTCCACCCACGCCTCGTGGAACAGGGTCCAGGATTTCCAGGCGAAGAAGGCGCAGAAGGCGAAGCTCGCGAGATCGACGAGGAACGAGCGGATGCGGTTCGCGGCCGGCGGCAGGATCTCCGCCAGCGCCTCGATCCCGACATGCCCGCGCCGCGCCTGGACATGGGCCGCGGACAGGAAGGTCGCGCCGACGATGAGGAAGACCGACGCCTCGTCCTGCCAATAGGTCGCCGCCTGGAAGAAGTGCCGCGCGATGACGCTGTAGGACAGGATGCAGCTCGCCCCGACCAGCGCGAGCGAGCACAGGATCACGAGCAGCCGCTCGAAGATCGCGAAGGCGCGCGCGAAGCCGGCGAGAACCGGGACATGGGCGAGAGCTTCCCCCTCGCCCGCGGGCGGGGCTGCGGCCGCTTCCTTCATCTGCGCGGAACCTCAGATCATGGCTTCGGCGAGCTTGAGCAGCTCCGCGCTTCTCGCATTCCTGGCCGCGTAGTCCTTCCAGGCGGTCTCGCGGGCGATGACGCGCCATTTCTCGATCGTGGCGGCGTCGAGGTCGTGCGTCTTGGCTCCCGCCTTGGCGAAGACCTGCGCGACGCGCTCGTCATCCTCCTTCGCGCCCTTGAAGCCGAACGCCTCGATCTCCTCGCCGACCGCCATGGCGGCCTCCTTCTCGGCCGGGGTCAGGCTGTCGAAGACCGCCTTCGACATCATCAGCGGCTCGCACATGAACCAATAGGACTTGCCGCGCCCCGTCGTCAGGTGCTTCGCCAGTTCCTCCAGGCGGAAGGAGATGAGGCTCGTCGAGGAGGTCAGGATGGCGTCGGCCGCCCCGGTCTGCATGGCGGCGTAGGATTCGTTCGAGGGCAGGGAGAGCACCGCCGCCCCCGCGCGCTGGAACATCAGGTCCATCTCCCGCGAGCCGCCGCGGACCTTCTGGCCCTTGGCGTCGTCGGGCACGACGATGGCCCTTTCGCGTGCCGCCACGCCCCCCGCCTGCCAGATCCAGGACAGCATGACGATGCCCTTGTCCTCGAGGATCTTCGTCAGCATCCGCCCGACCGGCGCCTTCTTCCAGGCCGCCGCCTGCTCGTAGGAGGTCACGAGCGCGGGCATGAGCCCGATATTCAGCTCCGGCACCTCGCCGCCCGCATAGGGCATCGGGTAGAGGCTCATGTCGAGCGCCCCCTTGCGCATGGCGGAGAACTGCGCGTTCGTCTTCATCAGCGAGGAATTCGGAAAGACCTCCGCGGTCAGGGAGCCGCCGGTCCGCTTGGCGATGTCGCGCGCGAAGATGCGGCAGGCGCGGTCGCGGAAATCGCCCTCGTCGATCGTGCCGCCCGGAAACTGGTGAGAGATCTTCAGCGTGCGTGCCGCCTGCGCGCGGCCCGCGGCGCCGACCAGCGCGGGAGCCGCCAGGCCGCCCGCCAGGATGTGCCGCCGGGTGAATGTCATCTCGTCCTCCCGAAATCCCGCCTCGCTGTGCGGGCAGGTGGTGTTTCGGAACGCTCCGCCGAGGCGGGCGCTCTCGCCCCGAGACGTTCTCTAGCGGATTTCGAGCCACAAGAAACCCTTCGCGCGCCCGGCCACGCAGACCGCGGGAGCGGTGTTTCTCTCGATCGCCTCCCTGCTCTTGGGCTCTGCCCAAGAGTCGTGATGGGTTTCTGGCCATGATGGCGTGTCGTTGCATCGTCACTATGGCGCTGGTTTTCAGTTGATCATGGTCTTTTCCGAAGGCAGGTTTCCCATTTTCAGGGACGCACACTGGATTCTGCTATACAGCTTTGGAGAAGAAATCTCAGAAGAGGGCCAGAAGCTTTTTTGGCGCGAGTGGCGACTTGCGAGAGAAAGCGGCGCCGCCCGCGGCCGGGAGCGCTGCGCCTTTCGGCCGAGATGAAATGGCTCCGCCGCGGCGGAATGATTTGCCCCCTCCGAGCTTCGGTCGCGGATTGCTAGCGCGCAGCGCCCGCTTCCGCGCACCATGCGGACCAGACATCGGACGGAGGCTCGCCGGGGATCGCAGGGGTGCACCACACCCGGCCGTCCTCGGCTCTCGACAGCGAGCGCCGCGCGGCGGGCTGACGTTTTTCCGCGACATCGAACATGTAGCGGCATTCCGCGCTGAGGTTCGGCTTGTTGTCGCGCAAGCACTGAATGATGCGCGCAAGATTGGGAATCTCGTGCGCACAGAGCCGCAGCGCGTCGGGCGTGCAGGCCCTCCGCTGCTGTTCCACGGTCGGCTGCGCCGGACTCTCGGCAGAAGTCGTGGCCGAGAGAACGAGAGCCAAGCCAACGGCAAAAAATCTCACAGCCGCTCTCCGACCGCGCCGGTCGCAACAGCTTTGCAGCCGTGCTCCCCGGGGGCAAGGGGACCGTGCGCCTCCGATCCGTGTCATTTTGTCCCTGAGACCCGACGGAGACGGAAAGACCAATCGAAGATTGACTTCGCCGCTCTCGTGAGACGTAACTCTTTTCAACTTCGGCTTCGAGCCTTGCGGCCCTATCGAAGGTGTGTCGTCCGACGTGAATGACGATCCTGATCCTGCGAGCGGTCCCGCGCAGCCCGGCCTCCTCGAAGACGAATCGCTGCCGCGCACCATCACTGCGATTCTCGCTGCGGACATAGCCGGGTTCTCGCGCATGGTGGCCAATGACGAGGAGGGCACTCTTCGTCGCATGGGCGAGTACAGCCGCATCTTCAGGGATACGATCGAGCGGCACAGGGGGCGGGTGTTCAACACCGCCGGGGACGCGATCCTGGCGGAGTTTCCGAGCGCCGTCGCGGCGCTCCGCGCAGGGCTCGAGGTGCAGACGGCGCATCGCGCCCTCAACGAGAGCCTGGCGCCGACCGAGCGGCTTCAGTTCCGCATGGGGATCAATGTCGGGGACGTCGTCCAGAGCGCCGGCGATCTCCTCGGCGACGGCGTCAATATCGCCGCGCGGCTCGAAGGCATCGCCGAGCCGGGCGGCATCTCCATCTCGCGCTCCGTGCACGATGCCGTCGGGAACAAGGTTCCCTCCCGGATGCGGTTCATGGGCCGCCAGCGGCTGAAGAACATCGCCAAGCCCGTGGAAGTGTATCGCGTGCGCCTGCCCACCGATCCCGAGGAGGGGGGCGTGGGCGGGCCTCTTCTCGCCCTCGCGGTCCTCCTTCTCCTGCTCGGGGGAGGGGGCGCCGCCTTCTATTACCGCGACAAGCTCCCCGAGATCGCCCCGTTCCTGAAACGGGAGCGGAAGGCGGATGCCGTGCCGGCGCCGCCTCGGGTCGCGCTCGCGATCACGGTCGCGCGTCCGACCCAGCGCTGCTTCAACGACGTCGTCCGCGTCACCGGGCGCTTCGTTCCCCATCGCGAGGTCGAGGTCCGGCCCGAGGCGGACGGCGTGCAGGTCCTGCAGGTGGACGTGAAGCCGATGGCCGAGGTTCGGGCCGGCGACACGCTGGCCAAGGTGGCTCCGATCGGACTGGGCGAGGGCGCCGCGACGGCGATCCGCGCGCCGGTGGCGGGGGTCGTCGGCAAGAGCACGGCGATGGTCGGCATGCCGGCCGGCATCTCGGCGCCGCCCCTTTTCACGATCATCGCCGACGGAAAGATGGACTTCGCCGCCGATATCCCGGCCGAGGGGCTCGACAGGCTGAAAGTGGGCCAGCCGGCCGAGATCAAGCCCCTGGGCGGCACGGCGGTCTCCGGCAAGGTGGCGCTCATTTCGAGATCGGTCGAGATCGCGAGCCAGCTCGGCCGCGCGACCATCGGCGTCGGCCGCAACCCGGACCTGCAATGGGGCCTGTTCGGACGCGGCACCGTGCAGGTGGGAGAGAGCTGCGGCCTCGCGGTCCCGACCGCCGCGGTGATGCATGACGGCGAGGCGACGGTGGTCTATGTCGCGGTGAACGACGTCATCGAGGCGCGCCAAGTGGTGACCGGCTCGTCCTCGGCCAACGAGGTCGAGATCCGGTCGGGGCTCACGGCCTCCGACCAGGTCGTCCAGCGGGCCGGGCCTTTCCTGCGCGAGGGCGATCGCGTCGCGCCGATCCCCGCCCCGATCCGGTCGGTCGAGAGCCGGTAGGGACGGCTCCGGCTCAATTGACCCGGAAGTAGAAATCCTCTCCCGGAAGCGAGCCGTAGACGAAGGGCTCCTGGCGCATGTCGGTGGCCCGCATGACGTCGTCGCGCACCTGCCGGAACAGCATGTTGATCTCGAGGTCGGGCTCCGCCATGCGCCGCAGGAGCGCTTCGGCGAAGGGGCTGTTCGCCCCCGTTCCGTCGAGGGCCGTCTGCCCGGCCTTGGCCGAATAGGCGATCAGCGTGCCGCCCGGCGGCTCGTTGATCATGGCGAGCCCGCGCGTGATCGAGCGCGAGGCGAGGGTCCGGCGCATCTGGGTGGCGAAGGGATTGTCCCGGCAGGCGTCGAGCATGACGATGCGCAGCTTGCGGGCCTGCGCCACCGTCGAGAGCATGCGGTCGAGGGAGACGGCCTCGTCCTGCACGTCGCGATCGGCCTTCAGCTTGGCGTCGATGGGAATGAGGTAGTTGTCGCCGCCGATCTGGATGCCGTGGCCGGCGAAGTAGATGACGGCCCAATCCGCCTTCTCGGCCTCGTCCTCGAAATCCTTGAGCGCGTTCAGCATGGCCTCGCGGCCCACGTTCTCGACCAGCTTCACGCTCTGGAAGCCGACCTTCTTGAGGGCCGCCGCGATGGCCCGGGCGTCGCGTCCGGGATTGGGCAGCGGGTTGAACTGCGCATAGTTCGAGTTGCCGATGACGAGCGCCACGCGCCGGCCCGGGTCGCGCGGAGCGGCCCGCCTCTTGGCGCCGGCCCCGGCCTGGGCGGCCAGGATGCGGGCGTATTCCGCCTTCAGCTCGGCCTCGCGCTTGGCGGCCTCCGCCCGGTAGGCGGCGATCTGGGCCTCGCTGGCCTTCTTGGCCTCCTCCTTGGCGGCCGCGATCGCCCGCTCCGCTTCCTCCTTCGCCTGACGGCGCGCGGCCTCGATCTCCGACTTGGTGGCCTTGCGGCGGGAGAGGCTCGCCTCCCGCTCGCGGGCCTGCGCGGCCTTCGCCTCGGCGGCCTTGCGGGCCTCCTGGGCGCGCGCGGCCTCCCGATTCGCCGCCTCGAGCTTGGCGGCCTCGGCCTGCTCGGCCTCGGCCTTGGCGATGGCCTCGAGGCGGGCGCGGGCGACCGTCTGGGCCGGCTTCGCCTTTTCGGCATCGATATTGGAGGGGAAGGAGAGAGCCTTCTGGAAATCGGCCCGTGCCTTGGCGAGATCGCCCTTCGCCTCGTAGGTGAGCCCGCGCCCCGTATAGGCGGCCACATAGTCGCCGACGAGCTGGATGGCGGCGTTGTAGTCGGCGAAGGCGCGGTCGAACTCGCCGCGCTCGCGATAGGTGTCGCCGCGCAAGGTCAGCGAGACGGGCGAGGCGCCGTTGATGCCGACCGCCTTGACGAGATCGGCGAGCGAGCGGTTGAGATCGCCCCGGAGCCGCCAGATCTCGCCGCGATTGGCATAGGCGCGGTCGTCGCGCGGGTCCCGCAGGAGCGCCGCGCCGAAATCCTCCGACGCGTGCTCGAGGTCTCCCTTGTCGCGATAGACGAGGCCGCGATTGTTGTAGGCGCTCGATCCGTCGGGATCGAGTTCGATGGCCTTGGTGTGATCGGCCAGCGCGCGGTCGTAGGAGCCCATGAGGCGGTAGGCTTCGCCCCGGCAGGTGAGCGCCTCGGCCGAGGACGGATCGATCTCGAGCGCCGTGCTGCAATCCGCCACGGCCTCCTCGAATTGCCCCTTGTCGATGCGCACGCCCGCGCGGTTGATGTAGCCGCGCGTCTCCTTCGGGGCGAGTTCGACGGCTCTCCCGTAATCGTCGAGCGCGCGGTCGAGCTGGCGCTTGCGGTGATAGGCCCAGCCCCGGTTCAGATAGGCGCGGACGAATTTCGGATCGGCCGCGATGGCCCGGTTGAAGTCGAGGATCGCCTGGTCGAACTCGCTCTGGTCGTTGAGGACGGCGCCGCGGGCGTTGTAGAGCGGTGCCTTGACGGTCGCGAGCCGCAGCGCCCGGTTGAAATCCTCCAGGGCGCCGTCGAACTGCCGGAGCCGGTGGCGGGCCAGGCCCCGGTTCTGGTAGCCGATATAGGAATTCGGCGCGCGCTGGACGACCTGGTCGTAGTCGCGGATCGCCGCGGCGAAATCACCCTTGGCGAACCATCCGCCTCCACGCCGCAGATAGAGGTCGGCGAGGGGCGTGCCCGGAGGTGGATTGTCGATCAGGCGGGTGCAGGCCGGGATTCCCACATCCGGGTCGGCGACGGCTCGCGCGCAAAGGGCCGCCTCGTCGCTCGCCGGGCTTGCCGCAAGGGCCGGCGGCACGACAATTTCCGGCAACGCCACGAGTCCCGCAAGCGTCGCCGCGGCGGCGATCCCGCGAAGGGCCGAGCCGCACCGGGAAGGCCATCCGCACACAGACCGGAGGGCGCCGATCGAAAACCAGGGTATCATGGCCTTCCGCCTTAGAGGCTGTGATGAACCTTCTGCGGGCGAATTCCGCCGCGTCAACCCGCCGGCGCCAGTTTAGTTCCCGTATCCGACCCGGCGCGGCAGATCACCGGTCGGCCCCCGTGGCGGCGGCCCGTCGGGCCGGTCGGGGCGATCCTGGCGGCTGCCTCACGAGGTGTCTGGAATGGGCAGACGACAACTGGTCGATCGCGTCCGGCTTCCGCGCCTCCAACGTTCCCGTCTGCCCTATACCGCACGATTGCTTCGGCAGTGTTGCATGCGGATGACGCCAAATGTGGCGGAACTCGGCTATGGAGGTGGCGACTCAAGGAACGCGGGGGCGGCGAGATGGCGAAGTTGGGGCGAGGAAGCGGGCAGGCCTTGCTCGTGGCGGCGGGGCTCTTGGCCGGGTCATTCGCCGGGGGCGAGGCGCATGCCCAATCCCTGTTCTGCCCGGCGAATCCCGGCGTGCCGCCTGGGGGCAGCGGGGCCGCCTTCGCCATGGCCACCGGCCGCTGCACCAACGGCGACAACGGCACGGGCGCCTTTTCGGGAGCAGCGCTCGGGAGCCAGAGCCTCAGCGACCTCGCCTCGGGCAGCACCGAATCCACGAATCGCGCCGCGAGCGGGATGGTCACCGAGCGCCGCCAGGGGGCGCAGTTCGCCTGCCCGGCTGGAACGGTGCGAATCGGAGGGCAGTGCCAGGCGCCCCCGAGAGCGCAGTCCCGCGGGGATTCCCAGCTTCCGGCCCGCACCCGGATCCCGGACTCCGTGCGCGCCCGCAGCGAGGCCGGCCCGGCCCGCGCCCGGAAGCGGATGGAGACCCGCGTCGTCAAGCGCGGCAATAGGATGGTTCGCGTGCGGACGCCCGTCGCCGAGGAGCCGGTCGATAGCGGTCTTGTCGCCGTTCCCGCTTTCGTCCAGGCCGAGCTGGCGCCGAGCTTCGGCGTTTTCGGACAGGGTTTCGGTGACTACGAGGAGCGCAACGGTACCTCCGGATCCTCGCTGCGGTACGTCATGCCTGGCCCGCTCGGAGATCCGGGCCAAGGCCCCACCCTCGTCGTGCCGCTGCAGATCGTGAGCAAGAGCAACGCGACATCCTTCGGCGCGATCGGCGGGATCGACCATACCACCCGCGGCATCTTCAGCCAGGACGACGGCCTGATCGTCGGCGTGCTCGGCGGCTTCCTCCAGAGCAATGTCAAGATCTCGTCGCAGATCCTGTCTTTCGACGCGTCGCTGGCCAATGGCGGCTCGAGCTCCTTGAGCGCCCACGCGTCGGGCGGCTCGGTTGGCGGCTTCGCGACCTATTTCAACGGGCCTGTGTCGCTCGACGTCCTGTACAAGGCGGATTTCCTCAACCTCACGGAACGCTTCACCGACAATCAGGCCTATAGCGCGACCTTCGACTATAACGGCGCGCTGACGCAGAATGCCCCGCAGAATGCGCTCGTCGCCGGCCAGGGCAAGACGTCGCTGGTGAACCACAGCCTCGTCGCGAACATCAACTATCGGGTGCCGCTGTGGGACAGCTTCTGGATCGAGCCGACGGCCGGCATCCAGGCCCGCTGGACCGACTACTCCTCCAGCGCCTCGGCTCTGGGCCTCGCCAACGGCCATCTCCTCCGCGTCCAGGGCGGCGCGCGCCTCGGCTGGGAATTCGAATATGCCGGCATGCGGATCACGCCGATCCTCACGGGCCTCGCCTATAGCGACGTGACGGTGACGGGCGGCTTCGTCGATTTCGCGCCGAACGGGGCTTTCGGAGCGACGACCTCCCAGATCGGCGTGGCCGGCTCCTCGGTGATCAACATCCGCCAGCAGGGCCTGCTGCGCGGCCAGGGCATCCTGACGGTGGTTGCCGATCTCGGCAGCGGCTGGACGGCCTTCGTCCAGGGCGACGTCCGGGGCGGCAAGGACCTCTTCGGTGCCGGCGGCAAGGGGGGGATCCGCTACCAGTGGTAAGACACTATATGGGATGAAGGCGGGAGGCGCGGCCGGTTGAGTCCGGGCTCCTCCCGCCGTCGGCGGCCTGCCGCGTCCCGGGCTTCCGGCCGGGACTTCTCCCGGCCGGAACGCGGCTCCGGCGGCATCGGAGCGTACGATGCCCGGTTCGTTCAAGCTCGCAGCCTGCCTTTGCCTGTCGTTGTGCTTCTGGATCGCCGGGCGTGAGGCTGCCTGGCCCGGATGCCTCGGCGACGACCTCTTCGCGGTGCGCGAAAAGGGCTGGAACTGGGGAGAGGAGTTGCGCCGCAGCGCCGCCTCCCTGCCTCATCGCGAGGGCCGGTTCTGGAAGATCTCCGGGGGAACGGGGGCGCCGTCCTACGTGTTCGGCACGCTCCACCTCTCGGATCCGCGCTTGGCCTCGATTCCCCCGGACGTCGCCGAGCGCATTCGGGACGCCTCCATCCTTGCCGTGGAAACCACCGAGGTGTCCTCGCTCGGCGCCGGACGCCTGGGCCAGCAGGCCCGCAGGGAGCTTCAGGCTTCGATCCGGGCCCCGAACGGCCGGCGCGCCGGCACCCTGCTCGACCCTTCCGACTACGAGGCACTGGAGCAGCTTGCCGAGGAACGCGGATTGCCGCCCGCCGCGGCGCGGTTCTGGAAGGCTCCGGTGCTCGCGCTCCTGCTCGATCTTCCCCCCTGCGCGACGGCCGGGAAGCAACCTTATCTCGATTCCCTGGTCGTGCAGCTCGCCCGCCGCCACGGAGTCGAGATCGTGGGACTGGAAACGCTCGCCGAGCAATTCGGCGTCTTCGACGGCCTGTCGCCGGAGAGCGAGCGTGCGCTCCTCGTCTCGGTGCTGCGGCAGGCCTCCTTCGGCGCGAGCGTCGTCGAGAGCCAGATCGGGCGCTTCCTCGCGCGGGATGCCGGAGGCATCGTCGCGCTCATGCGGATCGGCCCGAATCCCGAGACGCCCGACTCGCGCACGCCGCCCGAATTTCTCGAACGCCTGCTCGACGTGCGGACGGCGCGCATGGCCGAACGTCTTCAGCCCTATCTCGAGCGCGGCAATGCGGTCGTCGCGATCGGGATCGCCCACTTGCCCGGATCGGACGGGCTCATCGCCCGGCTCCAGAAGGCGGGCTACACCGTGTCCGCGCTCGATTAGGGCATGATCCAGAAAGAGGAGAGGCGGCTTTCGCCGAAGCGGGCTCCCTTCGGAAAGATCCTGCGCAAGCAATGAGATAGAGGCGCAGAGCGGCGATGGGGTCCCGGGTGCCTCTGCCGCGCTCCCGCTTTTCCCGCGGCCGTCCCGCCGTTTTGGAACCGCGAACAGCCAGATTGCGCCAGCGCAAAGCAATCCCCCGGGGGCCACTCTAACAAGGCCCTGCCGGATGCGATTTTGCACGCCGCGGAAAAGGCCGAACATGAAGCTCGCGACTGTCGTGCGTTCCGATGCGCCGTCCCGGCAAGTTCATGCGGCTGCACCGATTGCCGCGCTCCCGCCCGCGATTCGCCGCCGGCGGCATTGGCTGCCGGCGAAGCCGGACGTCGTTCGGAACGAGCTTGACGGCCGTCCGGTGTTTGTTCTTTGGAATAAGTGAACGTAACGCTCGAAGCGGCGATTCCGTATAGGCGCAGAGCGACTATACGCCGGGTCGAAGAGGGGAGATTACTTCGATGCAGCACGGGACAGGGGTCGTCCTCACCGTAGCGCTGGCTTTCATCGCTCTTTTAGCCGCTGCATTCGCAGTCGACGAGGCGTTCCGGCAGCATATGGGGATCGCGGTTTTCGTGCTCCTGGCCTTCGCCATCCTCCTGATCCGCATGCCGCATGCCGCTTCGTCTGCCTCGGATGATGAAGGCACTTACATGGACGCGCCGATCCGCTACGGCGTGATCGCCACGGTCTTCTGGGGCGTCGTCGGTTTTCTGGTGGGCGTGGTGGTTGCCGCGCAGCTCGCCTTTCCCAGCCTCAATCTCGAGCCGTTCCTGAATTTCGGCCGGGTCCGCCCGCTGCATACCTCGGCCGTCATCTTCGCCTTCGGCGGCAATGCGCTGATCGCAACCTCGTTCTACGTGGTCCAGCGGACGTGCCGCGCAAGGCTCTTCGGCGGAGATCTCGCCTGGTTCGTCTTCTGGGGCTACCAGTTCTTCATCGTCATGGCCGCGACGGGCTATCTGCTCGGCATCACCCAGTCGCGCGAATATGCCGAGCCCGAATGGTATGTCGACCTGTGGCTCACGATCGTCTGGGTCGCCTATCTCGTCGTGTTCATGGGAACCGTCTTTCGCCGGAAAGAGCCGCATATCTATGTGGCGAACTGGTTCTATATGTCCTTCATCATCACGATCGCCATGTTGCACGTGATCAACAACCTGGCGATGCCGGTGTCGTTCGTCGGCTCGAAGAGCTATTCCGCCTTCGCGGGCGTGCCGGACGCCGTCACGCAATGGTGGTACGGCCATAACGCGGTGGCGTTCTTCCTGACGATCCCGTTCCTCGCCATGATGTATTACTTCGTGCCGAAGCAGGTGAACCGGCCGATCTATTCCTACCGGCTGTCCATCGTACATTTCTGGTCGATCATCTTCCTCTACATCTGGGCGGGCCCGCATCACCTGCACTACACGGCGGTTCCCGACTGGGCTCAGACGCTCGGCATGGTGTTCTCCATCATGCTGTGGATGCCTTCCTGGGGCGGCATGATCAACGGCCTGATGACGCTGTCGGGCCGCTGGGACCTGATCCGGACCGACCCGATCGTGCGCCTGATGGTGGGAGCCATGGCCTTCTACGGCATGGCGACCTTCGAGGGCCCGATGCTGTCGATCAAGTCGGTCAATGCGCTCTCGCATTATACCGACTGGACCATCGCCCACGTCCATGCCGGCGCGCTCGGCTGGAACGGCATGATCACCTTCGCCGCGGTCTATTTCCTGACGCCGAAGCTCTGGGGCCGCGAGCGCATGTATTCCGTGCGCATGGTCAACTGGCATTTCTGGCTGGCGACGCTCGGGATCGTCCTCTACGCGTCGGCCATGTGGGTGTCCGGCATCATGCAGGGCCTGATGTGGCGGGAATACGATTCGCAGGGCTTCCTGGTCTATTCCTTCGCCGAAACCGTCGCCGCCATGCATCCCTATTACGTGATGCGCGTGACGGGCGGGCTGTTCTACCTGTCCGGAGGCATCCTGATGGCGTGGAACGTCTTCCAGACGATCGCGGGCCGGGTGCGCGACGAGACGCCCATGGGCAAGGCGCAGCCGACGCCGGACGGCATGGCCGTGCAGCCTGCGGAGTGAGGAACGCCACATGTCCATCCTGAAAAAACACACGGCGCTCGAGAAGAACGCGACCCTGCTGCTGATCGCCTCGCTCGCGGTGGTCACCGTGGGCGGCATGGTGGAGATCGCGCCGCTCTTCTATCTGCAGAACACGATCGAGAAGGTGGAGGGCATGCGCCCCTACACCCCGCTCGAACTCGCCGGGCGCAACATTTATGTCCGCGAGGGCTGCTATGCCTGCCATTCGCAGATGATCCGGCCGTTCCGCGACGAGGTCGAGCGCTACGGGCACTACAGCCTCGCGGCGGAGTCGATGTACGATCACTCCTTCCAATGGGGCTCCAAGCGCACGGGCCCCGATCTCGCCCGCGTCGGCCAGCGCTACTCGAACGAGTGGCATGTCCAGCATCTGATCGAGCCGCGCGCGGTCGTGCCGGAATCGGTGATGCCGAGCTATGCCTTCCTCCAGGAGACGCCGCTCGTCGTGGACGGGATCAAGGCCCATCTCGTCGCCAACCGGCGGGTCGGCGTTCCCTATACGGACGAGATGATCGCCAATGCCGAGGCGGATATGAGGGCGCAGGCCGATCCCGACGGGGACCTCTCCGGGCTGGAATCGCGCTATCCCAAGGCCAAGGCGGCCAATTTCGACGGGAAGAAGCAGGTCCTGACGGAAATGGACGCGCTGGTCGCCTATCTCCAGATGCTCGGCACGCTGGTCGATTTCTCGACCTATAACGAAACCTCCGGCTACCGCTGAGGAGGCGCCGATGGAAGCCTACACCGCCATGCGGCATTTCGCGGATGTCTGGGGCCTGCTCTGCATGACCCTGTTCTTCGTCGGTGCCGTGATCTTCGCGTTCCGTCCCGGCAGCCGCTCCCTCGCCGACGAGGCCGCCCGCATTCCTTTCAAGGACGACTGACATGAGCGAGAAGGACGTCGACGAGCTTTCCGGGGTCTCCACGACAGGCCACGTGTGGGACGGCATCAGGGAACTCGACAATCCGATGCCGCGCTGGTGGCTCATCGTCTACTACGCGACCGTCGTCTGGGCCGTCCTCTACATGTTCGCCTATCCGGCCTGGCCGCTCATCCGCACGGCGACCACGGGCCTGCTCGGCTATTCCAGCCGCAAGGAGATCTCGACGGAGCTGGAGGCGGCGAAGGCGGCCAAGGCGGGCTACACCGCGGCGATCGCCTCCAAGTCGATCGACGAGATCCTCGCCGACGAGAAGCTGCGGACCTTCGCCGTCGCGGCGGGCGCCGCCGCCTTCAAGGTCAATTGCGTGCAGTGCCACGGCTCCGGCGCGCAGGGGTCTCCCGGCTATCCGAACCTCAACGACGACGATTGGCTCTGGGGCGGCCGTCCGCAGGACATCCTTCAGACCATCACGCACGGCATCCGCTACGCGGAGGATCCCGAAACCAGGGCGGTGGACATGCCGGCCTTCGGCAGCATTCTCCAGCCGCAGCAGGTCAAGCAGGTCGCCGCCTTCGTGCATTCGCTGTCGAACAAGGCCGACAGCGTGAAGCCCGAGGATCTTGCCGCGGGCAAGACGATTTTCGCGGAGAACTGCGCCGCCTGCCACGGCCCCGAGGGCAAGGGCAACCACGAATTCGGCGCTCCCAACCTGACGGATGCGATCTGGTTCTACGGCTCGACGGTGGACGCCATCGCCGCACAGGTGAGGTCGCCGAGGCACGGCGTCATGCCGGCCTGGGGCGCGCGCCTCGGTCCGACCACCGTCAAGGAACTGGCAGCCTATGTTCATTCGCTCGGAGGAGGTCAATAGGCCGGTTGTGGGACTGAAGGCATAGGTCCTGCGGCGCCGGGATTTCGGTCCGCCGGAAGAAGGCGGGTTCGACGGCGCCACGGGCGAGGCTCGTGACGATCAGGGATGGCGGGAGACGCATGGAAGAATAGCCGGCGCCTCACCGGGGCGCGGTTAGGAGACCATGACATGCTCAAAACGTCGGAAGTCGAGACGTTTGATGCGACGGCGGTGAATGCCGCGAAAGTGCGCCAGCCGCTCTATGCTCCGCGAAAGAAGATCTTTCCGAAGCGCGCCGAAGGCCGCTTCCGGCGCTTCAAGTGGATCGTGATGGCGGTGACCCTGGGCATCTATTATCTGGTGCCCTGGATCCGCTGGGACCGCGGCCCCTATGCCCCCAACCAGGCCGTCCTGGTCGACCTCGCGAACCGGCGCTTCTATTTCTTCCCGATCGAGATCTGGCCGCAGGAATTGTACTACGTGGCCGGCCTCCTGATCATGGCCGGCTTCGGGCTTTTCCTCCTGACATCGACGATCGGGCGGGCATGGTGCGGCTATACGTGCCCGCAAACCGTTTGGGTCGATCTCTTCCTCGTAGTCGAGCGCGCCATCGAGGGCGACCGCAATGCGCGCATCAAGCTCGATCACGGTCCCTGGACGCGCGACAAGGTGGTCAAGCGGGTGTCCAAGCATGCGATCTGGCTCGCCATCGCGGTGGCGACGGGCGGCGCCTGGATCTTCTATTTCGCCGATGCGCCGACCTTGCTGCGCCAGCTCGTGACCGGGCAGGCCGCCGCCGTGGCCTATATCACGGTGATGATCCTGACCGGGACCACCTACGTGTTCGGCGGCCTGATGCGCGAGCAGGTCTGCACCTATATGTGCCCCTGGCCGCGCATCCAGGCGGCGATGCTCGACGAGAATTCGCTGACCGTCACCTATAACGACTGGCGGGGCGAGCCGCGCTCGCGCCATGCGAAGAAGGCCGCCGCGGCGGGGCAGGCGGTGGGCGACTGCGTCGATTGCAACGCCTGCGTCGCGGTCTGTCCCATGGGCATCGACATCCGGGACGGGCAGCAGCTCGAATGCATCACCTGCGCGCTCTGCATCGATGCCTGCGACGGCGTGATGGACAAGCTCGGCCGAAGCCGGGGGCTCATCGCCTACGCGACGCTCGCGGAATACGATTCCAACATGGCGCTGGCGACCGCGGGCGGAACCTCTCCCGTCGATCCGAGGAGGGTGCACGACGCGGACGGCAAGCTGTCGGAGAAGATCAGCACCTTCCATTTGCGCAAGCTGCTGAGGCCGCGCGCGCTCGCCTATCTCGGGGCGTGGTTGGCGGTGGGGCTCGGCCTGCTCGTCGCGCTGATGACGCGCGAGCGGCTCCAGGTGAACGTCCTGGCCGACCGCAATCCGCAATACGTGGTCCTCTCGGACGGCTCGATCCGCAACGGCTTCACGGTCAAGCTGCTCAACATGATCCCGGAATTGCGCACGCTCGAGGTGAGCCTCCAGGGCCTGGAAGGCGCGGAAATGAGCGTTCTGGGCATGGACCATCCGCCGGGCCGCTCCTTCTCGGTCGAGGTGGAGCCGGACAGGCTGAAGACGCTGAAGGTCTTCGTGCGCCAGCCGCGCGAGAACGTCGCCGGCCGGGCGCAGCATTTCCGCTTCGTGGTCGAGGACAAGGCCGGGTCCGAAAGCGACCGCTACGACGCCACATTCGAGGCACCGGAGATCAGCAAATGAGAGCCGCGGACGGAGGCCGGGAACTGACCGGCCGGCATGTGCTGGCGATCCTGGTCGCCTTCTTTTCGGTCGTCATCGCCGTCAACCTGACGATGGCCTATCTGGCCCGCGCGAGCTGGACGGGTTTCGTCGTCGAGAACGTCTATGTGGCGAGCCGGGAGTTCAACGACCGGGCGGAGGAGGACCGCACCCAGGCGGCGCTCGGCTGGACATCGGAGCTGGCCATCGCCGACGGCAAGATCACCTATCGGCTGAGGGACCGACGGGGCGCCATGGTGAAGGTGGCGCGCGCGACCGCGAGCCTGCGCCGGCCGGCGACCGTGGTGGACGACCGGGACGCGTTCCTGGCCCGCCAGCCGGACGGATCGCTGTCCGCGCCCGTCGAGTTGCACGACGGCGTGTGGATCATCGAGATCCATGCCGATGCCGGCCTCGCCAAGCCCTATCGCGACCGGCGGCGGCTCGTCCTGCGCAACGGTGCCGCCTCATGAGCTGCTGCGCGCCGGCGGCCGATCCGGGCGCCGGCATTCTGTCCTCCGAGGAGCTGCGCCACGCCGCGCGCAGCCTCGGGGACGGAACCGCCCAGGTCGAGCTGTCGGTGCCGGCCGTGCATTGCGGCGCCTGCATCCATGCCGTGGAACAGGAGCTGTCACGGCTCCACGGCGTGGTCAGCGCCCGCGTGAACCTGTCGACCCGGCGGGTTTCGGTCCGTTTCGAGGAGGGGGCGCCGCCGCCCTTGTCCGAGACGCTGACCCGGCTCGGCTATCCGCCTCACCTCTTCGACGACAGCGCCCTCGAAAGCGACCGGACGCTGAAGGAGCTGGTGCGGGCCGTGGCCGTGGCCGGCTTCGCCGCCGGCAACATCATGCTCCTGTCGGTCTCGGTCTGGTCCGGGGCGGAGGCGGCGACGCGGGACCTGTTCCATTGGATCTCCGCGCTGATCGCCCTGCCGGCCCTGGCCTATGCGGGCGGCGTCTTCTACCGCTCGGCCTGGAGCGCGCTGCGCCACGGGCGCATGAACATGGACGTGCCCATCGCCATCGGCGTGACGCTCGCCTATGCGATGAGCCTCTACGAGACCGTCCACCACGGCGAGCACGCCTATTTCGACGCGGCCGTCTCGCTCCTGTTCTTCCTCCTGATCGGCCGCACGCTCGACCACATGATGCGCGACAGGGCGCGCTCGGCCGTGCAGGGGCTGGCCCGCCTCGCCCCGCGCGGGGCGGTGGTGATGGCCGCCGATGGCAGCCGCGAATACCGGGAGGTTCGCGAGATCGCGCCGGGCATGCGCCTCCTGGTGGTCGCCGGTGAGCGCATCCCCGTCGATGCGCGGGTGGAGAGCGGCATCTCCGACCTCGACTGCTCGCTGATCAGCGGCGAAAGCCGGCCCCAGCGCATCGAGCCGGGCGGGCTCGTGCGGGCCGGGACGCTCAACCTCACCGGCCCGCTGCTGCTGGAGGCCGCGGCCCGCGCCGAGGATTCCTTCCTCGCGGAGATGGTGCGCCTGATGGAGGCGGCCGAAGGCGGGCGCTCGCGCTACAGGCGCATCGCCGACCGGGTCTCGGCCTATTACGCGCCGGTGGTCCACCTGACGGCGCTCCTGACCTTCCTCGGCTGGATGGCGGTCGACGGCGACTGGCACAAGGCGCTGACCATCGCCATCGCGGTGCTGATCATCACCTGCCCCTGCGCTCTCGGGCTCGCGGTGCCGATCGTCCAGGTGGTGGCCGCCCGCCGCCTGTTCGAGCGCGGCGTGATGGTGCGGGACGGCTCGGCCATGGAGCGGCTGTCGGACATCGACACGGTCGCCTTCGACAAGACCGGCACCCTGACGATGGGGCGCCCCTGGCTGGTCAACGGGGCGGAGATCGCGCCCGACATGCTGTCCTTTGCCGCGAGCCTCGGCGCCCATTCGCGCCATCCGCTCTCGCAGGCGATCGCGCAGGCCGCAGGCGGGCGGGCTGGCCCCCACGATTTCGACGAGATCCGCGAAGTTCCCGGCTTCGGCATGGAAGGCCGGGCGGAGGGCTCGCTCTGGCGGCTCGGCCGGGCCGATTGGGCGCTGGGTCCGGACGGCGATCCCGCGGCCTCGGATCTGTCCGGCACGGTGCTCGCGCGCGACGGCCGGCTTTGCGCGCGGTTCCGATTCGAGGACGCGCCGAGGCCGGGCGCGGCCTTCGCCGTCCAGGCGCTGCGGCAGGCGGGCAAGTCGGTCGAGATGCTGTCCGGGGATATCGAGGCGAATTGCCGCCAGGTCGCCGAAAGCCTCGGCATTCCCCGCTACGCCGCCGCCCTGGTTCCGTCCGGGAAGGTGGCGCGCATCGCCGAGATCGCGGAAGGCGGCCGCAAGGCGCTCATGGTCGGGGACGGGCTGAACGACGCGCCCGCGCTCGGCGCCGCCCATGTCTCGATGGCGCCCGCGACCGCCGCCGATATCGGCCGCAACGCCGCCGATTTCGTGTTCCTGCGCGACAGCCTCGACGTGGTTCCCTTCGCCGCCGGGATCTCCAGGCGGGCCGCGGGGCTGATCCGCCAGAATATCGCTCTCGCCATTCTCTATAATGTGATAGCGGTTCCCATCGCCATTCTGGGCTATGTCACGCCCCTGATCGCCGCGATCGCGATGTCGACTTCGTCGCTTCTGGTCATCGGCAATGCCTTGCGGCTGCTCGGAATGCGGGAGGGGGCTTCCGGCGCGGCCGACACCGCCCCGGCCATGAGCCCCGCATCGCGAGAGGTCGAGGCATGAGCGTTCTCGTCTATCTCCTGCCGGCCGCCCTGCTCCTCGGCTTCGGCGGTCTCGGCGCTTTCCTCTGGGCGCTGAGGAGCGGCCAGTACGAGGACATGGACGGCGCCGCCGAGCGGATCCTCATCGACGAGGAGCCGGGGGAGACGCGCAGGTCGCACTGAATTCCCGCAAGCCCTACCGGCACAGCTCCTCATAGGCACCCCGATAGTACCGGCGCAGGTTCGAGAGGTGCAGGCCGTCCGCCGAGAGGCCGGCCTTGGCCTGCCAGAACGCCCCGTCGCGCGCCTCGGCGAAGACGTCCTTCACCGTGCAGCCTTGCGCGGCGCAGATGTCGCGCAGGACCTGCGTATAGGTCTCGATCGAATCGACGTCGAAATACTTGGCCGTCTGAAGCGGCACGGGCGGCACGGCGACGACCACGACCCGCGCCCCGGTCTCGCCGAGGCGGCGGATGAGCGCCTCGGCGGAGGCGCGGAAGGCGGCGAGCGAGGCGGGGCCGCCGGGATTCGACTTCTTCAGGAGGTTGTTGAGCCCGACCGAGAGCAGCACCGCGGAGGGCGGCGACTGGAACCTGATCGAATCGAGGAAGCGCAGGTAGTCGCCCGCCTTTGCCCCGCCGACGCCGCCATTGACGATCTCGCGGCCGCAGGGAAGGGGCTCGGGCGAATAGAGTTCCATATAGGAATCGCCGGCGAGGAAGACATAGCCGGGGGGCGCATCCGCAAGATGGGCGTTGATCGCGAAGAGGCGCTCGTTGCCATAGACGACGGCGCTGATATGCGGCGCCGGCCGCAGCGCCCAGCCCAGCCCGAAACCGGCCGCCCCGAGCGCGAAGGCGCCGAGAGCAAGTGCAATGCGACCCCGGCGGCCCGCCTGCCTGCGCTCCGTCTTCCCTTCGCGCTCCTTGTCCGGCCCGGTCATGACTTTCCTTCGTCGCAATTTCCGCCGACCCCGGAGGGGCCTTGCGCGTTAGCGCAGGCATCCACCGGAGAAAAGCCATGCATGCCCGTCTTCATCGCCGTTCCGTCCTCACGGGCTTCGCGGCCCTTGCCCTCGCGGGCTCCGCGCGGGGCGCGGCCGCGCAGGCGGGGCCCTATTCCCTGCCGCCGCTCCCCTATGCGGCCGATGCCAACGAGCCGCATATCGACGCGCGCACGATGGAGATCCATCACGGCAAGCACCACCAAGCCTATGTGACCAACCTGAACGCGGCGCTGAAGGACCAGGGAGAGCTGGCCAAATTGCCGCTCGAGCAGCTCTTGGCGGGGCTCGACAAGGTTCCCGAATCGGTCCGCACCGCGATTCGGAACAATGGCGGCGGCCATGCCAACCATTCGATGTTCTGGCAGGTGATGGGCGGCAAGGGCGGCGAGCCTGCGGGCGAGGTGGCGGCCGCGATCGAGCGCGACCTCGGCGGCTTCGCGAAGCTCAAGACGGATTTCAACGGCGCCGGGGCGCGGGTCTTCGGATCGGGCTGGGTCTTCGTCACCGTCGACAGGGACGGCAAGCTCGCGCTGACGGCGCGGCCCAACCAGGACACGCCGCTCATGGAGGGCAAGCGCGTCCTCTTCGGCAACGACGTCTGGGAGCACGCCTATTACCTGAAATACCAGAACCGGCGCCCCGACTATCTTGCGGCGTGGTGGAACGTGGTGGATTGGTCCAGGATCGCCGAGCGCTACGCGGCCGCGAAGGCCGGCACGCTCACCATCTGACAGAGGAATGCATGGCCCAGCCGATCGCCAATCCCCGCAAGGCCGCTCATCCGATCGAGCCGATCTTCACCGAGCGCTGGTCTCCGCGCTCCTTCACCGGGGAGGACATCCCGGTCGGAACCCTCATGAGCATCCTGGAGGCGGGACGCTGGGCCCCCTCCTCCTACAATTCGCAGCCCTGGCGCTTCATCTGGGCGCGGCGCGGCACGCCGGCCTTCGACGTCTTCATGAAGCTGCTGCTGCCGGGCAACCAGGCCTGGTGCAAGGATGCCTCGGCCCTCGTCTTCGTGGCCTCCTCGAAGACGATGACGGTCGCGGGCAAGGACGAGCCCGTGCCCTCCCGCACCCATTCCTTCGATGCGGGGGCGGCCTGGATGGCCGTGTCGATGCAGGCCCACGCCCTGGGCTGGCATACGCACGGCATGATCGGGGTCGATTTCGAGACCGCCGCCGAGGTGCTGGGGGTGCCGGAGAATTTCCACCTGGACATGGCCTTCGCCATCGGGCGGCGCGACGATCCGGCCAAGCTCTCCGAGCCCCTGCGGGCCCGCGAGGCGCCGAACGATCGCAGGCCGCTCGCGGAGACCGCCTTCGAGGGCGCCTTCCCGGCCTGAGCGATCCGTGGTCCTGCCCCTTCGCGCGCTCGCGAGCCGGCCGCGCCTGCTCGCCGGGGTCGCGGCGGGCCTCGTGGCCGGCATCCTCTTTCCGGGTGGCGCGACGACGCGGCTCCTGGTCGGCTGGGATTGCGGAATCCTCGTCCATCTCCTCCTCGTCGCGGCGATGATGGTGCGGGCGGACGAGGACGACCTCCAAAGCCGGGCGGCCCGCGAGGAGGCGGGCGCCGCTCTGGTCCTCGCCTTCTTCGCCCTGGCGGCGCTGGCGAGCCTCGGGGCGATCGCGGTCGAGCTTCGGAACGTCCGGGCCGATGCCGGCGCTCTCGCCCTCGGCAACGGTGTTCTCGCCGGCGCCACGATCCTGCTCTCGTGGCTGTTCGCGCATACGATGTTCGCGATCCATTACGCCCACGACTATTATGCCGGGAAGCAGGATCGGAAGGGGCTGAAATTTCCGGGCAGGGCTCCGCCCGATTACTGGGACTTCCTCTATTTCTCCTTCAACCTGGGCGCCGCCGCCCAGACCTCAGACGTGCAGGTGGAATCGCCGCGCATGCGGCGCTTCGTGCTCGCCCATACGATCGTCTCGTTCCTGTTCAACACGGCTGTCCTCGCGCTCGCCATCAATATCGGCGCCTCGCTGCTGGGAGGGTCTTGAACAGGCGGGGATCGTTCCCGCCCGAGGTTGACGCGCGGCTCTTCCTTCCCCTATAGGCAAGCCCTTCACGAACGCGCCCCGGCCGGACGGACGCGGCGGCTTGACCGCCCGCGCTCCCGGCCGCGAGATCAGGAACACCATCATGTCCCGCCGCTGCGAACTGTCCGGTAAGGCCGTGCTCGTCGGCAACCTCGTCAGCCACTCCAACCGCAAGACGAAGACGCGCTTCCTGCCGAACCTCGTCAACGTCACCTTGCAGTCGGAGAAGCTCGGCCGCTCGGTGCGCCTGCGCATCACCGCCCACGCCCTGCGCTCGGTCGAGCATCGCGGCGGGCTCGACGCCTATCTCGCCAAGGCGGCCGACGGCGAGCTGTCGCTCAAGGCCCGCCGCCTGAAGAAAGAGATCGCCGATCTCCAGGCGGCCTGAGGGGCCTCGGCCTCCGGTTCCGGTTCGCTGGAACAGAGCCCCGATCGGATGACGGGCGGGAAGCGGGCCTAGCCCGGCTTGGCGCTTGCCGATTCGACGACGGTGCGAGCCCTGGGAACCCGGCTCGGCACCTTCACCCAGGCTTCGCCTTCGAGCACCGTTTCGCCGTCCACCGTGCAGGTGCAGTGGAGGCGTGCCCGGTGCTTCTCCGGGATCAGCTCGGCCACCGCGACCTCGACCTTGACGGTGTCGCCGATGCGGACGGGCGCGCGGAAGTTCAGCGTCTGCGAGATATAGATCGCGCCGGGGCCCGGCAGGCGCGTCCCGAGGACGGCCGAGATCAGGCTCGCCGTGTAGAGGCCGTGCGCGATGCGGCCGCCGAAAGGCGTCCTCGCCGCGAAATGCTCCGAGAGATGGATGGGGTTGCGGTCGCCCGTCACCTCGGCGAAGCCGACGACGTCGGAAGATTCGATCTTCTTCTCGAGGGTCTCGACGAGTCCGATCGACAGGTCCTCGAAATCGAGGTGACGCAGCTCGAGAAACATGAATTTCCTTTCCCTGCCGCGTCTTTTTCAGCGCGTTCCGGGCCGCGAGTCCAGCGCGACCGAAGGAGGGGCGTCAGGGACTGAAGACCAGGGTCAGGAAGACGAAGAACACGCCCAGATGCACCGCGCCTTCGAGCATGGTGGTGCGCGTGCCGGTGAACGTGAGCGTCGAGAGCATCAGGGTCATGGCGAGCAGGACCATGTTGGTCGGCGACAGGCCGAGCACGACCTGCTGCCCGGTGAGAAGCCCGATGCCGATCACGGCCGGCACCGTGAGCCCCAGCGTCGAGGCGGCGGCGCCGAGGCACAGGTTGATGGCGCGCTGGAGCTGGTTCGCCGTGATCGCCCGCAGCGCGGTGATGCATTCGGGCGTGAAGACCACCATCGCGATCAGGATGCCGCCGAGGGCCGGCGGCGCACCGAGGCGGGTGATGCCGTAATCCAGCACCTTGGCGAGGCTCTTCGACAGGATGACGATCGGCAGGATGTTCGCCAGGAGCAGGATGACATGCGGCAGGATGGACGCCTTCTGCTTCTCCGCCTCCGTCCCCTCGGGAGAATGGGCGGCCGCCGCGCCCGGCCCGGCCTGCCCCTCGTCCGGCGGCTCGCGGTAGAACTCGCTGTGCCGCCCCGTCTGGAGAGCCAGGAAGGCCCCGTAGAGCAGGACGGTGAAGAGCGAGAAGCTGATCGATTGCGTCTGGGTCAGCGTGCCGCCGGCGGTCGAGGTCGTGAAATTGGGAAGGATCAGGGGGATGACCGAGAGCGGAATGATCACCGCGAGATAGGACGAGGCGCCCTTCAGGTTGTAGCGCTGGGAGAAATGCTTGATCCCGCCCAGCATGAGCCCGAACCCGACGACGCCGTTCAGCACGATCATCAGCACGGCGAACATCGTGTCCCGCCCGAGCGTCGGCGAGCCGTGCGCGCCCAGCATCACCGCCGAGATCAGCGCGACCTCGATGATCACGATGGCGAGGGTCAGGATCAGGGTGCCGTAGGGCTCGCCGAGCCGGTGGGCGAGTTCCTCCGCCTCGTGCACGACGCCGAAGGCGGACCACACGATCACGACGAGGAGCCAGTCGAAGATCAGGAACGAGGAGAACGGGACCTCCATCTGCGCGAGAAGGGGCTTGCCCGCGAAGATGAAGGCGGCGACGCTCGCCCAGGCGACGGCGAGGCGGAGGATGGTGACGGGCATGGCGGGGTCGTCGCGAGATCCGGGAAGGTCGACATTCCCGCTCCGGCCGGCGAGGTCAAGCGGGCGCGGATGTCGCTAGCCGGCCATTCGTGCCCGCGGATGCGCCGATTGGTAGGCGGCGAGGAGGCGGGAGGAATCGACCTGCGTGTAGATCTGGGTCGTCGAGAGCGAGGCGTGGCCGAGGAGTTCCTGGATCGCCCGCAACTCGCCCCCGCGCGCAAGGAGATGGGTCGCGAAGGAATGGCGGAGCGCATGCGGGGTCGCGCTGTCGGGCAGGCCGAGCGCGCCGCGCAGCCGCGCCACCGCGAGCTGGATGATTCGCGGCGAGAGCGGTCCTCCCCTCTGGCCGACGAAAAGCGGCCCCTCCGGCGGCAGGGGGTAGGGGCAGGCTGCGAGATACGCCTCGACGGCGTCCCGGACGGGCCGGATCACCGGCACGGCGCGCGTCTTCCCGCCTTTGCCGAGCACCCGCACGCTGTCCGTCTCTCCGGTCGGGGCGTCGCGGCGCAGGAGGCCCAAAGCCTCGGAAATGCGCAGCCCGCAGCCATAGAGAAGCGAGAGGACGGCCGCGTCGCGCGCGAGCACCCAGCGCTCGCGCTCCTCGCCCGCCCGCGTCGTTTCCTCCGTCATGGCGAGGGCGGCGCTCGCCGCCACCGGCTTCGGCAGGGATTTCGACAGGCGCGGGCCCCGGACGGCCGAGAAGGCGGCCGGCGTGCCGTGGCCCTCGCGCTCGAGATGGCGCGCGAAGGAGCGCAAGGCCGCGAGCTGGCGCATCAGCGACCGGCTTTCGATTCCCTCGCGCCGCCGGGCGGACAGGAAGGCGCGGATGTCGAGCGGCTTCAGACCGACGACCAGGGCAGGGGAGGGCGCCTCGCCCAGATGGCCGGCGAGGAACGTCACGAACTGGCGCAGGTCGCGCCCATAGGCTTCCACGGTCTTCGGCGAGAGGCGCCGCTCGGAGGCGAGCACCGTGAGCCAGGAGGAGGTCGCCTCGCGCAGCGAGGCCGTGCCGAAGAGCCCGGCGGCGGCTTCCCCGCCGGCAACCGGCGCCGGCCCGGTCCCGGACAGGCGCGCCGCGGCACGGCCCGGGCGGGGCGGGGCGGGGGATCTCCCCGCTTGCGCGCTCATCGCGAACTCACCATTTTCCGGCCTCGTCCCCGCCTTTGCGATCCGCCCCGGACCTTTCGGACGCTGCCCGGGGCCGGGCTCGCATGCTCCGATCCGCGAGGTGGCGCCGCCCGGGGGAATCATGATCGAACCTTGCCCCAATCTGGGCCTTCGAGGTTAGTGTTTCGACAATGACGGCGCGCGTCGCCGAGGTGCTGATTCCGCTCGCCCTCGACCAGACCTACAGCTACGCGATTCCTGCCGAGATGGCGCTCGCGCCCGGCGATGTCGTCGCGGTGCCGCTCGGGCCGCGCAGCCGCGTCGGCGTGGTCTGGGAGACGCGCGCGGGGGGCAGCGGCAATCTCAAGGCGGTCGAGGGGCGGATCGAGGCGCCCCCGATGCGGCCCGCTTTGCGCAAGCTCGTCGATTTCATCGCCCGCTACACCCTCGCGCCGAGGGGATCGGCGCTCGCCCTCGCCCTGCGCCTTCCGGGCGGGGCGCCCGAAACCGTACGTCTCGGGGTGCGCCTCGCCGGCCCCCTGCCGGAGCGCATGACGCCGGCCCGCCGCCGCGTCGTCGAGGCTGCCGCGGGGGGGCTCGTCCATGGCAAGGGCGATCTCGCCAAGCTCGCCGATGTGAGCATGGGCGTCATCGACGGCCTCGTCGATGCCGGCACGCTGGAGACCCTGGCGCTGGCGGCGGCACCCGTCGCCGAGCCGCCCGATCCCGCCTTCGCCGCGCCCGATCTCTCCCAGCGCCAGCGCGCGGCGGCGGAGGTTCTGGCCGCAGCCGTCGCGACGGCCGCCGAAGGGGAGGGCGGACCGCCCCCCGTGATCCTCCTCGACGGCGTCACGGGATCGGGCAAGACGGAGGTCTATTTCGAGGCGGTTGCCGAATGCATCCGGCGCGGGCGCCAGGCGCTGATCCTGATGCCCGAGATCGCGCTCACCGGCGCCTTCCTGGAGCGCTTCGCCGCGCGCTTCGGGACGAGGCCGGCGGCCTGGCATTCGGCCGTGGGGGCGCGGCGGCGCGAGCGCATCCTCGCGGGCGTCGAGGAAGGGGAGGTCGCGGTGGTGGCAGGCGCCCGCTCGGCCCTGTTCCTGCCCTTCCGGGATCTCGGCCTCCTCGTCGTCGACGAGGAGCACGAGCAGGCCTACAAGCAGGAGGACGGTGTCGCCTATCACAGCCGCGACATGGCGATCATGCGCGGGCGCCTGGAAGGCGCACCCGTGATCCTCGCCTCGGCGACGCCCTCGATCGAGACGCGGGTCAATGCGAGCCGGGGGCGCTATGCCCGCCTCGTCCTGCCCGAGCGCTTCGGCGGCCGGACGCTCCCCTCTATCACGCCGCTCGACATGCGGCGCGATCCCCCGCCGCCCGGCCGCTTCTTGTCGCCGCGGCTGGTCCGGGAGATCGAGCAGGCCCTCGCGGCGGGCGAGCAGGCCCTGCTCTTCCTCAACCGGCGGGGCCTCCCGCCCCCTGCCCTTTGCCCGGGCTCCCGCCGACGCCCCCCCCGCCCGCACTATTCTGGCCGGCCCCCCCAGCCCAGGGTCCCGCGCGCCC
>OEIU01000761.1_pt1 | contig 26361 bp, 11 predicted proteins | sample 1539221 | NCBI WGS metagenome assembly OEIU01 (sample SAMN03792071, study PRJEB22550) | activated sludge metagenome | feature: wastewater treatment plant; material: activated sludge; isolation source: Wastewater treatment plant of a petroleum refinery complex | place: Argentina: Zarate | collected...
CGGCGCCAGGGGAGTTGGGCGGGTCGGGGTGCGCCGCCGGGGTGGCGGGCGCTACCTCCGGCCGCCCCGGCGGGTGCCCCTGGGGCCGCCCCCCGCCGGCGTTGATCCGGCCCCCGAACACGAATCCGCACGCACAGACGCCACACCCACGCAATCAAAGGAGGCCAAGCCATGAGCCACGCGAATGGACCCCGCACCGGTCGCCCGCCGATCCTCGCCTCACGCGCCATGGTGTCGTCGCCGCACTACCTCGCGTCCGCCTCCGGGCTCGACGTGCTGCGCCGCGGCGGCAGCGCGGTCGACGCCATGATCGCGGTGAACGCGACGCTCTGCTCCGTGTACCCGCACATGACCGGCGTCGGCGGCGACGGGTTCTGGCTGATCGCCGGGCCCGATACCGGCGGTGTCCAGGCGCTCCACGCCGCCGGCCCCGCGGCCGGGGCGGCGACCCGCGACTACTTCCGCGAACGCGGCCGCACCGAGAAGATCCCCGAACGCGGCCCGCTGGCGGTGCTGACCATGCCGGGGGCCGTCGATGGCTGGCGCCTCGCGCACGAGCGCCACGGTCGCCTGCCCTGGGCCGACCTCTTCGCCGACGCCATCGCCTACGCACGCGACGGCGTCGCGGTGAGCCGCTCCCTCGCCGACTGGCTGGCGGCCGACGCCGGCATCCTCAAGCAATACCCCCACACCGCACGCATCTATCTGCCCGAAGGCCGCCCCCGGCGCGAGGGCGCCCGCCTGGTGCAGGCCGATCTGGCGCGCACGCTCGAGACCATCGCGACCCGCGGCGCCCGCGCGGGCTTCTACGAGGGCGCCCTCGCCCGCCGCATCTGCGACGCGCTGGCCGCCGAGGGCTCTCCCCTGCGCGTCGAGGACTTCGCCGGCTACCACGCGAAATGGGTCGAGCCGATCTCGGCCTCCTACCGCGCCCACGACGTGGTGCAGATGCCGCCGAGCACGCAGGGCTTCGCCGCGCTGCAGATCATGAACCTGCTCGACGGCTTCGACGTCCCGTCCTGGGGCGAGGGCACCGCGGACTACTACCACCACATCGTGGAGGCGATCAAGGTCGCCTTCGCCGACCGCGACGAATGGCTGAGCGACCCCCGCTTCATCGACATCCCCCTGCAAAGGCTGCTCTCGAAGGAGTACGCGGCCCAGCGACGCGCGCTGATCGACCCCGCACGCGCGACGGCCGGCGCCGACATCCGGCCGGGCCTGCGCTACGGCGCGGACGCCGACCGGCGCGCCCCCGACGGCGACACGGTCTACTCGTGCGCGACCGACGCGGACGGGCTGGTCGTGTCGAACATCCAGTCGATCTACCACGACTTCGGCTCGGCGGTGGTCGCCGGCGACACCGGCGTCCTCATGCAGAACCGCGGCTGCTTCTTCTCGCTCGACGACCGCCACCCCAACCGGCTCGAGCCGGGCAAGGTCACCTTCCACACCATCATCCCCGCCATGCTCCTCAGGGACGGCGCCCCGGTGCTGGCCTACGGCACCATGGGCGGCGAGGGCCAGCCCCAGACCCAGGCCGCGTTGCTCACGCGCCTGATCGACTTCGGCTTCGACGTGCAGCAGGCCATCGAGGCCCCGCGCTGGCTCATGGGCCGCACGTGGGGCACGGCGTCGAGCAGCCTGGTGCTGGAATCTCGCATCTCCGACGAGACCATCCGCGAGCTGATCCTGCGCGGACATCCCGTGACCGTCGCGCCGCGCTGGGAGGGCACCGTCGGGCACGCCCAGGCGATCCGCATCGACCGCGACAACGGCTTCTTCGAGGGCGGCGCCGATCCGCGGGGCGACGGCGCCGCGATGGGCTTCTAGAGAGCACGCGCCCCACGCCGCCCCCGCCCGCGCCGTCTCCCGAGCAGCACCCTCCATGGCCGCACCCCGCTCGATCGCCATACGAAACGCCCTGCTCCTGGCGCTCGCCTTCGCCGCCGGATACATCGACGCCCTCAGCTACCTCGGGCTCGGCCGCGTGTTCACCGCGAACATGACGGGCAACACCGTGCTCTTCGGCATCGCGCTCGCGCAGCTCGACGCCAACGCGATCGCACGCTCCGGCCTGGCCCTGGCCGGGTTCCTGGCCGGCGCGGCCGCGGGCGCCTGGATCGTCGAACGCGACCACTCCGCCGGCCCGTGGCCCCGGGCCGTCACGATCGCCCTCTGGCTCGAGTCGCTCCTCCTGCTCGTCCTCGCCGCCGCCTGGTACCTGACGCGCGATACCCTGGCCGACCCGACCACCACGGCGGCGCTGATCGTGCTCTCCGCCGTCGCGATGGGCGTGCAGAGCGCGGCCGTGATTCGGCTGGAAGTCACCGGCATCGCCACCACCTACCTCACCGGCACCCTCACCAACCTCGCCGCCCTCCTGATGGGGCGAACGCGCCGCAAGAACAAGCCGTTCCGACACAGCGGCCTGCTGGCCGTCGTCTGGATCGTCTACATCGCCGGCGTGGGCGTCGCCGCCGTGGACCTGCCCCGGAACCTCGCGCTGACACTGATATCGCCCGTGGCGCTCATCATGGTCGTGGCCACAATCGCGGCCATCGTGTTCCGACCGCGATAGCACCCCGGACCCGCCGGCGCACGCTCGCGGCCCGCAACGCGAGGACGCACCCCGGCGCATGGCCGGGATCGCCGGAGCCGGGATCGGCACAACTCCCAGAATATCCGCCGCGCCCATCGCCCCGGGGCGCGCCCGAACGCCGGTCAACGCGCAAGCCCCCGCGTCCCCGGTCCACGGCGGCCTAGGCTGACAACGCGAGAACCACCGCGCCCATCGACTCCATCCGCCTTGAAAGGACGCCGTGTCATGCCCAAGATCGCGATCATCATCGGAAGCACCCGCCCGGGGCGTGTCGGCGAGGCCGTCGCGCGCTGGGTCTACGAGCTCGCGGGCCGGCGCGGGGACGCCGAGTACGAGCTGGTGGACATCAAGGACTTCGACCTCCCGCTGCTCGACGAGCCGTTCCCTCCCTCCCAGGGCAAGTACACCAAGGAGCACACCAAGCGCTGGGCCGCGAAGATCGCCTCCTTCGACGGCTACGTCCTCGTGACGCCCGAGTACAACCACGGCCCCTCCGGCGCGCTGAAGAACGCGATCGACTTCGTCTACGCCGAGTGGAACAACAAGGCGGCCGGATTCGTCGGCTACGGCAGCGCGGGCGGCGCACGCGCGGTCGAGCACCTGCGGCTGGTCATGGCCGAGGTGCAGGTCGCCACCGTGCGCGCCCAGGTCATGCTCTCGCTCTTCGACGACTTCGAGAACTTCACCGCGTTCAAGCCGGCCTCGCGCCACGAGGCGTCGGCGGGCAAAATGCTCGACCAGCTCGTCGCCTGGAGCGGCGCAATGAAAACCCTCCGAGACACACAATGAACTCACTCCTCAACGACTATTCCGCCGGCATGCTCGCCGGCGCGCCGCCGCCCTGTCTGTCGCTCTACCAGCCGACGCATCGGCGCCACCCGGACAACCAGCAGGACCCGATCCGCTTTCGCAACCTGCTCAAGGACCTGGAGCAGTCCCTGCGGAAGCACGCCCCCGCGCACGACCCGCGGGGCCTTCTGCGGCCCTTCGAGGATCTCGCCGGGGATCGCGAGTTCTGGAATCACACCCTCGACGGGCTGGCCGTCCTCGCCGCGCCCGATCGGTTCCGCGTGTATCGGCTGCCCCGCCCCGTGAAAGAACTGTCGATCGTCGCGGAGAGCTTCCACGTCAAGCCGCTCATCCGCTTCCTGCAGACGGCCGATCGCTTCCACGTCCTCGGCGTCAGCCGGGAGAGGGTCGCCCTGTTCGAGGGAAATCGGGATGCGCTCGACGAGGTGGAGCTCGACCCCGCGGTGCCCCGCACGCCCGGCGAGGCGTCGCACGTCGAGGCGCCGCCACTCCAGGTGTCCGCCTGGACGTCCACGGCCGGCGCCCCAGGCGTGCACTTCGGCAAGGGCTCCAGGTCCGACATCGAGGACAACGCCGCGACGCGGTTCCTCCGGGCCGTCGATCGGGCCGTCCTGCAACACCACTCCCGCCCCACCCGCCTGCCGATGATCCTGGCCGCCCTCCCCGAGAACCAGAGCCTCTTCCGCGACATCACCCGCAACCCGTTCCTGCTTCCCGACCAGGTGACCGTGTATCCCGACGCGTTGACGATCGACGCCCTGCGGGATCGCGCCTGGACGGCGATCGAGCCCCACCACCGCACGCGCCTGGCCGGGCTGGTGGAGATGTTCGCGACCGCGCATGCCAAAGAGCTCGGCGACGATGGTCTCGAGAGCGTCGCGGCCAGCGCCGTCGCCGCGCGGGTCGGAACGCTCCTCACCGAAGCCGATCGCCACATACCCGGGCGTATCGATCCGGAAACGGGCCAGGTCGTCCTTGGCGGCAACGCCGTAGACGACGTGCTCGACGACATCGCCGAGCTGGTGTTGAAGTTCGGCGGCCAGGTCGTGATCGTGCCGCGCGAGCAGATGCCGACCCGAACCGGAATCGCCGCGATCTACCGCTTCTGATGCGGCGCGGGCCCCGGGGGTTTCGCGGACGCGACCGGGTCGGCGGGCCGTTGGCCTGGCCATCGCACGCGCCCCATGCCCCCTCCATCCGCGGCGGGAAACCCCTCAGGGTCACGCACGCCTCGCCCCGAGACCCCCCGACGTTCGGCGCCCGCACTCCCCACGACAATCATCGCATCGCATGCGCCAGCGTTTCCCATCGCGCCCTCGATCGCCGCGCCGCGCATCGCCCGGTGCAATGGGCACCCTCATCCCCCGTTGAGGTGTCGGAGCCGATCGACTTTGCGTGAAGATGGAGAATGCGCTTGCGGCCAAAGCGCGTCGCGGGTAGTCTCGCTACCACGCACGCATAAGCATCGTCGGCGATTCGACTTAGCGAATCAGGGCATGTCAACTCTCAACTCGCCCGTGAGCTGACGCTCGACCTGCGGGTGCGCTCGTTTCCAGGCCCCTCTCTGCGGGAGCACAAACCATGTACTCACAGGCCTCCGGGCCACGCGATCGCGTTGCCGCCTCCCGTTTCCGCTCCCGCCGCCAGATCCAGCGACTCATCGATCGCGCCGGCGTTCTCGATCCGCGCGGGCGCGTCTGCCACACCGGGATCGAGGAACTCGAGTCCCGCGTCCTCCTCACCGGCTTCAACCCCGGCGGCGCGGGCGTCGTCGGCATGGACATGCTCGCCGCGCCGCGCGCCCTCGCGCCCGCGGACGTCAGCACCTTCGATATCAACGGCGCCGGCGCGGGCCAGTACGACACCGTCTCCATCAACTCCGGCGGCTCCCTCGATCTCAGCGGCATCCTGAGGCTCAACTTCGGCGCCATCACCCTCAGCGCCGGCGACGTCTTCACCCTCTTCAACCGCTCCGCCGGCTCGGGCGCCATCACCGGCGCGTTCCTCGCCATCGACGGCCTGGCAGGGGTTGGGGGGGGTGGGGGGGGGGGGGGGGGGATGGGAAGAAACCTCGTCGCCCTGCAAAGCCCCCTGCGACTCCTCCTGGTCGCCACCGATCTCCCCTCCGCCGACGCCACCATCGTCGTCAACGCCGACGCCGATCTCGCCGCCCTCATCACCTTCTTCTCCACCGGCGCCGGCTCCCCCACGACCACCGGCGGCGTCTACGCCTTCGGCCAGCACTTCAACGGCGAGCTCGCCTTCGCCGGCGACGCCTCCGCCCTTACCATCGGGCTCGCCGCCGGAACCTTCCCCGCCGACGCCGCCCGCATCACCACCGCCTCCGCCGGCGGCGCCAACGTCTACAGCGCCTTCGGCGCGGCCTCCTTCACCCTCCGCCCACGCACCGACGCCACCGCCCCCGGCCTCCGCCTCGACCCCGGCTTCGCCCCCACCGGCTACGCCCTCGGAGACAGCATCGCCTCCGTCTCCCCCGGCGCGGGCGCGAGCGGCCGCCTCGGCCCCTTCACCTTCACCAGCGTCACCCCCGCCCTCACCGGCTTCATCATCTCCGGCAACTCCGCCACCGTCGTCGCCGGCCTCACCGCCCAGAGCCTCAGCCTCGCCTTCCCCGGCTCCGGCACCGCCAACCCCGGCGGCGCGACCGTCACCGCCGAGACCGTTACCGCCGCCCTCGGCGTCTCCCTGCAACTCAGCGGCTCGTCCATCGTCCACGCCTCCGGAAACGGCCGCCTCTCCATCTCCGCCGCAACCCTCGACGCCGAGATCCCCGGCGTCGTCACCGCCCACGCCCAAACCATCGTCCTCGGCTACGACCCCGACGCCGGACGCGAGCAGGAACTCCTCTCCATCGAGTCCATGACCGTCGAGATGCCCAAGCTCGGCCTCACCGGATCCGTCGCCGCCTCCCCCGCCAACCCCGGCCTGGTCATCCGCGGCGACGGCTTCCAGTTCGGCACCTTCTCCATCGGCCCCGCCAACGCCACCGACTTCCTCCAGGTCGCCTCCTCCCCCCTCTGGATCCGCAACTGGCGGTTCTCCCTCACCGACTTCGGCATGACCTTCCCCCTCGCGGGCGCCCCGATCGTCTCCACGCCCCTCGGCATCGCCTTCTCCGTCGATGCCTTCGAGGTCCGCGGCCTCGCCTCGGGCACCACCGCCTCCGGCGAGAACATCGTCGCCTCCGTCATCGTCGGTGCCAACGGCCCCACCGGCTACGCCCTCACCGCCGGCGCGCTCAACCTCGACGTCCCCGGCGTCCTCGCCGCCTCCGCCACCGGCGTCGGCCTCACCTACACCCCCGGCCAGGACCGCTCCGATCCGCTCTTCTTCGCCGAGACCATGTCCATCGACGTGCCCCGCCTGCACCTGCGCGGCTCGGTCACGCCCTCGGCCGGCAACCCCGGCCTCACCATCCGCGGCGACGGCTTCCTCTTCGGCAACCTCACCGTCACCCTCGACACCAGCACCTTCGGCTCCTCCGACCCCGACGGCTACCTCGTCCTCGGCTCCGCCCTGCGCATCAAGAACCCCAGCGTCACCCTCACCGGCTTCGGCCTCACCGTCCCCGCCGCCGGGCTCCCCGTCTGGACGCTCACCAGCGTCACCATGGCCGCCGACGGCATCAAGATCGGAACCCCCGCCAGCCCCTTCCGCGCCGAGGGCGCCGGCCTGAGCGCCACCGTCGCCCTCAACGGCGGCAACCCCGAGTTCTCCTTCGCCGCCGAATCCGTCTCCATCAACCTCCCCCACATCCTCGTCTTCGGCACTTCGATCGCCTTCGACCCGCAGGGAGCCTCCGGCTATCTCCTGCGCGTGGACGGCACCGTCGGCGCGACGGTCATGCTCCCGGGGGCCACCATCACCGGCGAGATCGGCCACTTCCAGATCAACGCCGCCGGCGAGTTCGAGGCCCTCTCCGGCTTCAGCGTCGCCATCGCCATCGGCGACGTCGGCGGCCTGGGCAACGTCCTCGGCGGCGTCAAGTTCCCCGGCTTCCTCATCCCCTCCGCCGGCACATTCACCGCCGACGTGACGGTCACCTGGCCGAACTTCTCCGCCCACCCCGAACGCTTCATGGTGGACCTCACCGCCGCGTTCGGCGTCTCCTTCGGCCCGAACCTCACCATCTCCGCCGACGTCCAGCACCTCATCATCGACACCGCCAAGCTCTTCGAGTCCCCCGCCAGGAACCCCTTCGTCGGCTGGACCTCCTTCGGCGGCACCGTCAACGGCAACGTCGCCGGCGCCGCGATCACCGCCAATCTGGTCGTCGGCATCGTCCGCTTCGATCTTTCCGGCGCGCCCTACCCCACATCCACCGTCGTCACCGACCCGGACCAGATCTCCGACTCCATCCTCTACTTCGGCGTCCAGGCCGGCATCATGCTCATGGACCAGGGCGCCGAGCTCTACTTCGGCGTCTCCGAGCGCGGCTTCCTCCAGGCCTACGTCCGCGCCGACGCCGATATCCCCCTGGGCAACACCTCCCTCGTCCTCACCGGCTTCCGCGGCGGCGTCACCTTCAACGCCACCCAGCTCCCCGATATCTCCGACCCGGTGGACCTGCGCGCCCCCATCTTCCAGCCCCCCGGCCGCCTCTCCTTCGACCAGTGGAAGGACTCCCTCCGCCAGCTCGTCATCAACCAGAAGGCCGGCCACGGCGCCGTCTTCTTCGAGGCCGACGGCACGGGCCAGACCTGGGCCGCCATGCTCGACGCGCAGCCCGACCCCGGCCTCTACCTCCCCGCCGGCCTCCGCACCGCATTCCTTCAGGCCGGAATCGCCATCACCCGCACCCCCGGCGCGGCCACCCTCACCGCCCTCTCCGCCGGCTCCCTCTGGCTCCTCCGCGACACCACCGGCGAATACCTCATCGAAAAGTCCGGCGACTCCTTCTCCGTCTCCGGCATCAACTTCTCCCTCGACGGCGCGTTCATCCCCGCGTTCCCCTCGACCCCCGGCGGCTCGACCACCGCCGACACCATCTCCTACACCGACCCCGACGGCGCCCACACGCTCGTGCAGGCCTTCGCCGCCATGCGCATCCCCCTCTCCCCCTCCGCCACGCTCACCAAGGCCGCCTCCGGCGATGAGTGGGAGATCGACGACAACGGCATCAACTACCGGATCTCCCTCAAGGGCGCCGACGCACCCGTCCTCTCCGTCATGGGCGGCGAGTCCCCCCTCGGCTCCGGCGGCGCGGGCGTCTTCCGCATCGACGCCGGATTCACCCTCACCTCCACCGGCGGCGACCAGGCCTGGCGCATCGACGCCGACGCCATCGTCACCATCGGCGCCACGATCACCGACACCCGCATCGTCCTCCTGGGCGCCCTCGAGGTCGGCCCCGAGTCCGCCCCGACGATGCGGGTCGATGCCAAGCTCTACCTCACCCTCGCCCACGCCCTCGACACGCCCACCGCCCGCGTGGACATGTTCCTCCTCGTGGACTTCATCCGCCCCCCCTCCGCCGCGGAAATGGCCGCCATGGGCGGCCCCTCCATCCCCTACCTCTCCCTCTACGGCCACGTCATCCTCTCCCTCCCCACCGGCCCCGGCGGCTCCCTGGGCATCCGCCTCGAGGGCTCCTCCACCGAGGGCCTCGCCGTCTTCGACACCGCCGGCCTCACCGGCGGAGCCTTCGCCGACCAGAAGTTCCGCCTCGGCGGCCTCGGCGCCCAGCAGGCCTACCTCGAGATCACCCTCGCCGACAGCAGGCTCGAGTTCTCCTACTACGTCAACCTCGGCGCCGAGGGAATCATCACCGCCGCCAGCCTCGGCCAGTCCGCCGGACACCTCGTCGTCGAGTTCGCAAACGTCGATCTCGACGGCGACTCCATCGGCGACGCCGTCCTCCCCGTCAACCTCTACGGCGCGGCCAAGCTCTCCGTCACCTCCCACGACATCTCCGCCCTCCAGACCGCCGGCATCTCCGGCGACCTCCTGGCCACCCTCAAAGTCAACACCTCCGGCTCCGACAAGAGCGTCACCCTCGACCGCACCTTCGACAACTCCCCGGGCACGACCGAGATCGTCATGCTCAAGGCGACCTCCCTGGCCCTCTTCGCCGGCGCAACCCTCACCTTCGAGCCCAGGGTCAACGGCGCCGTCATCGCCAGCAAGACCATCGTCGGCGTCTTCTCCCTCGAGGTCACCCCCACCGACCTCAACCTCCTCATCCTCGGCACCGTCCCCATCGAGCTCCCCGTCGGCCCCCTCGCCGTGCCCCTCCAGGGCGAGATCCTCGGCGTCCTGGTCCTCAAGCGCAACGACAACGGCAGCCCGCTCAACCCCTTCGACGACTCCTTCACCTTCGGCGCACGCCTCGAGATCGGCATCGAGTCCCGCACCGGCGAGTTCATCCACTTCGACCTCGAACTCCGCATGTTCATGAACTCCACGGGCACGAACCTCGCCGTCTCGCTCCCGGAGGACTTCTTCTCCCGCTTCGGCCCCCCGACCGGCCCCCAGCAGTCGCTCCTCGACCGCCTCACCTTCAACCCCTCCACCCACACCTTCGACGCCGTCATCCCCCAGGGCCCCCCCTCCCTGACCTTCAACCCCGCCACATACAACCCCGGCAACCCCGGCGACCAGATCGACTTCACCGGCCCCTACATCGCCATCATCGGCATCGGCGACTTCACCCTCGGCAACGAGGCCGACTTCGGCCTCGCCCTCGCCATGCACGGCAACGTCCGCCTCCTCTTCGGCTACGACAACCCCGCCCACGCCGCCACCTTCTTCCTCGGCGTCAACGCCAACCTCTCCCTCGCCCCCCTCGGCGCCCTCACCGCCAACGGCAGCATCACCATCATCGCCGGCGTCGGACCCGGCGGCGCCCCCCTCTTCAGCACCTGGGGCGGATTCCAGCTCGCCGGATCCGTCACCATCGGCCAGCTCTCCCTCAGCGCGGCCATCAGCATCGACATCAACACCTCCGACACCCCCCGGCAGGTGCCCCACTACTTCAACCCCGCCACCTACGAGCCCCAGGCCTCGCCCACCCTCGCCGACATGCCCCCCGGCATGCGACTCTTCGCGGGCGGCAAGCTCCGCTGGAACGGCGCCGACATCGTCCGCGGCCAGTTCACCTTCGCCACAACGCCCTCGGGCTTCTCCATGGCCGTCGCCGCCGAGCTCGCCCTCGACCCGATCGCCGGCATCGCCGTCGTCGGCGCCCTCGACCTCTACACCTCCGGCGACGCCGTCGGGTTCCTCTCCATCACCGCCGACATCGACCTCCTCGGCGGCTTCACCTTCACCGGCCACTCCTTCGTCCAGTTCAACACCAAGGACTCGCCCGAGACGCTCCACCTCCCCTACGCCACCGGCGCCTCCGCCACCACCGACATCCTCGTCCCCGCCAACACCCTCGAGATCTACGTCGACGGCCGCCTCGGGCTCTTCGGCGGCCTGCTCAGCCTCGACGGCACCTTCCACTTCCTCCACAACCCCGCCGAGCTCTCCATCTCCGTGGACGCCGCGCTCTCCCTCGGCTCCTTCTTCGACGACGGCCCCGGCCTCCTCTCCATCGGCGTCAACGGCTCGGCCAAGCTCTTCAAGACCACCGGCGTCCTCCTCGTGGACATCGGCATCAACGACCTGCACCTGGGCATCCCCCACCTGGTCACGCTCGATCTCACGAGCATGTTCTTCCAGCTCAACACCAGCTCGACCACATCCCTCACCAGCGCCCAGGGCCACCTCATCGCCCCCGGGATGAAGCTCGCCGGCTCCCTCGGCCTCTCCGTCGTCGGCATCTCGCTGGGGTCCGTCAACACCTTCATCGCCTACGAGCCCACCGCCCCCTTCCACCAGGCCAACGGCGACTGGCACCTCCACGCCGACTTCCACGCCGGCGTCCTCGGCATCGCCGGCGTCAACGGCGTCGCCGACTTCTACTCCCGCGGCGCGTTCTACGTCCACATCGACGGCGGCGTCAGCTTCGGCGACGAGTGGTTCGGCGCCGGCTTCAGCGCCGCCGTCACCATCAGCTTCCTCGCCCAGAACAGCGCCGACCAGAACGTGCTCGACAGCTCCGACCTCATGCTCTCGGGCTCCTTCAGCGGCGAGGCCCACGCCGGCATCGTCGTCTGGGGCTACTTCATCGGCGTCAGCCTCGGGGCCAGCGGAACCTTCAACTACAACGGCGCCACCAAAGAACTCTCCGTCACCGTCTGCGCCGACTTCGGCGATCTCATCGGCTCCATCTGCGGTACCTTCAGCCTCGGCAGCCTCGACTTCCAGTCCCCGCCGCCCCCGCCGCGCCTCGCCGGCCCCGGCATCGACGCCCCCTGGAACCCCTCCGTCGGCGGCGTCCTCTACCTCAACGTCGGCGCCAAGACCGCCTTCCGCGACATCAGCGAGACCGTCGCCGGCGAGCGCTACTCCGTCGAGGCCCTCGGCGCCGGCTCCGCCGCCGGACAGAGAATCCGCGTCACCGGCTTCGGCCTCGTCCAGGACTACGACAACGTCACCGGCATCGTCGCCGACTTCGCCGGCGACGCCGACTACTTCTTCGCCGGACGCGCCTGGGCCGCCGGCGACGCCGACCTCGTCGCCATCACCGTCCCCATCACCGTCACCGGCGGCGACAACAACGACACCATCGTCGTCCGCTCCCGCGGCGTGCTGAACATCCACGGCAACAACGGCAACGACTTCATCGACGCCTCCGGCGCCGGCGGATCGATCTACGGCGACTCGGGCGACGACGCCATCGCCTGGCGCTCCGGCTCCGAGGCCGCCGTCACCCTCGACGGCGGCTCCGCCTCCGAGGTCAACGCCGTCCAGGTCTTCCTCACCACCGGCGCCGATCGCGTCAGAGTGGACCGACCCGCCACCGGATTCCTCGTCGAGCGCGTCAACGCCCAGGACGCCCCCCTCGCCACCATCGCCGCCTCCAACTTCATGATCCTCACGCTCTCCGGCGACCGCGGGGCCGACGACATCCGCCTGGCCCACCTCGTCGGGACCGGCCTGCTCAAGGTCATCGTCGATCTCAGCCAGTACGACACCGGCGCCACCACCTCCTCCACCGTGGGCGGCGTCACCACCACCCGGCGCGTCTTCGCCAGCGACCACGACGCCGACACCCTCACCATCGAGGGCTCCTCCTCCGCCGACGCCATGTCCCTGGCCACCGGCCCCGACACCGACGACCTCGACGGCGACAACAACACCACCGAACGCATGCTCGCCGTCAACCTCCCCGACGACGCCACCGCCGTCTTCCGCTACAAGGTCTACAACTCCATCCGCGCCGACGGCGACGCGGTCGCCATCAACGCCGGGGCCGGCGCCGACTCCATCGACGCCTCCGCCGTGTCCGACGACCTCGCCGCGCTCACGCTCGGCGGCGGGGCCGGCTCCGACACCATCACCGGCTCCCCCTTCGCCGACACCATCAGCGGCGGCCCCGGCAACAACCTCCTCTACGGCGGCCCCGGCAACGACGCCATCGATGCCGGCAACGGCGACAACTACATCGAGGGCGGCCCGGGCCTCGACACCATCACCACCGGCTCCGGCAACGACACCATCGACGGCGGCGCCGGCAACGACACCATCGACTCCGGCCTCGGCGACGACACCGTCACCGGCGGCCTCGGCACCGACACCTACATCGACGCGGGCGGCCGCGACACCCTCGTCGAGACCCGCTCCGGCGCCTTCCGCGACCTCACCATCACCGACGACACCCTCATCGTCGGCACCGCCCTCCCCGGCGGCCCCATCGACTTCTCCGACCGATACTCCATCGCCGACGAGGTCGAGAACCTCGCCGGCATCTTCGAGGTCGCCGTCATCACCGGCTCCTCCGCCGCCAACCGCTTCGCCGTCGGCGACGTGGACGGCTCGGTCCTCATCGGCGGCGTCCCCCGCGCCGTCTCCCGGCACTGGAGCGGCGTCATCACCCTCGACGGCCTCGACGGCTCCGACCTCTACCTCGTCACCGTCTTCGGCGACCGCGGCGCGGTCGTCAACGTCCTCGACACCGGCTCCGCCGCCTCCGGCATCGACCGCCTCATCGTCTTCGGCGCCGACAGCGCCGCCGACCCCGACACCTTCCTCATCCGCGCCACCTTCATCGCCTCCGTCAAGGACGCCGACGCCGACCTCGTCTCCGACACCCTCGACCGCATCAACTTCAACGCCGCCCTCGAGCCCAGCACGCCCACCGCGAACGACGCCGTCGTCATCAACGGCCTCGCCGGCGACGACCGCTTCATCAGCGACGACACCTCCGTCCCCACGACCCTCAGCGGCGGCGAGGGCAGGGACTACTTCCAGTTCGGCCAGCTCTTCGGCGCCCTCCGCTCCCCGCCCTTCGTCGCCGCGGGCGACGCCTTCGCCACCACCGCCGTCGATCTCACCCCCGCCGGCTCCTCCACCCACATCACCGGCCACCTCAGCAACGGCGCCTCCTTCGGCACCACCGCCAATGGCGGCAACGGCGAGGACACCTTCTTCGTCAACCGCACCATGGCCCTCCTCTTCCTCAAGGGCGACGACGGCAACGACGCCTTCACCATCCGCGCCTTCGCCCTCGACGGCACCACCAACTTCGACCAGTCCACCACCAACGTGAGCGGCGGCACGGGCGACGACTCCATCGAGTACGCCGCCGACGCCCCCATCGATATCGACGGCGGCGAGGGCATCGACGCCATCCGCATCCTCGGCACCCAGTTCGGCGACCGCTTCCGCATCGCCGCCTCCGGCATCACCCTCCTCTCCGCCTCCGGCCCAACCCCCCTCGTGGTCACCTTCGTCGGCGTCGAGAGCCTCGAGCTCCACGCCGGCGACGGCGCCGACTCGGTCTACATCGTCGGCACCTCCCCCCTCGTCCGCACCCTCGTCTTCGGCGGCGGCGGCGGCGACCGCTTCTACTTCGGCCTCGATCCCCTCGACCCGGCCGCGCCGCGCACGCTCACCGGCATCGCCGGCCCCGTCCTCATCGACGGTGGCCCCGGCGATCCCACCATCTTCGGGCTCTCCACGCCCGTCATGCTCCCCACCGAGACCAACATCGCCCTCCCCCCCGGCGCGGGCTCCATGTCCGACCACGAGCTCCCCGGCGACATCGACATCATCGACATCGACGCCTCCGACGAGACCCGCGACCTCTCCGGCGCCATGGGCCCGCGCGTCTGGCCCCTCGGCTCCACCACCACCCTCAACGTCATCACGCTCTCCGGCCTCGCCCTCGGCGCCGACCTCGTCCAGGACTCCCAGACCGTCCCCGGCGGCATCAGCCTCCGCAACCTCGAGGTCGCCGACGCCCGCCTCGGCTCCGGCAACGAGACCATCGCCGTCTCCGCCGTCCTCCCCATGGCCATCACCCTCCTGGCCGGCAACGGCGGCGGCGACACCTTCAACGTCTCCGCCCCCGACGCCCCCGGCGCCATGCTCGTCCTCTACGGCGACTCCCGCCCCGGCCAGGCCCTCCCCGGCTCACCCGGCAACGACCGCATCGACGCCCGCTCCTCCACCCTCGCGGCCACCATCGACGCCGGCCCCGGCAACGACGTTGTCCTCGCCGGCTCCGGCGCCGACCGCATCGCCGGCGGCTCCGGCGACGACGTGATCGCCGGCGGCCCCGGCAACAACCTCATCATCGGCGACTCCCGCTTCATCGTCGATCGCCTCACCCGCACCACCACCATCATCACCTCCGGCCTCTCCGACAGCGACCTGCCCGGCAACGACACCATCAATCCGGGCGGCGGTGAGGGTGGGGGGGGTGGGGGGGGTCGGGGGGGTGGGTTCAACATCGTCTTCGGCGACCACGGCCTCGTGGCCCAGGACTTCAACCCCGCCGGAACCTTCGCCCAGTTCGGGTTCTTCACCTCCGCCCTCACCGTCCGTCCCACCATCGGCGGCGCCGACACCATCTCCGCCCGGGCCTCCGCCCATCCCCAGTTCGCCGGCCTCCCCTCCCTGTCGCGCGCCAACGACCTCATCTTCGGCGGCGCGGGCGCCGACACCATCGACTCCGGCGACGGCAACGACTGGATCATCGGCGACCACGCCTCCGTCGCCATCGCCCCCCCCATCGACCCCATCGTCCCCGACCTCTCCCCGCCCCCGATCCGGCCCATCCCGCCGACGTCCCGACTCGTCGGCCCATGCTCCCCGTGCGCCTCATCCGCGCCCTCGCCGAAGAGCCCATCCTCGGCGTCCCCAGCCTCACCATCAACTCCACCGACGCCCTCGACGGCGCCGGCGACACCATCGACTCCGGCGCGGGCGACGACGTCATCATCGGCGGCGTCGGCTCCGACGCCATCGACGCCGGCTCCGGCGACGACGTCGTCCTCGGCGACCACGGCCGCTACGACCCCGCGGCGCCCATCGCCGGACGCTTCGTCTCCACCTTCTCCACCCTCTCCGCCGCCGGCGGCGACGACCACATCCTCGCCGGTCCCGGCAACGACATCGCCATGGGCCAGCAGGGCGCCGACGCCATCTTCGGCCAGGAAGGCGACGACGACCTCATCGGCGGCCACAACGTCCCCGGCGGCCTCGACGCGCCCGACTCCCTCGACGGCGGCGCAGGCAACGACGCCATCCTCGGCGACAACGGCGCCATCGTCCGCACCCCCGGCGCGCTCTCCCCACGCATGGTCACCCCCTCCGGCGCCCTCCTCCCCGGCCTGACCACCCCCTCCGCCTACGACGCCAACCTCGACCCCGCCGTCTCCCCCGGCGCGCCAAACCCCGCCGGCTCCGCCACGGTCCGCACCATCTCCATCCTCGACGCCTCGCCCGCCACCTCCCCCTCCCTCTTCGGAAACGACCTCATCGCCGGCGGCGCGGGCGACGACCTCATCCTCGCCGGCAACGGCAACGACGCCGTGCGCGGCGACGGCCGCGTCATCGACGGCCCCACCCCGACCCTCGTCGCCTCCATCGACTCTTCCACCGACGGCGACGACTACATCGAGGGCAACGCCGGAAACGACACCATCCACGGCGACCTCGGCCAGGACGATCTCGTCGGCGGAGGCTCCTCCCTCTTCGGCCTCGCCCCCGCCCAGCGCGCCGACGGCTCCGACACCATCTTCGGCGGCGACGGCACCCAGACCCTCCCCGGCAGCCTCGGCGACACCTCCCCCACCGGCGCGGCCCGCGACGCCGACGTCATCGCCGGCGACAACGCCGACATCCTCCGCCTCGTCGCCGCCGACGGCTCGCCCCTCTGGTACAACTACGACGCCGGCGCCGCCCAGCGCATCGCCCCGCGCGTCGTCCGCCTCCTCGACTACACCCCCGACGGCCTCCCCACCGGCGACGCCGGCGCGCCCGACGCCATCCACGGCGAATCCGGCGACGACGTTATCTACGGCATGGCCGGCAACGACACCCTCTACGGCGACGGCCAGAACGACGACCTCATCGGCGGCTCCGGCGACGACTGGATCTACGGCGGAACCGGCAACGACGGCGCCCTCGGCGACGACGGCCGCATCCTCACCGCCCGCGCCGGCGTCGCCGAGCCCCTCCTCGGCCTCGCCGCCTCCACCCAGCAACTCGCCACCACCCCCGACGCCCTCTTCGCCCAGACCGTCCTCGCCACCGGCACCATCACCAAGCACGCCCGCCTCCAGGCCCCCTCCGCCGGCGGCGCCGACGCCATCTACGGCGGACTCGGCGACGACTTCCTCCACGGCGGCGGCGGCATGGACGCCATCAGCGGCGCCGAGGCCCTCGCCGATTTCGCCGCGCCCCCCGCCGTCCGCCCCACCCTCTCCTTCAACATCGGCCTCCGCCGCTTCACCGCCTTCAACCCCGGCTTCGCGGCCCAGCGCATCCTCGGCTTCTTCCTCAACTTCGACGCCGGCACCCTCTCCCAGCCCATCAACGACGGCGCCGACATCATCTTCGGCGGCGACGACCACGACTGGCTCGTCGGCGGCACCGGCAGCGACCGCCTCTACGGCGGCATGGGCGACGACGTCCTCTGCGGCGACGACAATCTCGACACCGTCAACGGCCTCAACTCCATCGCCGACGTCGGCCCCTCCGCCTCCCCGGACATCCTCTTCGGCGGCGCGGGCCTCGACCGCCTCATCGGCAACGCCGCGCACGACCGCCTCATCGATTGGAACGGCGAGTTCAACCAGTACATCCTCCCCTTCGCCCCGGCCTACCCCACCGTGACGAAGAGCTACACCACCTCCCTCGTCCTCGCCCTGCAGACCCTCGGCCACGGCAGCGGCGCCGACCCGCGCCTCGTCGAGCCCGGCGGCGAGCTCGGCATCGTCCTCGGCACCGACGCCGGCTGGTTCGACCAGTACGGCCGCCAGTTGATCTGATCCCCACCCTGTTCGCTCCCCCATCTTCTCTGTCTTCCCCCCCTTCACTCCGCGCCCCCCACGCCCCACCGATCCGCCCAAATGTCCATCGCGAATCCGCCGGATTCTGCTACCGTGGTGATCGGCCGGGTTCGATTCGTTCGCAGGAGTTCGCCCGATGCGTTGTGCTCGTGACCGCTCGTTCCTCCTCGGCCTCCGCACCTGGGCCATCGCCCTGCTCACGCTCGCCGGCCCCGCGCTCGCCGGGGGCGGCGTCCCGTGCGACTGCACCTGGCTCAACGGCGCGCCCGACAATCCCGTCCCCGCCGATGTGCGCGCCATCATCTCCCACGAGGGCGGCCTCGTCCCCCTGGGCCTCAAGGCCGCCGACGATTTCTATCTCCAGCCCGGCGACATCCACAAGCTCATCTCCATCTCCGCCGAGGCCCTCACCAGCACCACCCCCGGCCTGGTCAAGGCCCGCCTCGAGCTCTACGCCGATTGCGACGGCCGCCCCGGCGCTCTCCTCCACACCTTCCGCACCGCCCAGATCGTCGAGTCCGGCCCCGTCGGCTTCGACAACCTCCGGCGCGTCTCCTTCACCTTCGTCATCGCCGACCAGTCCGGCCCCGGCCTCGACCCGCCCATCGCCCTCCGCGAGGGCGCATACTGGGTCAGCCTCATCGGCCTCTCCGACAACCTCTGCCCCACCGGCGGCCCCTGCGATCAGACCGCCTGGCTCCCCGTCGCCGCCGCCCAGGTCATGGGCCGCCCCCCCATGAAGATCTCCGGCGTCCCCACCGGCGTCTACAACCAATACTCCTACGCCGGCCAGATCTGGCAGCCCCTCGACGAATGCTGCTCCGGCTGCGCCGATCTCTCCTTCAAGGTCTGCACCGAGCCCTGCCGCATCCTCCACGATTCCGGCGGCCCCGACCTCACCCGATTCTCCAGGTCCCTCTCCGGCGGACCCGGCGTCGTCGAGGCCCGCACCGCCGACGACTTCCTCGTCCCCCCGTGCACCGACCGCCAGCTCTGCTACGTGCAGACCTACCTCGCCACCAACTGCAACCCCCCCCGCGCCCGCCTCGACCTCTACGACGCCGATTGCAACCTCCCCGCCACCTTCAGCCCGCCCATCACCTTCGAGGCCTCCCGCCTCACCGACACCGGCCAGACCGTCACCATCGACGGCGCCCTCCTCCGGGTCTACAGCGTCGAGTTCTGGAACTTCAACGCCTTCGGCCCCGTCCCCCTCACCCTCCAGGCCCGCCTCAACTACTGGTTGAGCGTCTACGCCGTTTCCAGCGGTTCCATCGCCGAGCGCGGCTACATCCTCGGCGCCCTCAGGTGCGACCAGCCCCCCTGCCCCGGCACCCTCGTCATCCGCAACCCCGCCGCCGAGTCCGGCCTCGCCTTCGGCATCCTCGACCACACCTGGCGAACCGCCGCCCCCATCGGCGGCTTCCCCTTCGATATCGGCTTCACCCTCGCCGTCAAGCCCCTCCCCCCGCCCGGCGTCATCAACGCCCTCCCCGCCTGCCCCGTGGACTTCAACAACTCCGGCAACGTCAACACCCAGGACGTCTTCGACTTCCTCAACGCCTGGTTCACCGGCTGCTGAACCCGCCAGATGGATCCACCATCGCGCACGGCCCCTGCCACCACCATCGGCGGTTCCTCCGCCGATGGTGGTGCGAGCGTCCAAGGGTCATCCGCGCCGAAAGAAGCCTCCGACATCGCCCGGCCGGGTGGCCCCGATCAACAACGACGTGCCACGGGTCGGCGGCGTGCCGGTTGGATCGTGTGCCGCGCGGAGGTCTCCGCACGTGTTGAACCGTCATGCACGAACCAAGCCCGCCGACCCGTGCCGAGTCCATCCCGCGACCCCTTCCCCTCCTCCTTACCGCCCCCCGGGTGTCCGGCACGGATCGCCGGGCCCGATTCGTTCCCAGTGATCCCGGCCAACGAGCAAGGGCCGAGTGATCAGTACCGCGCTCGTCATTCCGCCGATCCGTGGCACATCGCCGGTGATCATGGCCACCCGCCCTGGGGCGCGTGGTCCGCACACAGCGGCCCGAGTCCGACGCTGGCTCCACGCTAGCCGTGACCGACCTCTACTACGACGGCGTCCGCGTGGTGCAGGAGGTGGGCTGGGCCGGGGTGCCCGGAACGGTGCAGCTCGACGCGAGCGGCCAGCCCGACACCGCCAAGCCGCGCCTGCCGCGCCGCGCCAACGAGATCACCTACGCCTCGGGCGAGGGAAACGCCTCATCCGGCTGCGCGGCCCAGAACACGGTCTCGGGCTGGAACTGGTCGGACCGGAGGCTGGAAAAAGAGTACATCTGGGCCGCCGACGCCTCGGCATATGTCGATGAGTGCGTCGCCCAGATCGTCTACACCCACGCCCACGAGGCGGTGACGGGCAACCCGGCCGGTAACGACACGGCGCCGGTGACCCTCTACGTTCTGAGCGACCACAACGCAAACGTGATCGGCCTGACCGACGTGTACGGGCGAGTGGTGGCCCAATACGCCTACTCGCCCTACGGTGAACTGTTGGCGACGGAGTACTTCACTCCGGACATGACGTCTTTGGCAACCGAATCACGGGCCGCGGCCAGGCTCAACCGCCTTGGCCATCAGGGCCTGCGGATGGAACGGTTCGACCGGCCATGGGAGGGGGCGGTGGACTTCACCACGGTGGACACTACCAGCAGCGGCGGGACCGGGTCGTACCGGGCCCTGGCCAACAGCCGGAACCGGATGTATGACCCGGCGGAGGGGAGGTTCATTAGCGTTGACCCAAATGGGCTTTCGCTCCCCGTATCCTCGGCCCGTGTGTTTGGCGGGATGCCATTTCCCGTAGCTGCTATTCGACACAGTCTCGCAGACCATTTTGCAGATGGGATGAATGGTCATGTCGCGTTGGGTAGCAATCCTCAAAAGTTCGTCGACGCCGCAGGACTGGAGTTCACATTAGCGGGACTTTCTCAGAACATGGCGATGGGGGGGTTCATCGGGGGAATCTTGAACGGCATTCTGAAAGGAATGACACCGGGGCCCGGCGGGTTCTGGGATCGATTCTCTGACGGGTTTGTTAAGGGCGCCATCGCAGGCGCAGCGGGCGGCGGGGCTGCTTATGCCTTCGCTGCATCCGCGTCGGGGCTGTTTGCAAGTGCAATGTCGAGAGATTTGGCGGTAGGCATGTTCGGCGGTTCGGTCGGCGGTGTTACCAACTCACTGTTAGAGGGCAATCGCGATTGGCGATCAGTTACACGTGATGGGCTTTGGGGGGCTTTCACTGGTGGCGCATTGAGCGTCGGACTTGGATCGGCGGGCCGGTTGATTCGAGGACAAGATGACGTGGTTCTATTGCAGGTCAGCGGTCGTCCCGCGATTCCTTGGAAGTTTGGTGCCGACAAGTCTGGCACCAAATGGACAAACCAAATGACAAAGCGAGGGTGGACCCCGCAACAAATTGACGAGGCTACGCAGCTAGGTGCGGCCTATCGGGCAACAAATAATCTAAACCCGAGCAATTCCGCAACAAGGTACGTTCATCCGACTACCGGCCGGTCTGTTGTTGTGGATGACGTGACCTACGAAGTCTTTCACATTGGAGGCGACAATTTCAAATACAATTGATGGTGACATCGTGTTTGTCGAACTGTTGGATGAAGGCACGAGATGTGTGCGACCCGTTCGGGCAACTCGCATTGGTGGCGATGTATATCGCATCGATGAGGTTCAAGAAAAATATGATGAAGTAGATGAAAAGTGGGAATTCGTTCCAGGTGATGTGGTACGATGCCGCAGTGAAATGTGGTCGGGAGATTCCATCCTCGTTGCTCGCGAGTTGATTCGATCGCCCTAGCAGAGCAGTGTTCAAACATGCTATCCCGTTTGGCAAGCCCGTCCTCACGCCGCCCGCCGCCGGTAGTGCCGCACCCGCCCGCCCAGCCGCGACACGCAGGTGACTTCCAGGTGCCCCGGCGGCCGTGCCAGCACGACAGGGGCTTGTCCCGCCGGCGCCCTCAACTCAATCGCCGAGTGCGGCCGCTGCCGGTTGTAGTAGTCGACGTACTCGGCGGTGAGGGAGTCCAGATGCCCCGTCCCGAGCACGGTGAAATGGTCCATGCACTCGACCTGCAGGGTCTGCACCACCCGCTCGCAGTAGGCGTTGAGGTTGGGCGAGCGGTGCGGGAGCCGAATGGGCCTGATCCCCACTCCGCGCAGGGCCGTGTCGAACGGCGTCCCGAACTTGGCGTCTCCATCCCGCAGCAGGAGCCGGCAAGGGCGACCCGCGGTCACGGCCGCCTTGGCAAAGACCTCGGCCTGCTCGGCCACCCAGGCCGAATCCGGATTGATCGTGCTGGCCGACACATGCACCCGCCGGCTGGCGATGTGGATGAACACCAGCATGAACGCGTCCACCAGCCCCCGCCGAGTCCAGATGCGCTTGTGGGCAAAGTCGCAGGCCCAAAGCGTCTTGGCATGCCGCGTGAGGTAATGAACCCAGGAACTCTCTCCCCGGTCGGGCGCCCTTGGCAGGCTGCCCTCCCGCAGCACGTTCACGATGGTCCCGCGCGACACCTTCATCCCCAGCTTGAGCAGCTCGCCTTGGATCCGGGTGTAGCCCCAATCGGTCTCGCCCGCCAGCCGCAGGATCAGGGCCCGCACCTGACCCGCGGTCCGCGGCCGGCCGACCTTGGCCGCTGGGCGGCGCGGCCCAAGGCGCCGGAGCTGATGCACCTAGCGGTTGAACGTCCGCCGGGAGACAATCGAGAGCAGGTCGTTGAGGGCCTTGCCCAGCGGCCGGCCCAGCATGACCAGCCGGGCCTTCTCCGCGGCCGTGGTGGGAACGGATTGGGGGAGCTTGCGGCGGAGGATCTGGTTCTCCGCCTTGAGGAACTGCACCTGCCGGCGCAGATCGGCGTGGGAAGACCCGGCAAGCAAACCGAGCAGACGCTGGAATGGATTGAGCATGGCGGCATGGCCTCCATCGACCCCCTTCCCCCCCTCACACCCCTCACCCTTCTGTGCGGGCCAGGGCACAACGGGACAGCGTTCTTGAACACCGCCGACGAAGCGTGCGGCGCGGCCGCGCCGGCCGGTGTCGTGGCCGCGCCCAAGACGCGGCCATGCGGTCCGAATCGATCGCGCGGACCGACCCGTCGATGCCCGATCAGTGGCCGCGATCGGGACAGGGTCCCAGGTGCATTCTGACACCCGCAAACGGATGCAAACGGACTCAAACGGGTGTCAGTTGCTGAACCGCCGAGGTAGCGAGTTCCCGCGAAAAACCCAAGAAACACGGTAATTTCGTCGGAAGCGCAGCCGTCGCCGGCTCGCGTCCGAAGACCGATGCTCTATCCAATTGAGCTACGGGTGCAACACCCAAAGCCTATGCGCCGCCGGGTACCCCCACGCTCCGCGTGGGGTTCTTCCGGCTCCATCCTCCCATTCCCCCTTCAAGCCACACCGCCGTCCCACGGATCGGGTGCCCCGACGTCCGTCACCCTGACCCACCCGCCCACGGCCACTACCCTCCCCCGACGGCGTCTTTGAAAAGTCCATATTCCAGCTCGCCGACGCCCAGGGTTCGATTGTCTGCGTCGTCGCGGCCGCCGCGTGGAACTACACCGACGGAGGGGGCAGCGCCCGCTCGTCGACCGCCGGCCGCACGCTCGAGACGCTCGAGTACGACCCCTACGGACGCTCGCGGAATCTCTGCCCCGGGAGTTTCGCCCGCAACGGCGTGCTGGCCGTGCAGGACATCTTCGACTTCAACAACGCGTGGTTTGCGTCGAGCCCGGCGGGCGACCAGAACGACAGCGGCGCGCTCGAGACCCAGGACATCTTCGATTTCCTCAACGACTGGTTCGCCGGCGGACCCGCCATCGACGCCCTCAGCGCGGCCTGGATCGACAACCCCTACGGCTACTGCGGGTACTACGCGGAAAAGGAAACCCTGGGCATCAACGGAGCCCGCAATGGCTTCCTGTACCAGTGCCGCTACCGCGTGTACGACCCCATCAGCGGCCGCTGGCTCCAACGCGATCCGGCGGGGTTTGTGGATGGGAATAGTTTGTATGAGTATGTGGCGGGTGGGCCGCTGGGTCGGATCGACCCGATGGGGCTCATGGCCTGGTATGACGTGGCAATCGATCACGCCGCGAACTTCGGAGCCGGGTTTGGCGACGTCGTGACGGCTGGTTTCACGAACTATGTTCGTGAAAAAATGGGGACCAACGACGCGGTCGACAAGGACTCGACTGCGTACAAGGCAGGTGAAGTCACGGGTGCCGTGACTGTGGGAGTTGTTGGTGGCATTGTCGCCGCCCCAGCTGCGGCGGCGATAGGACTGACCGGCGCTGGCGCGGCGATGTTCGTAGGAGGTGCCGCAGGCTTCTATGCGGATGCGGCACAACAAGGCAACGACATTCAGAACGGAGAACAAAGAGGCTACGACTGGCAACGGGGCGCAGTAGCCACAGGCACCGGGGCCGTACTTGGCGGACTGTTCCACCATGCTGGCAACCTGCTCAACCGTGTTTTCGGCGGTCCGAGTGGAGCTGTCGGCGGCGGGGCGGCGGGTGGAGCAGCAGAGGGCGAAGGAGTTGCCTGGAACAATGGTTGGCGAACTGCCGATGGCAGGTTTGCCAGTCCGCAAGGTGCTGGACGACCCGGTGCGGCGGCTGAAAACGCGGTGTGGGACGCGGTTGAGGGCAAACCTGGATGGCAGGTAATCCGTGGTCGAGTTTCTGCCCGTGATGCCTCGGGTCAGTTGCGCGTGTATGACGGTGCGGCTAGACCTCCGGGTAGTGCAGACTGGATAGGATTAGAAGTGAAATCCGGTTCGGCGCGACTGACAGCGGAACAGCGAGCATTCGATTCCGCTTTGAACGCCAGCGGACCTCAGACCGTTACCGGCTGCGGACAGAATGCCGGTCTGCCGATCCGCAGGGCCATTGAGATTCGACGGCCATGAAATCTATGGAAAATGACATCAAAGAGTGCCTTCGCGCCAATCTTACGAGCGGGCTAGACGCGTGGCTTCTGGAAGCCGGGTTCACTCGCCGCGGGAACGGATTGATTTACGCTCGCGAATTAGCCGAGTCGATCCAGAAGATTGAGGTTGCAGTCGAGACTCATCCAAAAGACCGACCGGATTCCGCAGCCGCCGTCTACCCGTGGCTGGAAGTGAGTATGGCCGCGGTAGATCAACTCGCGCTCGAAATGGTTGGCGGCGATTTGTCGTTGCTAAAGGGCTTGCCCGATATCACCTTGAGAGAACCCATCGAGCTCACTTCGGCAAAGGCGGCCCATGCTCGATGGTTTATCTTCCAACCAGACTCGGTGCCAGGTGTCGTGAGCGAGATGCGGTTGTTCTTGCAGCAATGGACCATTCCTTTCTTGAATTCATATTCAACGCCCGCAGAAATGTGTCTGGTCTACGCACACGATGATGCGCGCGTAATCACTCAGCCGATCCGTGTTGCCGCAGCGATGGTACTGTGTGGTCGCACAGCGGATGCCTTTGGCGTGATGGATCGCTGGTTCGGCAAGCCGGGTCCACGCAAGCAGTATCAACGAGTGTTCGATTATCTGACTGCGGAGCGGTAAGTTGTTCGGGAGCTTCACTTCGTTCTGGCCAGCGAGTAGGCAGGTGGCCTCCAACGCCGTGAACTACGCGGCCAGCGTTGCCGCCCGGAACTCTTTGGCGGCAAGGACTTGTGAGCGGGGGGCTCTGGTGATCTGGGGCGGGCCGGGCGGGGCGTGGTCTCGCTTGTGCGGCCAGCGGTAGGCGGCCTTGGAGGAGTGGCGTGGGGAGTCATCGATCACGCACCGACGCAGGCGTCTGCGCAGAGCGTGCTGACCGATCCCCGAGTGCATGGCATGACGCACGGCCGCCAGGCAGGTGGGCGGGCAGGTGGCCTCACCATGGCGACGGGTGGCCCCACCCTTGGGTAGCAACTGACCCGTGTTCGGGCGCACCGCGACGTGCCACTACCGTTTTGCTCTGAAAACGGTAGTGCGGACTCGCAGGGGCTTCGGGCCGTGCCCGGGAGTTTGGCAAAAGCGCCCGCCGGCAGGTGGCCTGACCCTTGCGCACCGCGCATGCCACCATCATCGGCGGTTCCTCCGCCGATGGTCGTGCGGCCGTCCAAGGGTCGCATGCGCCGCGAGAGTCATCCAGAACGCGCTCGCCTGACACCCGCAAACGGACGCAAACGGACCCAAACGGGTGTCACGCCCCAAACCGCCCACGCGCCGAGTTCCCCCGAAAACCCCACCAATCTCGGCAAATCCGCGGCAGGCGCACCCGTGCCCGCCTCCCCTCCGAAGACCGATGCTCTATCCAATTGAGCTACGGGTGCAACACCCAAGCCTATGCGCCGATCGCCGGGGGCGGTCGCCACCACAATCGGGCGCACCGCGCGTGCCACGGGAATCGATGCCTCGTTCCACCCACAGGATCGATCGCGAACCTTCGCCAACCGACTCACCGGCAGATGGTCTCAAGACGACCGATGGCGCCGTCGTCCACGAATTGCACGCCGCGCAAGGGTCCCCCGAAACCCACCCCCCCCGCCGCTGCGCCTGCCGACCCCACCG
>OEIU01000763.1_pt1 | contig 26256 bp, 23 predicted proteins | sample 1539221 | NCBI WGS metagenome assembly OEIU01 (sample SAMN03792071, study PRJEB22550) | activated sludge metagenome | feature: wastewater treatment plant; material: activated sludge; isolation source: Wastewater treatment plant of a petroleum refinery complex | place: Argentina: Zarate | collected...
CCCCGTCGCCCGCCCCCATGACCACGCGTCCGTTGCCGGTGCTCTCGATGCTCGAGGCGAGGGTGCTCGCCGTCCTCGTCGAGAAGGAACGCACCGTTCCCGACACCTACCCGATGACGCTCAATGCGATCACCGCCGGCTGCAACCAGAAGAGCAGCCGGCAGCCGGTGATCGAGGCCTCCGACACCGAGGTGCAGGCCGCACTCGACTCGCTTCGCCATGCCTCGCTGGTGATCGAATCGAGCGGTGGCCGGGCGATGCGCTACGCGCACAATGCGAGGCGCGTGCTCGACATCCCGGACGAGGCGGTCGCGCTGGTCGCGACGCTGGTGCTGCGGGGGCCGCAGACGGCGGGCGAGTTGCGCATCAACAGCGAACGCCTGCACCGCTTCGCCGACATCGCGTCGGTCGAGGGGTACCTGAACGAGCTGGCGGCTCGTGCCGCGGGCCCGCTGGTGGCCGAGTTGCCGCGCCTGCCCGGAGCGCGCGAGACGCGCTGGGCGAGCCTTCTGAGCGGACCGGTACCGAGTGGGCCGGTACCGAGTGGACCGCTACCGAGTGGGCCGCGGTCGAGCGGGCCGGCGCCGCGCACAGGGGAGCCGAACGACCTGGTGACGAACGAACCGGTCTCGGCAGGGCAGGCGGCGGTCGGCGCCCGGATCGTGGCCGGCGCGCACCAAGCGCCCGAGGGTGGTGCACCGCAGGCGGCGTCGGCAGCCGAGCCGACACTGGGCAATCTGGCGGCGCTCGAGGCGAATCTCGCGCGGCTCGAGCGCGACGTGCAGGCGCTGACGGCGACGGTCGCGCGCCTCTGCGAGGAACTCGGTGTAAAGACCTGATTCCGGCGCTATGATGGCTCGGGTCCGCGTGACATCCGGGGGTCGGGCGCATGAGCAGCAACCTTCCGAAGAATTTCCCGGGTCGCCCGGCATCGGCGCCGACGCCTTCGGAGGTGCCGGCTCCCGCGCCCTCTGCAGCGCTTCCCAAGAACTTCACTCCCGAGATGGCGCGCGCCGCGGCCGCGCTGCAGGCCGGCGCGGCGACCGGCGCCGGACAGGCCCCGTCGTCGGGCGCCCCGGCCGCAGCACAGTCGGCAGCGCAGTCTCCTGCGCAGGCCGCAACGCCCAGGGGCCCCGAGGTGACGCGCGGCGAGATCGCCGACCACTTCGCGCAGCGGATCGTTCGCATGGTCGAGGCGCATCGCGGCGACTCGTCGCGCCCCAGGCTCTACGCGATCGAGTTCCCGTTCACCGACTTCGAGTTCGACGTCGCCTACGCGCTGGCCGGACGTCTGGGCGCGACGCTGACGGCGAGCGACGCGGCCGTCGACGATGACGAGCCCGCCCGACCGCTGGTGATGCTCGACCGCGTGCTCAACAACCCGCAGCAGTTCGAGCGCATCGTCCGGCACATCAACCACGGGCAGGACGTGCAGCTGCTGTGCACCCGGGCGTGGCAGTTGCCGCAGTCGGTGGCCGATCTCGTCGATGCGACCCTGACCATTCCGCGCTTCGATGCGCCGCGTTTCGCCGCGGCCTGCGTCGACTTCTACGAGCTGGGCGCGCCGCCCGCGCTCGGCGCCGATGCGGACTGGGTGCCCAACGTCGTGCCGCGCGATTTCCTGCTGAACAGCCAGGTCGCTCGCAGCGACGTCGTCTCGGCGGTGCGCCAGTCGGTCGAGCGGCGGCTGCGCCGCTACGCGACCGACGACGCGCTGGACCTCGCCGACCTCGCCGGGATGGACGAGGCCCACGACTGGGCGCGCGCACTGATCGACGAGGTGGCGCTGGCGCGCTCGGGATCGATCTCCTGGGACGACGTGGGTGGGCGGGTCATCCTCCTCGGCGCGCGGGGCGTCGGCAAGACCACGCTCGCGCGCGCGATCGCCAAGGCCGCCCGCCTGCGCTACGTGGAGGCCTCGGCGAGCGACTGGGCGCCGCCGGAGAGCGAGCCGCAACTCGGCTGGTTACGCATGAACGCCGCTTTCCAGGAGGCAATGGCCGCGGCACCGGCGCTCTTCTTCGTCGACGACGTCGACGCCTTCTCGATCGCCCCCTGGGCCGGAATGCTGCCGGCCTTCCTCGAACAGCTCAAGGGACTGTCCGCCGACGACCGCGTCGTGCTGATCGCGGGGGCGCAGTCGGCCGAGCACGTGCGCTTCGAGTTGCACCGACGGGGGGCGCTCGAGACCACGCTCACGATGCCTGCGCCCAACTCGCAGGCGCTCGCCAAGATGTATTCGGTGCTGCTCAGGGGAGGCGGCGGCACGCTGGCGCAGGCCGACCTGGAGCACATCGGATTGCTCTCGCTGGGCATGTCGGGCCACGAGGTCGAGCTCATCGTGCGCCGCGCGCTGCGGCGCGCGCGCAAGGACGACGGCCGCAAGGTGTCGAAGGACGACCTCGCGCAGGCGATCATCGAGCAGCGCGTCGGGCCCGAGTCGCAGGATCGCCGCCGCCTGATGGCCGCCGACGAATTGCGCAACACCGCCTACCACGAGGCCGGTCACGCGATCCTCGAGCTGATGCGCACGCGCGGCGCGCGCCTGCGCTACGCGAGCATCATCCCGCGCGAGAACGGCAGCCTGGGGTTCGTCCTGCCCGGCGTCGACGAGTCGCGCAACTCGGTCACCCGCAACGACATCGTCGAGATGGTGCGCGTGGCGCTCGCCGGGCGTGCGGCCGAGGAGGTGTTCTCGGGCCCCGAAGGCACGACCTCCGGTTGCAGCAACGACCTGCAGCAGGCGACCGCGTACCTGCGCTACCTGATGACGCGCAGCGGCTTCCACGGGCTGCTCTCGCTCGATCGCAGCTTCGAGGACTCGCCCGAGCTGCGCGAGCGCGCCGAGTCGATGCTGCAGGCCGAGTACGCGCACGTGCTCGGGCTGCTGCAGCGGCACCGTCCGTTGCTCGACAGCGTCGCGAAGCTGCTGATCGAGCGCCAGGAGGTCTCGGGCGACGAGCTCACCCGCGTCGTCGACGCGTATCGCAGCAGCCACCCACTCGTCTAGGACGGAGGCACCGCCATGGAATTCCGCAACGAGATGCAGAAGAACGTCTACGTCATGGTGTCCAGCTGGTTCGAGCCCGACATCCAGGGCGGCGCGATCGAGCGCAATGCCGACCGGCCCAGCTTCGTCATGCGCAACGGCAGCACCGCGATGACCATCTCGGTCATGCCCTACGGCGACGACGAGGCGGTGATCAACGTCTGCGGCTGGGTGGTCAAGGGCGCGAAGGTCTCGCCCGAGCTGATGCAGTTCCTGCTGAACACGAACCGCGACCTCTATTTCGGCGCGTTCGGCCTCGACACGAAGAACGACTTCGTCACCTTCGAGCACTCGATCATCGGGTCGACCTGCGACAAGAAGGAGCTGTACACGTCGATGCAGGCGGTCATCAGCACGGCCGACAAGTACGACGACGCGATCGTCGAGAAATTCGGCGGCGCGCGGATGCGCAGCGCCTAGCCGTCGACGCGAACCCGGCGCCAACCCTTTGCCGCGATGCAGGTCTGCGTGAAACGGTCGCGGTCCTGCGCGTTCACGTCGACGGTGCGGGTTCGATAGACGACCGGCGGGGGCGATGCGACCACGGGTTGCGCGACGGGCACCGTGCCGTAGGTGTCGCATTGCACGGCGCGTCCCGCGTGGCTGCAGGTCGTCGAGGAGCTGTACGAGCGCGCGGCAGCCTGCCGCTGCTCGTATTGCGCGGCCAGCCTGTCGGTCGCTGCGCGATCGATCTCCCGCTCCTGAACGAGGGACTTCGGATACGTCGAGATGGCCGAGGCGCGGCAATCGTTCAGGTCGCCGTCCCAGTGCGCGTCGGCCCTGTCGTTGCGCCATTCATAGGAGGCGCAGCCGGTCATCGCCGCCATCGCGGCGACGAGAACGATTCTCGGGCTCATCGGCTTCCCCGGAGTGGTGTGCGCGGCATGGACAAGTTCTAGGGAGCGGGGGCATGGCGGTCCACCGCGTTCCGACGGTCCGATGACGACGCCTGACGGACGGTCCGATGCCGAGCCGCGACGGAATCTCCGGAAACCCGGCGTCGAAGCGACGATGCAGACCGGTCGCTGATCGCCACGCACGTCGTCGACGGCGGCTTCGTGTATCATCTGCGCGATCGTCGTTGCAGGTGGCGCGAGCCGCCCGCAGCGGGCCGCAGGGGCCCCTCGCGCAGACAAGAGCCCCGTGCCTGCAGTCCGACGTGCCGGCTCGGCACCGTCCGATCCCGATGCCGTCCGACCCGATTCCGTCGATGCCGTGCCTGCCGCGTGTGCGCAGAGGGGCTCGACCCGTTTGAAGCAAGAGGTCCGTGCCAGCGGGCACGGCGAATCGCCCGTTCGACCCTTTTCGCACGAACCGTGCCGATGAGCGCCAGCCAGCGCCGATACGTATCGCTCCGATGAACACTCAGGAAGCCAAGATCGTCATCGAGGCCGCGTTGCTGTGCTCGCAGCAGCCGATGAACCTCTCCGAGTTGCGCCGGCTCTTCGACGAGGAGATCGCCGCGGACACCGTGCGCGCCCTGCTCGACGAGCTGCGCCAGGACTGGCAGGGCCGCGGCGTGCAGCTGGCCGCGCTGGCCACCGGCTGGCGGTTCCAGAGCACGCCGCAGATGGCGCCCTACCTCGAGCGGCTCAGTCCCGAGAAGCCGCCGCGCTACTCCCGCGCGCTGATGGAGACGCTGGCGATCATCGCCTACCGGCAGCCGGTCACCCGCGGCGACATCGAGGAAATCCGCGGCGTCACCGTGTCCTCCCAGCTCGTGAAGACGCTCGAGGAGCGGGGCTGGGTCGAGGTCATCGGGCACAAGGACGTGCTCGGGCGCCCCGAGCTGCTCGGCACCACGCGGCAGTTTCTCGACGATCTCGGGCTGCGCTCGCTCGGCGAGCTGCCGCCGCTGCTCGAGCCCGGCCAGACCCCGGGCGCGGTCGAGGCGATCGCGCAGCGGGTCATCGAGTTCGCCGGCGAAGGCGCGCAGCAGGCGCTGCTGCAGCCCGACGAGGCGACGGGCGCACAGCCGGTGTCGGTCGACGCGATGGTCGACGCGGCCACCGGCCCCGAAACCGACGCGGCCATCGATCCCGGCGCCGTCGAGTCGACTGCGGCCGAGTCCGAGTTCCTGGCCGACCGGGCCGAATCACAGGCGGCCGAGGCCGAGCTTTCAGGACAGGGCGTCCTCGAGGGCAGCAGCGAGACTCCCGTCGACACCGATACGCCCGCCGAGGCCGAGCTTCCGGCCACGCGCGACCAGGCAGCCGACGCCTGAGCACGGCGACGTCGCCAACCCGATACAACGAATCCGACGAGGGCCTTCCATTGAACAGCGAACATCCGAGCGAGGGCCGCCAGGACGCCGCGGTGGCCGATTCCGAGCCGCCGACCCCGCGCGCCGCGGCTGAACAGGCTGCGCAGCCGTCTGCTTCGGCGCAGGGCGCCGGCGAGGCGGCCACGGCGAGTGGCGACGCCGGCAGCGGCGAGCCCGCGGACGGCCGCGAGCCGCGCACCCCCAGGAACATGTTCAATCGCCGTCGCGGCGGCCGGTCCGGCTCGCGGCGCGGACGCGGCGGCCGACGCGACGACGGCGAGAGGCCCGAGGGCGACACGGCCGACGCAGCCGGCACCTCCGGTGAGAGACCTGCGGCGCCGCGCGGCGGCGCTGACTCTCCGAAACAGGCCACCGACGCGGCGGCGGACCGCCCGGCTGCCGATGCCGAGCCGCTGCCCGCGTACGCGAGCGGCGCCGCGATCGGCCTCGACGCCGCCGACCCGCGCAAGCGCGGGCCGCGCCGTGCGGCGACCGAAGACCAGCCGAAGCTGCACAAGGTGCTTGCCGACGCCGGGCTCGGCTCGCGGCGCGACATGGAAGAACTCATCCTGGCCGGCCGCGTGTCGGTGAACGGCCAGCCGGCGCACATCGGCCAGCGCATCGGCCCGACCGACCAGGTGCGCGTCAACGGCCGCGCGATCAGCCGACGCGCCGCGCCGGCGGCGCCGCGCGTGTTGCTCTATCACAAGCCGTCCGGCGAGATCTGCACGCGCGACGATCCCGGCCAGCGGGCGACCGTGTTCGAGCGGCTGCCCAGGCTCAAGGGCGCGCGCTGGGTCGCCGTGGGACGTCTCGACTTCAACACCGAAGGCTTGCTGGTGTTCACGACGTCGGGCGACCTTGCCAACAAGCTGATGCATCCACGCTACGGCTGGGAGCGCGAATACGCGGTCCGGGTGCTCGGGCGCATTGGCGACGAGGCCCGCGAGGCCCTGCTGGCGGGCGTGCAACTCGAGGACGGGCCGGCAAAGTTCGCCGCCCTCGAAGATCTCGGCGGCGATGGCGCCAATGCCTGGTACCGGGCGGTCATCGCCGAGGGCCGCAACCGCGAGGTGCGCCGGATGTTCGAGGCGGTGGGGCTGACCGTCAGCCGGCTGGTGCGCCTGCGCTTCGGGCCGCTGGCGCTGCCACGAGGGCTCGCTCGCGGCCGCTGGATCGATCTGGACGAGGCCGAGGTCCAGGCGCTGGCGCAGGCGATCCGGCGCGCGGGACCCGCCGGGGCCGAGGCTGCGACCGAAGGCGGCCGGCGCGCGGGCGAGGCCGCCGACGAACACGAAGCCGACGACGATCGTCCGACGCCCGGGCCGATGCGCGAGGCGTCGAGTGCGGCGTTCGAGGACGCCCGCGGGGCGGACGACGACGAGTGGGACGACGAAGACCCGGCCGACTCGATCGGCAACCGGGCCTTGCCCGTTGCTGCCGAGGCGGCCCACGATCCGATGGACGACGACGAGTGGCAGCCGCAGTCGGCCAACGCGCACCTCGAGGGCATCACGCGAGCCGTGCGCAAGGGCGACGGCGCGCAACCGGCCGGGGCGAAGCGCGGCGGCTTCGGCAAGGCGCGCGGCCGCGCGCCGCGCGGCGCCACCTTCACCGGGCCGATGGACACCGGCAGGCCGGGGGGCATCACCGGCGGCTTCGGGGGCTTCGGACCGTCCGGCCAACCGGGCGGTCGCGGCGGGCGTGGCGGCCGAGGCGGTCCCGGCGGTCCCGGCGGGCAGGGCAAGCGAGCCCAAGGCCAGGGGCAAGGGCCGGGGTCGCGCGGACCGGGGGGCGGCCAGGGGCCGTCGCGCAGCGGACAGCCGGGCAAGCCGGGCGGCGCGCGCCGCGGCGGCCGCTCGCGCGGTGGCCGCCCGGGGGGCGGGCAGCGCGGCGACGGTTGAGCCCGTGCCCTGGCGGGGTTTTCGGGCTATAATGCGCAATTAACAAATCGCCGCTTCGGCAGGTGCGAAACGGCGTTCCGGACGACGTCATCCGGGGCGCGTGCGCATCGTGCACGGGCGGCGTGCTCGAAGAAATGGGCTCGCTGGGCCCATTTTTTTTTCCGGTCGCGCCGGCATGGGGTCGGCGGCGGACCGACAAGGGTCGGCAGGTGCCGGCAGGGGGTTTGCGAGTGTCCGCACAGATGACGTCGACGCAGGCGATCATCGAGCGCACCCTCGCCGGCATGGGTTACGAGCTCGTCGATGTCGAGTACGCGCAGGACGGATTGCTGCGCGTCTACATCGATGCGCCGTCGGGCATTGCGCTCGACGATTGCGAGAAGGTCAGCCGCCAGCTGTCGCACGTGCTGGCGGTCGAGGACGTCGACTACGCGCGGCTCGAAGTGTCGTCGCCGGGGGTCGATCGGCCGCTGAAGAAGGCGGCCGATTTCGAGCGCTTCGCCGGCGCCGAGGTCAGCGTCAGGTTGCGCCGGCCGCTCGAGGGGCGCCGCAACTTCGAAGGCGTGCTCACGCTCGAGGGCGACGGGCGCTACGGCCTCGAGCTGGTCGAGCGGCCGCCCGAGGCGGCCGGTGCGAAGGGCAGGAAGGCAGGATCGAAACCCGGCGCGAAGGGCGCGCCGGGCAAGGCGACGAAGGCAGGGAAGGCGACGAAGGCGCAGCAGTCGTCGCAGGCCGAGGGCGCCGGGGCCGCGGGTCGCAAGCTCGTGTTCGTGCTCGACGAGATCGAGCGGGCTCGGCTGGTGCCGAAGCTGAAGTTCCAGGAGAGGCGGAAATGAGCCGGGAAGTGTTGTTGTTGGTCGACGCGCTGGCGCGCGAGAAGAACGTGGCGCGCGAGGTGGTCTTCGGCGCGCTCGAGAGCGCGCTGGCGTCCGCGACTAAGAAGCGCTTCAAGGAAGAAGTCGACGTGCGCGTGTCGGTCGATCGCATGAGCGGCGAGTCCGAGTCGTTCCGGCGCTGGCAGGTGGTGCCCGACGGCGAACTCGAGGACCACGACGTCCAGATCATCCTGTCCGAGGCGCAGAAGCAGATCCCCGACATCCAGGTGGGCGACTTCATCGAGGAAGAGCTCGAACCGGTCGATCTCGGCCGCATCGGGGCGCAGGCCGCCAAGCAGGTCATCCTGCAGAAGATCCGCGACGCCGAGCGCGAGCAGATCATCAACGACTTCCTCGCCCGCGGCGAGTCGATCCTGTCGGGCACGATCAAGCGCATGGATCGCGAAGGTGCAATCGTCGAGTCGGGCAAGGTCGAGGCGCGCCTGCCGCGCGACCAGATGATCCCGAAGGAGAACCTGCGCGTCGGCGACCGGATCCGCGCCTACGTCGCCAAGATCAACCGCGAGGGTCGCGGCCCGCAGCTGTTCCTGTCGCGCACGGCGCCCGACTTCATCCGCCACCTGTTCGCCAACGAGGTGCCCGAGATCGAGCAGGGCCTGCTCGAGATCAAGGCGGCCGCGCGCGATCCCGGCGTGCGCGCGAAGATCGCCGTGCACTCCAACGACCGCCGCGTCGACCCGATCGGCACCTGCGTGGGCGTGCGCGGCTCGCGCGTGCAGGCGGTCACCGGCGAGCTGGCCGGCGAGCGCGTCGACATCGTCCTGTGGTCGGAAGATCCCGCGCAGTTCGTGATCGGCGCGCTGGCGCCCGCCAACGTCTCGTCGATCGTCGTCGACGAGGACAAGCACAGCATGGACGTGGTCGTCGACGAGGACAACCTGGCGCTGGCGATCGGCACCGGCGGGCGCAACGTGCGCCTGGCATCCGAGCTCACCGGCTGGCAGATCAACATCATGAGCGCCGAGGAATCGCAGGCCAAGAGCGCCGGCGAGCGGCACGCCGTGCGCGAGCTGTTCATGGCCAAGCTCGACGTCGACGAGGAGATCGCCGACATCCTGATCGACGAGGGATTCACCACCGTCGAGGAGGTGGCCTACGTCCCGATCAACGAGATGCTCGAGATCCAGTCGTTCGACGAGGACACGGTCAACGAGCTGCGCAATCGGGCGCGCAATGCGCTGCTCACCGAGGCGATCGCCACCGAGGAGAAGATCGGCACGACCGCCGAGGACCTGCTGTCGCTCGAGGGCATGGATCGCGACCTCGCGGCGAAGCTGGCCGATGCGGGCGTGCACACGCGCGACGAGCTCGCCGAGCTGGCGGTCGACGAGCTGGTCGAGGCGACCGGCATCGACGAGGAGCGCGCGAAAGACCTGATCATGAAGGCGCGCGCGCACTGGTTCGAGGCGGAGGAGCCCGATGCGGCGCAGTCGGGGCAGGAGCGGGCGCAGGCATAGCGGGCGGCATCCGGGAGCGAAGGGCCGCGAGGCGGCCCCGGGCGCCGCCAGGCGCGTGCACCGAGGTGCGATGCGACGGGTGGTGCGGTTCAGCAGAGAGGTCCGGGAAGGATGAGCATGGCGAGTACGAACGTGGCGAAGTTTGCGGCGGAGCTGAAGATGCCGGCCGAGGCGTTGCTCGAGCAACTGAAGGCTGCCGGTGTCAGCAAGCAGTCTCCGGACGACGAGTTGACCGAGGCCGACAAGGAGCAGCTGCTGCTCGCGCTGCGTCGCGCGCACGGCGCCGACGAAGGCCCGAAGCGCCGGATCACGCTGACGCGCAAGCAGACCTCGGAGATCAAGCAGGCCGACGCGACCGGCAAGGCGCGCACGATCCAGGTCGAGGTGCGCAAGAAGCGCGTCTTCGTCAAGCGCGACAGCGGCGACGCGGCCGCGGTGGAGGTCGCGCCGGCCGAGCCGGTCGAGGCGCCGGCGCCGCTGAAGTCGGTGGTCGACGAGGAGCAGCAGCGCCTGCGCGAAGCCGAGGAGGCGCGCCAGCGCGAGCTGCTCGAGCGGCAGGCCGCCGAGTTGCGCGAGAAGCAGGAACGACTCGAGCGCGAGCGCCAGCGCGAGGAGCTGGCGGCCGCCGAGGCGCTGAGGCGCGAGGAAGAGGCGCGGCGCGAGGCCGAGCGGGCGGCGGCGATCGACACCGCCACCGAGGGCGCCGAGCGCGAGCGCGCCGATGCCGAGGCCCGGGCTGCCGGCGAGGCCGCGCGCAAGGCCGCCGAAGAGGCGGCCGAGCAGGCGCGCGCCCGCAAGGCCGTCGAGGACGAGGTCGCCGAGATCAACCGGCTGATGAGCCTGCAGCGCAGGCCGCAGCCCAAGCCGGCCGAGGCGCCAGCGCCGGTCGCCAAGCCGGCGGCCGCTGCCGAGCAGGCGGGTGCGCCGGGAGCACCCGGCAAGGCAGGCGTGAGCGGCACGTTGCACCGTCCCGCGGGTGGCCGTCCGGCGCCCGGCGCGGCCCCGTCGGCCGACGCGCAGAAGAAGCACGTCAAGAGCGAGAAGCTGTCGTCGACGTGGTCCGAAGAGGCCGCCAAGAAGCGCGGCATCAAGACCCGTGGCGACACCGCCGATGCCGGATGGCGCGGCAAGGGCGGCGCCCGGCATCGCGGCGGCGGACGGCACGAGGCGGTCGGCGCCTCGGCGCCGGCGTCCAACGAGCCGATCGTGCGCGAGGTGCACGTGCCCGAGACGATCACGGTCGCCGACCTCGCCCACAAGATGTCGGTGAAGGCGGCCGAGGTCATCAAGGCGCTGATGAAGCTCGGCCAGATGGTCACGATCAACCAGGTGCTCGACCAGGACACCGCGATGATCCTCGTCGAGGAGATGGGCCACAAGGCGCTGGCCGCCAAGCTCGACGACCCCGAGGCGTTCCTGGTCGAGGACGTCGAACACGGCGAGGCCGCGCAGGAGCCGCGCCCGCCGGTGGTCACCGTGATGGGCCACGTCGACCACGGCAAGACCTCGCTGCTCGACTACATCCGGCGCGCGAAGGTCGCGGCGGGCGAGGCCGGCGGCATCACCCAGCACATCGGCGCCTACCACGTCGAGACGCCGCGCGGCGTCGTCACCTTCCTCGACACGCCGGGCCACGAGGCGTTCACCGCGATGCGCGCGCGGGGCGCGAAGGCTACCGACATCGTCATCCTGGTGGTGGCGGCCGACGACGGCGTCATGCCGCAGACCATCGAGGCGATCAACCACGCCAAGGCGGCCGGCGTGCCGATGGTCGTGGCGATGAACAAGATCGACAAGCCCGAAGCCAACCCGGACCGCGTCAAGCAGGAGCTGGTCGCCAACCAGGTCGTGCCCGAGGAGTACGGCGGCGAGGTGCCGATCGTGCCGGTCTCGGCCAAGACCGGGCAGGGCATCGACGACCTGCTCGAGAACGTTCTGCTGCAGGCCGAGGTGCTCGAGCTCACCGCAGTCCGGGACGGCGCCGCCAAGGGCCTGGTCATCGAGGCGCGGCTGGACAAGGGCAAGGGCGCCGTGGCGACCGTGCTGGTGCAGTCGGGCACGCTCAAGCGCGGCGACGTCGTGCTGGCGGGCTCGTCGTTCGGCCGCGTTCGCGCGATGCTCGACGAGAACGGCAAGCCGGTGGCCGAGGCCGGGCCGTCGATTCCGGTCGAGATCCAGGGCCTGCAGGACGTTCCGGCCGCAGGCGAGGAAGTCATCGTGCTGGGCGACGAGCGCAAGGCGCGCGAGATCGCGCTGTTCCGCCAGGGCAAGTTCCGCGACGTCAAGCTCGCCAAGCAGCAGGCCGCCAAGCTCGAGAACATGTTCGAGCAGATGACGGCGGGCGAGGTGAAGACGCTGGCGCTGATCGTGAAGGCCGACGTGCAGGGCTCGCAGGAGGCGCTCGCGCACGCGATGCTCAAGCTCTCCACCGACGAGGTCAAGGTGCAGATCGTGCACCAGGGCGTCGGCGCGATCAGCGAGAACGACGTCAACCTGGCGACGGCTTCGAAGGCCGTCGTCATCGGCTTCAACGTGCGCGCCGACCAGCAGGCGAAGCGGCTCGCCGAGACCAACGGCATCGACATCCGCTACTACAACATCATCTACGACGCGGTCGACGACGTGAAGGCCGCGATGTCGGGCCTGCTCTCGCCCGAGCAGAAGGAAGAGACGATCGGCCTCGTCGAGATCCGCCAGATCATCCGCGTGCCGAAGATCGGCAACATCGCGGGCTGCATGGTGCTCGAGGGCGTCGTGCGGCGCGGCGCGAAGGTGCGCCTGCTGCGCGACAACACCGTCGTCTGGACCGGCGAGCTCGATTCGCTCAAGCGCTTCAAGGACGACGTGCGCGAAGTCCGCGAGGGCTTCGAGTGCGGCCTGTCGCTGAAGAACTTCAGCGACATCAAGGAAGGCGACCAGCTCGAGGTGTTCGAGATCAAGGAGGTCGCGCGCACGCTGTGAGGCGGGCGCCGGGCGTCATGACGACACATCGACCGGGCGGCGTGAGCCGCAGCGTGCGCGTCACCGAGGCGGTGCACCACGAGCTCGCCGAGCTGGTGCGCGCCGAGGTCAAGGACCCGCGCGTGGGCATGGTCACGATCACCGGCGTCGAGCTGACGCCCGACTATGCCTACGCGACGGTGTACTTCAGCGTGCTGCCCGACGACGAAGCCACCGTCGCCAGCACGCTCGCCGGGCTGCGCCACGCCGCGGGCTTCCTGCGCTCGCAGCTCGGCCGCCGCGTGCGCATCCACACGACCCCCGAATTGCGTTTCGTCCACGACGTCTCGGTCGAGCGCGGCATGGCGATGTCGAAGCTGATCGACGAAGCGAACAGGCACCACGCCGACGACTGAAACACCCCGGAAAATCCCCGCCATCGGCCGGTTGGCGGCCGTCGCCGGCGCGACCCGCTGCGATCCGCAGCTCGGATCGGGGCGAGTCGGGCGGGGCCTCGACCAGGCGAGTGTCGGGGAGCGACTCGAGGCCCCGCCCGACTCGCCCCGACCGGTGGTGAACGACGCAGCATGCCCCCAAAGAAGCAACAACGCGAACCGGTCGACGGCATCCTGCTGCTCGACAAGCCGAAGGGCCTCACTTCGAACGATGCGCTGGTGCGTGCGCGCCGGCTGCTCAACGCCCGCAAGGCCGGGCACGGCGGAACGCTCGACCCGATGGCCAGCGGGCTTCTGCCGCTGCTGTTCGGCGAGGCGACCAAGTTCGCGCACGATTCACTGGACGCCGACAAGACCTACCTGGCGGAGCTGGCGCTCGGCACGACCACCGACACCGGCGACGCCGAGGGCGAGGTGCTTTCGCGGCGCGGGGTCGATTGCGACGACGCGGCGTTTCGGGCCGCCGCCGCCGCGTTCGTCGGCGAGATCGAGCAGGTGCCGCCGATGCACTCCGCGCTCAAGCGCGACGGCCGGCCGCTGTACGAGTACGCGAGAGCCGGCATCGTGCTCGATCGCGCGGCGCGGCGCGTGACGATCCGCTCGATCGAGACGCTGGCGTTCGCGGGCTCGCACGCGACGATCCGCGTGTGCTGCAGCAAGGGCACCTACATCCGCACGCTGGCCGCCGACATCGGCGAGCGGCTGGGCTGCGGCGCGCACCTGAGCGCGCTGCGCCGCGAGCGGGTCGGCGCGCTGTCGCTGGCCGATGCCGTGAGCCTGGATGCGCTCGAGGCGCTCGAGCCGGCGGCTCGCCGCGCGCGCCTGGCGCCGGCCGACGCGCTGCTGGCGGGCCTGCCGCGCGTCGAGCTCGACGCGGCGAGCGAAGCGCGCTTCCTGCACGGACAGAAGCTTCGCGCGCCCTCGTCGCTGCAGGGCGGCGACCTCGAGCGCGTGCGCGTCTATGGCTCGCGCCGGCTGCTCGGCGTCGCCGCGCTGCGCGCCGGCGCGCTCGTTCCACTACGGCTCGTCGCCACGGGCGACGGCGAACCGACACACCCCGAACCGGAAGCACCCCATGAGCCTCGCCATCCGTAACATCGCGATCATTGCGCACGTCGACCACGGCAAGACGACGCTGGTCGACCAGCTGTTGCGCCAGTCCGGCACGTTTCGCGCCAACCAGCAGGTGGCCGAACGCGTGATGGACAGCAACGACATCGAGCGCGAGCGCGGCATCACCATCCTCGCGAAGAACTGCGCGGTCGAGTACGCGGGCACGCGGATCAACATCGTCGACACGCCCGGACACGCCGACTTCGGCGGCGAGGTCGAGCGCGCGCTGTCGATGGTCGACGGCGTGCTGCTGCTGGTCGACGCGGTCGAGGGGCCGATGCCGCAGACGCGCTTCGTCACCCGCAAGGCGCTGGCGCTCGGCCTGAAGCCGATCGTCGTCGTGAACAAGATCGACCGGCCCGGCGCGCGTCCCGACTGGGTCGTGAGCCAGACCTTCGACCTGTTCGACAAGCTCGGCGCCACCGAGGAGCAGCTCGACTTTCCGGTCGTCTACGCGTCGGCGGTCAACGGTTTCGCGGTCGACAGCCTCAAGGACCTGCCGGAGGACGGCGTCGACGGCCCGGGCGACGCGGCCTCCGAGGGCCTGTCGATGAAGCCGCTCTTCGAGGCGATCCTGCGCCAGGTGCCCGCGCGCGAGGACGACCCGGACGGCCCGCTTCAGCTGCAGATCTCGGCGCTCGACTACTCCAGCTACGTGGGCAAGATCGGGATCGGCCGGATCAACCGCGGGCGCATCCGCGGCGGCCAGCCGGTGACGGTGGTGTACGGCGACCCGGCCGAGACCGGCGTGGCGCCGATCACGGCCAGGGTGAACCAGGTGCTGCGCTTCAGCGGGCTCGAGCGCGTCGTCGTCGACGAGGCGCAGGCCGGCGACATCATCGCGATCAACGGCATCGACCAGCTCGACATCGGCTCGACCGTCTGCGACCCGTCGCAGCCGCAGGCCCTGCCGGTGCTCAAGGTCGACGAGCCGACGATGACGATGGAGTTCATGGTCAACACCTCGCCGATGGCCGGCCGCGAGGGCAAGTTCGTGACCAGCCGCCAGATCCGCGAACGGCTCGAGCGCGAACTCAAGAGCAACGTGGCGCTGCGCGTCGAGTTCACGGCCGACTCCGACACCTTCGTCGTCTCGGGTCGCGGCGAGCTGCACCTCACGATCCTGCTCGAGAACATGCGCCGGGAGGGCTACGAGCTGGCCGTGTCGCGGCCCAAGCCGAAGCTGCGCGTCATCGACGGCGAGCGCCAGGAGCCGTACGAGCTCCTGACGATGGACCTCGAGGACGCGCACCAGGGCGCGGTGATGGAGCTGCTCGGCCGGCGCAAGGGCGAGCTGCAGAACATGGAGCCCGACGGCAAGGGCCGCGTGCGGCTCGACTACCGGGTGCCGGCGCGGGGCCTGATCGGCTTTCACAACGAGTTCCTGAACCTGACCCGCGGCACCGGCATCATCAGCCACGTGTTCGACGACTACGGCCCGTGGGCCGGCGACATCGAGGATCGCCGCAACGGCGTGCTGATCTCGCAGGACGACGGCGAGGCGGTCGCCTACGCGCTGTGGAAGCTGCAGGAGCGCGGCCGGATGTTCGTCAATCCCGGCGATCCGCTGTACGAAGGGATGATCATCGGCATCCACTCGCGCGACAACGACCTGGTGGTCAATCCGGTGAAGGAAAAGAAGCTCACCAACGTGCGCGCCTCGGGCAAGGACGAGCACATCGTGCTGACTCCGCCGATCCAGCTCACGCTGGAGAAGGCGGTCGAGTTCATCGCCGAGGACGAGCTGGTCGAGCTGACGCCCAGGAGCATCCGGCTGCGCAAGCGCCACCTGAAGGAGCACGAGCGCAAGCGCGCCGCCCGCGAGGCCGAGGCGATCTGAGCGCCGCGCGCGTCGGGCGCGCGGTGCCCGCACGGGCCCTCACTCGCGATACCAGACGATCTGGTGCGTCGTCGCGAGCAGGCGGTCGCCGCGCCCCCACAGCTCGCCGTGCTGGTCGAAGTAGCCGCTCTGGTAGACGTGGCACAGTGCCGCGCCGAGCATCGGTGACGCTCCCTGCTCGGCCAGCGCCGCGCCGTCGGCGTGGAAGTAGATGTTCAGCGAGACCGTGCCGACCGGCACCAGCTTGCCCCGCCGAAGGAAGATCCTCGGGAAGAAGACGTCGCAGGCCGACGCCAGCGCCGGGAAGTCGAGCGGCCGCGGCGGGTGGTCGGCGACCCAGCAGGCGCTGCGGCTGTCGGTGGACAGCGACTCGAACGGCGAGCGCTCGAAGCGCAGGTCGTAGCGCCGCGTGAACGCCGGCGCCTCGGGCCGCGACAGCCGCGGCAGGGTCTCGAAGGGAGCGATGGTTGGCGGGCGCGCCTCGGTGTGGCTCCACACCGGACGCCGCGTGCCGAACACCGCCATCGCGGTCGCGGCGACCGACTCGGCGTTGCCTTCCGGTTCGCCGCCGTCCTGCAGCAGCGTTGCCGTCCAGTGCTGCGTCGAGCGGTTCGAACGCATCAGTTGCGTGCGGATCCGCAGCGGGCCTTCGGCAACCGGGCCGGCGAAGTTCACCGTCAGCGATACCGGGTCGCCGAGCCGCTCGGGCCGCGACAGCATCGCGTGCAGCATCTGCGCGGCGGTGATCCCTCCGTACGGACCGACCATGTTCCAGTAGGCGGGGCTGCTGTGGCCTGCGAACGCGCCGTCGCCCAGCGGCTCGAGGCGAATCGCTTCGTCGAAGGGGTGGATGGTCGCGGTCATGCGGTGCGCGTGGCGGGGGGGCCGGGCAGGCGCCGATTATCGCATCGGGTCGGGGGCGCCCGGTCTCGCCGCTCGTCGATGGCTCCAAAGGGCCACGCCCCGATGGCTCGTCGGGGCGATTCCCGTGCAGCGGCGGCGACCCAGAATGCGTCCACGACGTACCCGTCCACCCCCCGCATTCCAGGAGACCATGATGAGCCCGACCGACACCCGCACCCCCACCGCCCTTCACCGTCCCGCCGTCTCGCCGGCAGCCGCCCCGATGGCCGCGCCGCGCTTCGACATGTACATGCAGATCCACAAGGGGCTGCGCAGCCTGATGTCCGCGACGCTGGTGGAAGTCGGCCGGATGGACTGGCTGGACCCGGCCGAGCGCGACACGACGCTGTCCCGGCTCGGCAAGTTGCTCGAGGTGTGCCGCGGCCACCTCGAGCACGAGAACCAGTTCGTGCACACCGCGATCGAACGGCGCCTGCCCGGCGCCGCCGGCCAGACCGAGGCCGATCACCTCGAGCACGTCGCCGCGATCGACCAGTTGCGGCGCCGGATCGACGCCTTGCGCCAGGCCGCGGGCGACGCCGCCGGTGCGGCCGCTCTCACCCTGTACCGGGAACTCGCCGTGTTCGTCGCCGAGAACTTCCTGCACATGCAGGTGGAGGAGTCGCGCAACAACGCGTCGCTGTGGTCGGCCTACACCGACGAGGAACTGGTCGAGATCCACGACGCGCTGGTGGCGTCGATTCCGGCCGAGGAAATGTCGTACCTGCTGGGGCTGATGCTGCCGGCGCTGGCGCCCGTCGAGCGTACGCAAATGATGCTCGGCATGAAGGCGGGAATGCCTGCCGAGGCGTTCTCCGGGGTGCTCGAAGTGGTCCGGCAGGTGCTCTCCGACCGCGATTGGGCCAAGCTCTCGGCGTCTCTGTCGGCGAGCGAGCGCGCTCTCTCGCACTGAGTTCTGCGTCGCCGATACAACACTCCCGACGAACGGCGCCTTCACAACGCTTGTTTTTGTTGGCGATCCGTGCAAGACGCGTCATGCTTCGCTCCTGTGGAGAGAGCGCGTTTTCCCTCTGAAACCGCGCTGTTCGAAACGAACATCGCACTCATGGATTCAGGAGGATCGAGAATGGCCACTGCCAAGAAGGCTGCCAAGAAACCCGCTGCGAAGAAGGCTCCGGCCAAGAAGCCGGCCGCGAAGAAGGCTGCTGCCAAGAAGCCCGCCGCCAAGGCGCCGGCGAAGAAGGCCGCTGCCAAGAAGCCCGCCGCGAAGAAGGCGGCAGCCAAGAAGCCGGCCGCCAAGAAGGCCGCCAAGAAGCCCGCCGCCAAGAAGGCCCGCAAGCCGAACGCGGCCTTCATGAAGGCGCTGACCCCGAGCGCCGCGCTGGCGTCGATCGTCGGCGACAAGCCGCTGCCGCGCACCGAGGTGGTCAAGCGGCTGTGGGACTACATCAAGAAGGGCAAGCTGCAGGACGCCATGAACAAGCGCCTGATCAACGCCGACGAGAAGCTCAGGCAAGTCTTCGGCAAGGCGCAGGTCAACATGTTCGAGATGACCGGCCTGGTCGGCAAGCACCTGAAGTAATCCGGGCGCACGCCGCCGAGAGAGGGCAGCCTTCCACGGCTGCCCTTTTTCATTCATCCTCGGGCCATGCAGGAAAAGGTCATCACGCTTGCCACGCCGGTGCTCTTCGCGCTGATCGCGATCGAACTCGCCTGGGGCTGGCTGCGCGGGCGCAATACCTACCGGCTCGACGACGCCGTCAACAGCATCGGCCTGGGCGTGCTGTCGCAGGTGAGCGGGGTCTTCACCCGGGTCCTGCGGATCGGCATCTACGCGTGGGCCTTCGAATTCCTGGCGCTCTGGCGGCTGCCGGCCGACCGCGCGTGGGTCTGGCTGTTCGCGCTGCTGTTCTACGACTTCTGCTACTACTGGTACCACCGGATCGGCCACGAGCGCACCCTGTTCTGGGCGGCCCACGTCGTGCACCACCAGAGCGAGGACTACAACCTTTCGACCGCGCTGCGGCAGACCAGCAGCGGCGCGCTGCTCGGCTGGCTGTTCTACCTGCCGATGGCGGTCGCCGGCGTGCCGCCCGAGGTGTTCGCGGCGGTGGCGCTGGTCGACCTGTTGTACCAGTACTGGATTCACACGCAGCACGTCGGGCGGCTCGGCTGGTTCGACCGCGTCTTCGCCAGCCCGTCGAACCACCGGGTGCACCACGCAGTCAACGATCGCTACCTCGACCGCAACTACGGCGGCATCCTGATCGTCTGGGACCGCCTGTTCGGCACCTTCGCCGACGAGGATCCCGCCGAGCCGCCGGTCTACGGCACGCGCAGCCCGCTGCGCTCGTGGAACCCGCTGTGGGCCAACCTCGAGGTCTACGCGTCGATGGCCCACGATGCCTGGCACGCGCGCCGCTGGCGCGACCGACTCGGCGTGCTGTTCGGCCGTACCGGATGGCGACCCGAGGACGTCGCGCGCCGCTTCCCGAAGCCCGCGTTTTCGCTCGCGCGACCGCACTACGCACCGGGTGCGCCGGCGCGCGTGCAGGCCTACGCGCTGGTGCAATTCGCGCTGCTGCTAGGCGCGGCCGTGCACTTCCTGGGCTACCAGGCGCAGGCGCCCGCTGCGGCGCTCGTCGCCTATTTCGCCTGGATCGTCGCGTCGCTGACGACGCTGGGCGTCCTGCTCGAGGGGCGCCGCCTCGGCGCCTGGCTCGAGGCCGCACGGGCCGTGCTCACCGCGGCCGGCGTCGCCACGGCGCACGGCTGGTTCGGCGTCGCCGATCCTGGCGGCACGCTGGTCATCGCGGCCGCGGCGGGCTGGGTCGCGAGCGCAGCGTGGGCGATCTGGCTGGCGGGGCCGCTCGCGTGGCGCGCGCGGCCCGGCGCCGGCGAACCCGGGTGAGGGCGAGGGTGAGCACGAGCAACGATCTCCTCTGGCGCCGCGGCGCGGTCGCGCTCGCGGCCGCAGCGGTCGCCGCGATCGCCGGCGCGCTGCTGCGCTCGCGCGGCGGATTCGACGGCTGGACCTTGCTGCACTGGATCGGCAAGCCGCTGGCCACGGCGATCCTCGTGGGGCTCGTCTGGCGCGAAGGCGCCGCCGTCGACCCGCGGTTGCGCCGCGGCGTGCTCGCAGGGCTCGTGTTCTCGCTGGCCGGAGACGTGCTGCTGATGCTGTCGCCCAGGCTGTTCGTCGGCGGGCTGCTGGCGTTCCTCGCGGCGCACCTGTGCTACCTGCGCGCGTTCACCGTCGACACCCGTCTGTTCGCGCGGTGGTTGCCGCTGGGGGCGATCGGCGCGATCGGCGCGGCGATCCTGGCATTCCTTTGGAGCGGGCTGGCGCCGGCGCTCAGGGGCCCGGTGATCGCCTACGTGGTCGTGCTGGTGGCGATGGCGGCGCAGGCGCTCGCGCGATGGCGTGAGCACCCCGGCGATCGCACGCGGATGGCCGCGCTCGGCGGCGTGCTGTTCGTGGCATCGGACGCGCTGCTCGCGATCGACCGCTTCCGGGCGCCGATCGCGGCGGCCCCGCTGTGGGTGCTCGGCAGCTACTGGGCCGCGCAATGGGGCATCGCGCAGAGCGTGCGCGGGGGCATCGCGCAGAGCGTGCGCGGGACCGTCGCGCCCGGCGCTCAGCGCCAGTAGGCCGGGTTGCCGTAGGTGTTCTTCAGGTAGTCGACGAACATCCGAACGCGCAACGGCAGGTGCTTGCGCTGCGGGAACACCGCGTAGATCGCGTTGTCGGGCGCCGCGAACGCGTCGAGCACGCTCCTGAGCCGCCCTGCGCGCAAGTCGTCGCCGACTTCCCAGATCGAGCGCCAGGCCAGGCCGCGACCGGCCAGCGCCCAGTCGCGCAGCACCGCGCCGTCGTTGCACTCCATCGTGCCCGACACGCGCATCGACAGCAGTTGCCCGTCGACGGTGAACTGCCAGCCGCGCGCCTGGTTGCCGTAGGTGCCGAAGGTCAGGCAGTCGTGCTGCGCCAGGTCGGCCGGCGCGGCCGGCTCGCCGTGCGCCCGGAGGTAGGCCGGGCTGGCGACCACGACGCGCCGGTTGTCGGCCAGCTTCAGGCCGACGAGGCTCGAGTCGTCCAGGGCGCCGATGCGGATCGCCACGTCGATGCCCTCGTTGACGATGTCCGCGAGGCGGTCGGTCAGGTCCAGCGAGATCGGCACTTCGCGGTGCGCGTCGAGGAACGCGGGCAGCAGCGGCGCGACGTGTGCGCGGCCGAAGCCCGCAGGCGCCGTGACGCGCAGGTGGCCGCTCGCCTTCACGCCGCCGAGCGACACCGACGCCTCGGCGTCGTAGAAATCGTTGAGCAGCCGCTGGCAATCTTCGAGGAACGCGCTGCCCTCGAACGTGAGCGAGATGCGGCGCGTCGTGCGCACCAGCAGCTTCACCCCGAGGCGCTCCTCGAGCGCGTCGATGCGGCGCCCGATCACGGCCGGCGCGACCCCCTCGGCCTGGGCCGCGGCCGACAGGCTGCCGCGGGTGGCGACGGCGACGAAGGTTTCGATCTGCTTGAAGCGGTCCATGCTCGCTCGGGGTTCCGGGGCGATTATTCCAGAGACGCCGCCTTCTCGACGCGCCCCGACGGGCGTAGACTCCGGGGCTTTCCGGACTGCCTGCGATGCCCGACCCGACGCGCCATCCGATCGTGCTGGCCCCCGAGGACCTCGCGCTGCTGCAGCGGGGCTGCGGGGTGTCGATCGCGTCGCGCGACGCCACCTGCCTGCCCGACCTCGTTCGTGGCGTCGGACAGCGCGTCGAGCCCAACGGCGAGATCACCGTCTTCCTGTCCCGCGTCGACGGCGCCGGCGTGCTCGCCAACCTGCGCGAGAACGGCGCGATCGCGGCCGTGTTCAGCCAGCCGTCCACCCACCGCACCTTGCAGATGAAGGCCACCCGCGTGTCGATCGCGGCGGCGACACCGGCCGACGTCGAGACCGTCGAGCGCTGCCGCGCGGCGATGAGCGCCGAACTGCACGCGATCGGTTATGGCCCCGAGTTCGCGCGCGCCTTGCTGGCCTGCGAGCCCGGCGACCTCGTCGCGGTGCGCTTCGCCCCCGAGAGCGCGTTCGACCAGACGCCGGGTCCGAAGGCCGGGGCGCCGATCGCGACCCGCTGACGCGCAAGCGCAACGTGCCTGCGATGAAGGTCTCGCTCGACAGCATCCGTGACTGCCTCGAAGGCGCCGCGCCGGGCATCATCGCGACCTGCGCCGCCGACGGCACGCCCAACGTCAGCTACCTGTCGCAGGCGCAGTACGTCGATCGCCACCACGTCGCGCTGTCGTTCCAGTTCTTCAACAAGACGCGGGCCAACGTGCTCGTCAACCCGCGCGCGCGGCTGATGGTGATCCATCCGGTGAACGGCGCGCTCTACCGGCCGACGGTCGAGTACCTGCGCACCGAGGCCGAGGGCCCGCTGTTCGAGAGCATGCGCGCCAAGCTGGCCAGCATCGCCTCGCACGCCGGAATGACCGACGTGTTCAGGCTGCTCGGCGCCGACGTCTACCGCGTCATCGACATCGAGTCGGTGCAGGGCGTTTCGTCGAGCCTGCCGGTGTCGCTGAACCGGCTCGCCGCGTTGCGGGCAGCCACTGCCCGCGTGGCGGCCTGCACCGACCTCGACTCGCTGTTCGGCGCGACGCTCGCCGCGCTGCACGAGCACTTCGACGTGCAGTACGCGATGTTCCTGCTTCTGGATGCGAGTGCCACGCGGCTCTACACGGTGGCCAGCCTCGGATATCCGGCCTCCGGCGTCGGATCGGAGATCCCGCTGGGCGCCGGCGTCATCGGCGTCGCGGCTCGCGAGGGCGCGCCGATCCGGTTGTTCAGGCTGACCGCGGATTACTCGTACGGGCGCGCGATCCGCGATGCAGCCGTGCGCGGCGGCCTCGAGGGCGTGCTCGAGAAGGAGATCCCGTTTCCGGGCCTGTCCGAGTCGCGCAGCCAGCTGGCCGTGCCGATCCCGGTCGCCGGGAGGACGGCCGGCGTGCTGTTCGTCGAGAGCCCTTTCGACCTGCGCTTCGGCTACGACGACGAGGACGCGCTGGTCGCGCTGGCCGCCCAGGTGGGACAGGCGATGCACGTGCTGCAGCTGGCCGAAGACCGCGAGGGGCAACCGGCGGAGGGCCCGATCCAGGCGCCGAAGGCGCGCGGCGAGGCCGTGACGGTGCGCCACTATCCGGCCGACGACAGCGTGTTTCTCGGCGACGACTACCTGATCAAGGGCGTCGCCGGCGCGGTGTTCTGGGCACTGGTGTCCGACTTCGCGAACGGCGGCCGCAGCGCGTTCACCAATCGGGAGTTGCGGCTCGACCCGCGCATCCGCCTTCCCGACATCGGGGACAATCTCGAAGCGCGGCTGGTCCTGCTGCAGCGGCGCCTGGTCGAGCGCGATGCCTGCGTGCGGATCGAGCGCACCGGCCGCGGGCGCTTCTGCCTGCGGGTGACCCGGCCGCTGCGGCTCGTGCAGGTGCGCTGAGCTCCGGGGCCTGCCCGTGGCGCGCCCCGGCTGGCGTCGGGTCAGGCGTACTGCGGATCTGCGGCGACGGCCGTCTTGCGCGAACGCCGCGCAGGCGCGGTGCGGGGCGCCGCAGGCGCCGGCGCGGCGCGGCCGACGGAAGCGCGTCGAACGTCGATCGGGGCGCGCGCAGCCGGCGCGGTTTGCTGCCGCGCGTCGAGCTGCGCGAGTAGCCGCCCCAGCGTCGCTTCGAGCTCGGCGGCGGCCGTCCTGCGCGTCTCGCCGCGAGCGAACTCCAGCGCGGTTGCGCAATCGCCCAGCGCGGTGACCGACGGCTCGTCGGTCGTGCCGGCGTGCGCCGCGCGTGCGGCGCCGCCCGGCGTCGGCCACGCAGGCCTGGCATCGACACTCACGTCGCGCTGAACGTCGAGCAGGCGCAGCACTTCGCGGACGCGCCCGATGACTTGCGCGACGTCGACATCGTCGCTGCAGTCCATGGACCCGATCCGGGCCAGCGTGCGGCCGACGCTGAGCCGAAGCGCCTTGTCGACGCCCCAGAAGAGGTCGGGCCGGTCGGCGTTCATGGCCTGCGCGACGGCGACGTGAAAGACGGACGGATCCATGCCGGATTCCTCTCTGGACGGGCCGGCCGCACGGGCCGGACAATGGAACCGAGTCTAGGTGGAGGCGCCGGCGCGCGTTCGTAAAACTTGGTTCGCCGATTCTTAAGAAGTCATTAACGGCGCCGGTTGCGCCGGCGGTCGCTGCCGACGGACAATTCACGTCATGGTTGCGACCCTGCGCGCCGTCCAGGCCGACATCACGACCCTCGACGTCGATGCAGTCGTCAACGCGGCCAATTCGACGCTGCTCGGCGGCGGCGGCGTGGACGGCGCGATCCATCGCGCAGCCGGCCCCGGATTGCTCGAAGAGTGCCGCGCGCTGGGCGGTTGCGCGACCGGCGACGCCAGGCTCACCGGCGGCCATCGCCTGCCGGCGAAGCACGTGATCCACACGGTCGGCCCGGTGTGGCGCGGCGGTACGCACGGAGAGCCCGCGCTGCTCGCATCGTGCTACCGGCGATCGATCGAAGTCGCGGCGGCGGCCGGCATTCGCACGCTGGCGTTTCCGGCCGTCAGCACCGGCGTCTACGGCTATCCGCTCGAGGCCGCGGCGGCGATCGCCGTCGCCACGGTGCGTGCGGCGGCGGCGCAGCATCCGGTCGTCGAGGAGATCGTCTTCTGCTGTTTTTCCGCCGGCGATCTCGCGGTGTACCGGCGGCTGCTCGCATCAGAGGCCGGCCGTTCCACCCGAGGTCAGGAGTCCTGGGATGAGTGCTGAACCGGTCGTCTGGCGCCTCGACGCGCGCGGCGTCGCGACGCTGACGCTGAACCGCCCCGAGGTCAACAACGCCTACGATGCCGCGCTGCTGAACGGCGTGATGGCCGCCATGGACGCGCTCGGCGCGCAGCCCGGCCTTCGCGTCGTCGTCGTGGCCGGCGCGGGGCGCCACTTCCAGGCGGGGGCCGATCTCGCCTGGCTGCAGGCGGTCGCGCAGCGCTCGCCCGAAGAGAACGTCGACGCGTCGCGGCTCACTGCGCAGGTCGTGCACCGGCTGAATACGCTGCCGGTACCCACCGTCGCGCTCGTGCAGGGCGCGTGCTTCGGCGGCGGCACCGGGCTGGTCGCCGCCTGCGACGTGGCGATCGCGGCCGACGACGCGCAGTTCTCGATCGCCGAAACGCGCTGGGGCCTGATGGCCGGGATCATCGTTCCGCAACTCGCCGACGCGATCGGCGCGCGCCAGCTGCGGCGCTACGCGCTGACCGGCGAGCGCTTCGACGCGCACGAGGCGCGCCGGATCGGCCTGGTTCACGAGGTCGTGCCGCTGGCGTCGCTGCGATCGGCCGGCGCGCGGGTCGTCGACCACCTGCTGCAGAACGCCCCGCAGGCGAACGCGCAGACCAAGGCGCTGGCGATCGAGTACGCGTGGGGCGACGTGTCCGCGCAGGCCTTCGGCCGGCTGGTTGCCCAGCACGCGCAGAAGCGCCAGTCGCCCGAGGCCGCCGAGGGTTTCGCGTCGTTTCGCGAGAAGCGGGCGGCGAGCTGGTACCCGGGTCCCGAGCCCGAGGAGACCTGACCGATGGCCGCGGGCCCGATCGGCGCGCAATCCGGCCGCGCCCGGAGGCAGTGGCTTCGATGAACGCCCACGCGCCCAACGCGAGCATCCGGTTTTTCGACGAGCAGTTCCGGAGGCAGATCAGCGAGCACGAGTTCCGGCTCAACCCGTTCGAGCTGTCCGCGCTGCAGCACCTGCGCGGGCGGGTTCTCGATCTAGGCTGCGGAGTCGGCAACCTGTCGGTCGAGGCGGCGCGGCGCGGATGTTCGGTCGTCGCGCTGGACGCCTGCGACGTCGCAATCGACTCGCTGCGCCAGCGCGCGCGCGCCGAAGGGCTCGACGTCGAGGCGCGCGCCGTCGACCTGCAGCGCAGCGAGATCACTGGCGAGTTCGACGCGATCGCCTGCATAGGGCTGCTGATGTTCTTCGACTGCGCGAGCGCGGCGCGGGTGCTGGCGAACCTGCAGGATCGCGTTCGCCCCGGCGGCGTCGCGATCGTGAACGTGCTGGTCGAGGGGACGACCTACCTCGACATGTTCGAGCCGACCGGCCACTGCCTGTTCGGTCGCACCGAGCTCGAAGCACGTTTCGCCGGCTGGCGGATCGTCGACTCGCGAATCGACGAGTTCGCTGCGCCGGGCAACCGGCTCAAGGTCTTCTCGACGATCGTCGCCGTGAAGCCGTGAAGCCGTGACGCCGCGCTCCCGGGTGACGCTCGCGGGTCCGCAACGGGGGGATGCCGGGGAACTTCGTCTCGCGCATCGACACCGGCGGGCACGCCGGACGGGCGCCCTCAGGCCAGCTGGGCGCGCCGGATCTCCATCAGCCGCAGGATCATCGGCGTGAGGATCAGCTGCATCGCCAGGTCCATCTTGCCGCCCG
>OEIU01000764.1_pt1 | contig 26220 bp, 26 predicted proteins | sample 1539221 | NCBI WGS metagenome assembly OEIU01 (sample SAMN03792071, study PRJEB22550) | activated sludge metagenome | feature: wastewater treatment plant; material: activated sludge; isolation source: Wastewater treatment plant of a petroleum refinery complex | place: Argentina: Zarate | collected...
CGCCGGTGTCGCCGGCCTATTCGCTGATGAGCCAGGATCACCTCAAGCTCAAATACCTCTTCAATCTGATCAAGCCTGCGGTCGTGATGGTGCAGGACGGCCCGACCTTCGAGAAGGCGTTGAAGGCGCTCGATCTCACCGGGATCACCGTCGTTCACGTGCTGCGGCCCTGCGAGGGCGTCAAGAGCGTGTCCTTTGCCGATCTCGCGGCAACGCCGGTGACTTCGGATGTCGAGGATTCGATTGCGAAGATCACGCCTGACACGATCGGCAAGCTGCTGTTCACGTCGGGCTCGACCGGCATGCCCAAGGCCGTCATCAACACGCAGGAGATGATGTGCGCCAATGCGGCGATGATGATGCAGGTGCGCCCGCGCGATCCGAACGGGCCGATCGCGACCATGCTCGACTGGATGCCGTGGAATCACACCATGGGCGGCAACGCCGCGTTCAATCCGATCCTGGTCGATGGCGGCACGCTCTATATCGACGACGGCCGGCCGATGCCGGGCCAGCTCGAGGAGACCATCAGGAATCTGCGTGAGGTGTCTCCGACCTATTATGCCAACGTGCCCGCCGGCTACGCGGCGCTGGCCGCCGCGATGGAGAAGGACGACGCGCTGTGCCGCAGCTTCTTCAAGAACCTCTCCATCATGGCCTATGGCGGCGCGCGACTGCCTGACGATCTCTACGACCGCATGCAGGCGCTGGCGGTGAAGACCACCGGCGAGCGCATCGTGTTCTACACCGGCTGGGGCTCGACCGAGACCGCGCCGACCTCGACCGGCACCTATTGGGACACCGAGCGCGTCGGCCTGATCGGCCTGCCGTTCCCCGGCGTGGAATTGAAGCTGGTGCCGTGCGGCGCGAAATACGAACTGCGGCTGCGCGGCGTCAACGTCACGCCGGGCTATTTCGGCCAGCCTGACCTCACGAAGAAGATGTTCGATGAGGAAGGCTATTACTGCATCGGCGATGCCGGCGTGTTCGTCGACGAGAACGATCCGCTGCAGGGCATCATCTTCGCCGGCCGCGTGGTCGAGGATTTCAAGCTCACGACCGGTACCTTCGTCCATGTCGGCTCGCTCCGTACCGACGCCATCGCGGCCGCGTCGCCCGTGGTGCACGACGCGCTGGTTGCGGGACAGGATCGGGAATTCATCGGGCTGCTCGCCTGGCCCAACCTGCACGCCTGCCGCCAGATCGTCGGCAACGCCGACGCGAGTTTCGAAGACGTCATCAGGCATCCCGAGGTGATCGCCTGCTTCAGGCGCGGACTGGAAGCGCACAACGCTTCCGCCACCGGCAGCAGCATGCGAATAGCGCGTGCGATGCTGATGGCCGAGCCGCCCTCGATCGACGGCAACGAACTCACCGACAAGGGCTACATCAACCAGCGCGCCGGCCTCGAACGCCGCGCCGCGCTGGTGGAGAAGCTCTACGCCGCCATACCGGGAGAGAACGTAATAATTCTGAACTGACCGTAGGATGGGTAGAGCGCAGCGAAACCCATCAGACCCGACCAAGCCATCGATGGGTATCGCTTCGCTCCACCCATCCTACGAAACCGACATCAACCCGAGTAACACGCCATGAACTTCGATTTCTCCGACGAACAAAAGCAGATGCGCGACGAGGCGAGGAAGTTCCTCGCCGAGAAGTGCCCGCCGAAGGCGGTGCGTGAAGTGCTCGACGGCAAGGCGACCTACGACAAGGAGTTGTGGAAGGGCCTCGCCGAGATGGGTTTCCTCGGCGTCGCGATCCCCGAGGAGTTCGGCGGTGCGGGCGCTGGCCATCTCGAACTCTGCGTGATCGCGGAAGAAATGGGCCGCGCCAATGCGCCGGTGCCGTTCTCCTCCACCGTCTATCTCGCGGCCGAGGCGCTGCTGATCGCTGGCTCCGACGCGCAGAAGCAGAAATGGCTGCCGAAGATCGCCTCCGGTGAGGCGATCGGCACGCTGGCGCTGTTCGAGGGCAAGGGCAACCCGTCGCCGAAAGCGATCAAGCTGCAGGCCTCCGGCGGCACGCTGTCGGGCCTGAAGAAACCGGTGCCGGATGGCGCGATTGCCGATTTCGCTGTTGTTGCCGCGCGCACCGGCTCGACCGGGCGCGATGGCGATATCTCGTTGTTCCTGGTCGACCTCAAGGCCGGCGGCGTTGAAGCCAGAGCGCTGACCAATCTCGATCCGACCCGTGGCCAGGCCGAACTCACCTTCAAGAACGCCAAGGCCGAACCGCTTGGAGCCACCAGCGAGGGCTGGAGCATTCTGAGCCAGGTGCTCGACCGCGCAGCCGTGCTGCTGGCGTTCGAGCAGGTCGGCGGTTCCGACCGCGCGCTGGAAATGGGCCGCGACTACGCGCTCGACCGCATCGCCTTCGGCCGGCCGATCGGCTCGTTCCAGGCGGTCAAGCACATGCTGGCCGACATGTACGTCTCGGCGACGCTGGCGCGCTCGAATTGTTACTACGGCGCCTGGGCGCTCTCGACCAACGCCGGCGAACTGCCGGAAGCCGCTGCCGCCGCGCGCATCAGCGCGACGCAGGCGTTCCAGCATTGCTCCAAGAACAACATCCAGGTTCACGGCGGCATGGGCTTCACCTGGGAGTTCGACTGCCACATGTACTACCGCCGCGCCAACGCCACGGCGCTGACGCTCGGCAGCCTGTCGTACTGGGAAGATCAGTTGATCGATCGCATGCGCAAGAAGAACGCGGCGTAACGAATGAACGTCATTCCGGGGCGATGCGAAGCATCGAGCCCGGAATCTCGAAATTCCGGATCGACCCGCTTCGCGGTTCGTCCGGAATGACGGACGAGAGGATTGAGACCATGAACTTCGACGACACCCCGCAGGAAGCCGCGTTCCGCGCCGAGGCAAAAGCGTGGATCCAGGCCAACGCGCCGAAGCAATATGAGGAAGAACTGCGCAAGACCTCGCTCGGCCGCTCCGGGCTGAAGGGCGCCAACATGCTCGAGGTTGCAAAAGCCTGGCAGAAGAAGAAGGCCGATGCCGGCTGGGCCTGCCTGCACTGGCCCAAGGAATATGGCGGTCGCGGCTCGTCGCCGATCGAGCGCGTGATCTGGCAGCAGGAAGAGGGGCCGTTCGGCAAGCTTAGCGGCATGTTCATCATCGGCCACGGCATGTGCGGGCCGACCATGATGGCGTTCGCCGGCGAGGAGCAGAAGCGGAAATACCTGCCGCCGCTGGCATCAGGCGAAAAGGTCTGGTGTCAATTGTTCTCCGAACCCGCCGGCGGCTCCGACGTCGCGGGCCTGCGCACCCGCGCCGAGAAAAAGGGCGACGACTGGATCGTCAACGGCCAGAAGATCTGGACCTCGGGCGCGCATTATTCGGATTACGGCATCCTGCTGACGCGCACCGATCCTGATGTCGCCAAGCACAAGGGCCTCACCATGTTCTTCCTGGACATGAAGAGCCCGGGCGTTGAGGTGCGGCCGATCAAGCAGGCCAGCGGCCAGTCGGATTTCAACGAGGTCTACTTCACTGACGTGAAGATCCCGGATTCGCAGCGGCTCGGTGCCGTCAATGACGGCTGGAACGTCTCGCTGACCACGCTGATGAACGAGCGGATGTCGATCGGCGCCGGCGTTTCGACCGGCTTCCCCGAACTGTTCGACTTCTGCAACAGTCTGATGCTGGAGGACGGCCCCGCGATCGAGGATCGCGGCGTCCGCTCCCGGCTTGCGAACTATGCGGTGAAGGCCAGCGGCCTCCGATACACCAGCATGCGCGCGATCTCGGCGCTGTCGAAGGGCGAACGGCCCGGACCGGAAAATTCCATCGGCAAGCTGGTCGCGGGCTCGATGGTGCAGGAGGTCGCGATGTATGCGCTCGATCTGCAGGGCGCCGCCGGCGTGTTGAGCGGAGCCGAAGACGCCGAGGTCGCGGGAAAATTCCAGGCGATGCTGCTGCGCGCGCCGGGCACCCGCGTCGAAGGCGGCACCGACGAGATCATGCGCAACATCATCGCCGAACGCGTGCTTGGCTTGCCCGGCGATATCAGGGTCGACAAGGACGTGCCGTTCAACAAGATCCCGACCAAGGGACGGGCGTAAGTGTCGTTCCGGGGCGGCGCGCAGCGGCGAACCCGGAACCTCGAGCAACATAACCTCTAGATTCCGGGTTCGCGCGATGCGCGCCCCGGAATGACAAGAAAGAAGGAGCCGCCATGAACTTCGACGATACCCCGCAGGAAGCGGAATTCCGCGCTACCGCCCGCAAATGGATCGCCGCCAATGCGCCGAAGCAATATGAGGCGGAGCTGTCGAAATCCTCGCTCGGGCGCATCCGCCTGGAGAAGGAAGAGATCGTCGACGTCGGCAAGGCCTGGCAGAAGAAGAAGGCCGAGGGTGGCTGGGCCTGTCTGCACTGGCCGAAGGAATATGGCGGGCGCGGCGCGACGCCGATCGAGAAGGTGATCTGGCAGCAGGAAGAGGGCGTCTACGGCAAGCTGACGCAGCCATTCCAGATCGGCGAAGGCATGTGCGGCCCGACCGTGATGGCGTTCGGCAGCGAGGAACACAAGCGCCACTATCTGCCGAAGCTCGCTTCCGGCGAACACATCTGGTGCCAGCTGTTCTCCGAACCGGCCGGCGGCTCCGACGTCGCGGGCCTGCGCACCCGCGCCGAGAAGAAGGGCGACGACTGGATCATCAACGGCCAGAAGATATGGACCTCGGGCGCGCATTATTCCGACTACGGCCTTCTGATCACGCGCACCGATCCCAATGTGCCCAAGCACAAGGGCCTGACGATGTTCTTCCTGGACATGAAGAGCAAGGGCGTCGAGGTGCGGCCGATCAAGCAGGCCAACGGCATGCAGGAATTCAACGAGGTCTATTTCACCGACGTCGTGATTCCCGACAGCCAGCGCCTCGGTAATGTCGGCGACGGCTGGAACGTGTCGCTGACCACGCTGATGAACGAGCGCATGTCGATCGGCTCGCGGCTCGCCACCGGCTTCCCCGAGATGTTCGAGTTCTGCTCGAACCTGATGACCGACGACGGCCTTGCGATCGACGATCCGGCAACGCGCGCGAAGCTCGCGAGCTGGGCGGTGAAGGCGAGCGGGCTGAAATACACCAGCTACCGCGCCATTTCCTCGCTGTCCAAGGGCGAGCGGCCGGGCCCGGAAAACTCGATCGGCAAGCTGGTGTCGGGCATGATGCTGCAGGACATCGCGGCCTATGCGATGGATCTCGAGGGCGCGAGCGGCGTGCTCACTGGCACCGATGAAGAGCTGGCGCGCGGCCAGTTCCAGCAGATGCTGCTGTCCTCGCCCTCGATGCGCATCGCCGGCGGCACCGATGAAATCCTGCGCAACATCATCGCCGAGCGCGTGCTCGGCCTGCCCGGCGATATCAGGGTCGACAAGGACGTGCCGTTCAACAAGATCCCGACCAAGGGGCGGTGAGCATGGATGCAAAGGCGCCGAAGGCACACTACGCGACGGCGGACCGCATCGGCGTGCTCGAAGAACTCCTCAACGAGCGCTACTCGGTGCGCGCGTTCCTGCCGCGCGAAGTGCCGCGCGAAACCATCGAGCATATTCTTGAAGTAGCGCAGCGCACGGCGTCCTGGTGCAACAGCCAGCCCTGGCAGGTCCTGATCGCCAGCGGAGAAGCGAAGGAAGCCTTCCGCAAGGCGATCTATGCGGAAGCTTCTTCTGGCGCCAGGGACAATCATGACTTCACGCCGCCGCGCGAATATCTCGGCGTCTATCTCGAACGCCGCCGCGAGAGCGGCTTTCAGCTCTACAACACGCTCGGCATCACCAGAGGCGACAAGGCGGCCTACGCCAAACAGGCGCTGGAGAACTACAATTTCTTCGGCGCGCCGCATGTCGCCATCATCCACACCGATGAGCCGCTCGGAGTCTATGGCGCGGTCGATTGCGGCGCCTATGTCTCCAACTTCATGCTGGCGGCGCAGGCGCTTGGCCTCGGCACAATTCCGCAGGCCGCGCTCGCCCGGCATTCGGGATTGATCCGCCGGCATTTCAAGCTCGCGGACGACCGCAAGGTCGTCTGCGGCATCTCGTTCGGCTATGCCGATCACGCCCACAAGGTCAACAGCTACCGCACCTCGCGGGCGAGCGTCGCCGATACCGTGACGTTCGTCGACTAGCCCAGCAATTCCTCGGTGACGGCGTCGGAGAACTGCCTTCGTACGCCGGCGACCATCACACGTTCGGAATCGCCGGCGATCGCGATTGCTCCGGGCATGCCGTGGTCACGCAAGGCGCGTGCACAGCCGACCCAGTCGCCGCCCTCGACCGGCTCGTTGAACGATGCCCATGACAGCCCGCCGCAAGCATTGTCGCCAAAGCCATGTCGCTCGGTCCAGTCGCCGCCGCGTTCGAGCAGGAAGCGCGTCAGCCCGGCATTGCCACGAAATACCGCGTGGTTGAGTGCCGACGCATCCCAGTCGCCGCCGCGCACCGCGATCGGCCAGCCCAGCCCTACCATCAGCCTGACGACGTCGTCGGCGCCGGCCGCGGCCATGTCGGGCAGCAAGCGCAATTGCGTCGGCGACAGCGATGCCGGCAGATCGGGTCGCCGGGTCTGAATAGTGCGCGCCTCTGCTTCGTCGCCCCGCGTGCAGGCGGCAACGAAGCGCTCCTCGTCGGAGATGTCGGGCGCGTCGGTTTGCGGGCGCAACAGGTCCGCAACGTCGGAGAGCCCGAATTGCAGCGCCAGCCGGTATGGAGAGACGCCCTCGGCAGTCGGTCTTGACGTGTCGGCGCCTGCGTCCAGCAATGCCTTCGCATGGCGCGGCCTCCGTCGGTAGATCGCCCATGCCAGCGGCGAGCCCCAATCGGTCAGCGGCGCATTGCGCGCCGGCTCGTTCGGATCGCCGCCGTGCTGCAGCAGCAATTTCAGCGGGCTGTCGTCCTCCAGGTCGATCGCACGGTAGATCGCATTGCTTTCGGCGATGCGCGCGCCATGCTCCAGCAGCAGGCGCGTGCACGCCGCATTCTCCAGGGAGTGATAGAGCGATTCGCCGTCATTCGGATTCGCGCCGGCTTCAAGCAGCAGTCTTGTCAATATCGGATCGTGGTTGTTGCCGGCCGCGCCATAGAGCGCCGAGAGCGGATAGCGCTCGTCCGGCTTGTCGAGCGATCCCGGCTGCCAGCGGCTGAAAATGTGCTGGTTGACGTCGGCGCCGTCAGCGATCAGCCGTCGCGCGCAACGATGCAGGCGCTCGCGAAATTCGTCCATCCGCAGCAGGCTCGAATGCGTGACCGCAACGAGCGGCGGCAATCGCAACGGACCGCCTGATTGGTTGACCCATGACGGATCGGCCTCTGTCGCCTGCCGCAGCGCGCTTTCGTCGCCGATCGCACACGCAAGATAGGGATCGCCTGCGACGAGTTCGGGGTCATCAGCCAGCATCCGCAGTGCAACGCGCGGGTTGGCGCGGTTGACCGTGCCGCTGACATCGCCGGAATAAAGCAACTGAGCCCAGTGCAGCACGCGGGCCGCACGCCCGCCCCGCGCCGCCATCCGCACCTCGACGTAGCGCTTCAGGTCGGGCCACGACGCAAAGCCCCGTTCGCGCGCGATGCACGATTGCGCATCGTGCAGCCGAAGCTGCAGCGATGCGATGCCGTCATCGCTATGGCCGGCGGCAGCCGGCAGCGCGGTGCGAAACCGCGCCATCGCCATCGCATCGCGGCCGCGATAAAGGCGGATCAATTCCTTGGCTTGCTTCTTCAGGTGATCGAGATTCAATCGATCGGGCGATCGGTCCATCAAAACCTCCGTGCGTGACGTCGCCGAAGGCCCGCAACACCGGCTGCACAAAGGTTCTGGATGTCGCTCGAAAGCTGCAAGTGGGTTCAACCCTTCCCGCGGGCCCGGGAGCGGCTTGCACCGCATGCGCCACCATATGTCCGACGCGGGCGATGGTCAAATGGGCCAGACGAGGCACAGCATCCGGGAAAGTCTCAAAACTTCGCCGGACGCTTCTCCGCGAACGCTCTTATGCCTTCCTTGATCTCGGCGCTGCGCATGCTCTCGCGATGACGGCGGTCGGCGGCTTCCTCGTCGAGCCTGCCGCGGGCGAATTCGTTGATGGCGCGCTTCATGCCCCGCATCGCCAGCGGCGCGTTGCCGGCCAGAATGCCCGCGAGCCTGTCGACCTCCTCGTCGAGCGCTTCCTCCGGCACCATCGCAGTGAGATAGCCGATCCGGAGCATTTCCGGCGCGGTGATTTTCTGCGCGGTCAGGAACAGCGTCTTCGCGTTGTCGACGCCGAGCCGCGAGACGTAGCGCTTGATGCCGCTCGGGTAGTAGTGCAGGCCGAGCCGCGCCGCCGGCATGAACATTTCCGCGGTATCGACGCCGATCCGGAAATCGCAGGCCAGCGCCAGATCGGTCGAGCCGCCATAGACGCCGCCATTGAGCCGGCAGATCGTCGGCACGCCGAGATCCTCCAGGCGGTTGACGACGACCTCGAATGCCGAGCCCGCGCTCTGCTGCTCGTTCGCGCTGGTGGCGCGGTCCGCCACCGAGTTGAGGTCATAGCCCGCGCTGAAGGCGCGGCCGGTCCCGGTCAGCACCAGCACGCGGATCGCGTCGTCGCCCTCGATCCGGTCGAACAATCTTACGAGTTCGCCAAGGTCCTCGCTCTGCAGCCGGTTCAGATGCTTCGGCCGGTTGAGGCGGATGGTGGCGCGCGCGCCGCTGATATCGAGGATGGGCGCGCTCGCGGCCTCGGTTGTGTCGGGCATCATGGTCTCCATTGTTCTTGTCGGTCTTGATTACTCGTTCTCTTGCGCGCGCCGCCTGGCTTCGGCGTCGATGGTCTCGGCGAGATCGGGATGCCGCGCCATCAGCAGGCGGAAGTCGACGAGGTCGAGCACCAGCAGCCGCGTCACCTTGGTGGTCGTGACATTGGCGCCGCGCACGCTGTTGCCGAGCAGGGCCATCTCTCCGAAGAATGCGCCTTCGCCCAGCGGCACCTTCTTGCCGGGCAGCTCGACCTCGGCCTCGCCGGCGGCGATGAAGTACATGCAGTCGCCCTTCTGCCCCTTGCGGATGATCATGGTCCGCGCCGGCAGGTCCATCGTCCGCAGCATATGGGTGACGTCGGCGATCGCGGCGGGGCCGAGGGCCGCGAAGAACGGCACCTTGCTGACGGCCTCCCAGGTCTTCAGGAAATTGTCGCGGCGGGTCTCGGCGGCGAAGCCGGTTGCCAGAATGCCGGTCCAGAGCCCGAACACGCCGAGGCCGGAGATCATCACCAGCGCCGCGACGATGCGGCCGAGCGGCGTTATCGGCACCACATCGCCATAGCCGGTGGTGCTCAGCGTCACCACCGCCCACCACAGCGCCGCCGGCACACTGCCGAAGGTTGCCGGCTGCACGTCGCGCTCCAGAAAATATTCCGCAACCGACGCCAGGAACACCACCATCAGGAAGATCACGAGCACGCTGAGCAGGGGGCCGGATTCCAGCACCAGCACGCGCCGCAACTGCCGCAGCCCCGGGATGCCGGGGACGACCTTCAGCACCCAGAGGATGCTGAGCAGCCATGCCGTCTTCGGCTCGACGCCCGCGAGAAGCGCGAGCGGCACGGCAAGTGCCCCGATCGCGTCCACCACGCCGCTGCCGGAAAGCACATAGAGCAATAGCCGGTCCTGCTGCGCCATATGGCGCAGCCGCACCAGCCATTCGAATACGAAATAGCCGAGGCATGCCCACAGCACCGTGTCGACCCAAAGTCGCACCACCTCGTAGGCAGGGCCGGTCGTCAGCACCGCCGTCGCGGCGACGCCGGCGGCGACGGCGGCATAGGCCACCATGGTCATGTTGCGGCCGGCCGTCTTGGCGGTGAATTGAGCCAGTGCCGAGAGAATGAGCCGCTTGGACATCGGAGGCCCTGATGGGTGCAACATGAGCCGGGTCGAGCCGCGGCGTGAGCAATGGGCCGCAAAGTGCCCGCCTGCGGAGGGGCCGTCAACGACGGCCCAGCGGCCCCGGCGCCATCGTGCCGGCCGGTTTGTGCCGCGCGGCGGCGACCGGAAGGCGAATTTTCCCCGGGACGAGTGAGAAACCCGACAAAACGTCAGCCTTTCCTCGTATACCAAAAGGGGCCCGGCCACGTTACTTAGCTGGCACGGCAGCAGAATCGCGGAAAATTCACTTCTGAGGAATCTGGTTGGCCTCCAATGGATACGTCGCATCTGGTACAACACGCAGGAACCGCAGGCGCGCTGTTCGCGTCGATCTTCGTGGTTGCCACCACCACGATGAAGACCATGATCCCGTTGCGGGTGTTCGGCATCCTCGCCAACGTGGTGCTGATCGTGACGGCGATACCGACCCACAACTACCTGGTCATCGGCGTGCAGCTCGTCATGCTGCTGGTCAACTCCTATCGCCTGCACCAGATGCTGCAGCTCGTTCGCGACGTGAGGAGATCCGTCAACAGCGATCTCTCGATGGAATGGCTGAAGCCGTTCATGACCGAGCGCAACTGCGCGGCCGGGGAAATCCTGTTCTACAAGGACGAGAAGGCCGAGGACATGTTGTATATCGTCAGCGGCAAGTTCAAGCTGGTGGAATCGGGCATCGTGCTGCCGGTCGGGGCGATCGTCGGCGAACTCGGCATGCTGTCCCCGTCGAACACGCGGACGCAGACGCTGGAATGCGTCGAGGCCGGCCTCATCCTGAGCGTCAGCTACACCAAGGTCGAGGAGCTTTACGTGCAGAACCCTGCCTTCGGCTTCTATTTCCTCCGCCTCACCAGCGCGCGCCTGTTCCAGAATTTGGAGGCGGTAGAAAAGCGGCTGGCCCAGCAGATCGCGTCCAGCGCCGCCGAACCGAAGCCCGCCTAGGAGCTGGAGCGAAAGGGAGTGACAGACCGCGGTATCCTGTCGTCGTTGCGCTACCTGTTCGCCGATTTCATCGGCGGGGATGACGACGAGCCGCCGTTTCTGCCCGATGGTTTGCCGGCCCCGGTGATGGCGCTGGCGAGCGAGGCCATCCATCTCCTCGTCGACTATCAGGGCCCGGGCTATGCGAGGCTCTATGTCGACCGCCTGCGCCGGTTCGTCGGCAAGCAGGGCGTCGATGCGACGATGCTGGCCGACATCGCGCGCCTGATGGCGGTGCGCATGAGCTATGAGGATCCGATCCGGATCGCGCAGCTCAAGCTTGCCGAACTGGAGGACCACCCTGGCGCGGCCGGCTCTGCCGATGTCAGGAAATTCCGCCTCGATGAACTGATCGGCGCGCTGCCCGCCGCGATCGCCGAATACATCCTTGATGCGCTCGATTGGGTCGGGTGGACGCGCCGCATGCGCGTCTCGATCCGGTTCAGCACCAAGAGCCGCTTCGGCATCCGCCGCCTCAAGATGGAGGCCGGGCTGCGGCGGTGGCGGCTGTTTTCGGTGCGCTATGCCAGGGAGCGGGTCTGGGTCGAACGCTGGCTGCACATGGTCGACCGCAGCCTGACCAAGCAGCCGCAGGCGGCGCCGGTGATCATCCACACCGCGACCATGATCGTCGGATATGGCGAGGTCTACCGGCAGGGCATGGCGGACTGGAACGCGATCATCGATGCGCTGGTCAAGCCGACATTCGACGGCGTGCTGGCGCTATCGGATCTTGCCGGCGCGGTGACGGAAGCGCGCGCCGCCGCGTTGCCCGATCCGCGTCAGGCCGCGCTGAAACGCAAGATCGCCGAGATCCGCGCCCGCGCCACGGCCGGCGCATATACGGCGGTGCCGTCGAGTTGAGCGCGTGGTATGGGCAAAGGGGCGCCGCCGCCTTCTTACGTACCCTCCTCGCTCGGGCGGGTCACACTGCGTGACATCCGGTCCTAACGCGCTGGTAACCACCTTCTCTAACTGGCGCTAAACAACCTGCTGCTAGCCTCGAAGTGAATTGAAATATCGGCGGTCCTGATATTGCGGGCCATGCTGCTCGCGCTGCGGGGGCGTTGCGCACGCCGGTAGATCGATGACATTTTTGAACATGTTGTCCAAATGAACCCGCGAGAAAGATCGTGGCGAGAGATACTGCAACAATCCTGATCGGCGAGGAGCACTCCAGCGCAATTTGCGCCGAGATCGGCGACCGCTTGCGGATCGCGTTGCGCGAGCTTGCTCCAGTCTCGCCAGATCTGGCGAGATTGATCGCGCGGCTTGGCGAACTCGACGAGCACGATTCGCCCTCGATCGTGCCTTCGATCGACGAAATCTCTTCAGCTTGGGTTGAACTCGCTGACTAGCAACGGATCACCCGTTGCACGAAATCACGCGCATCTGGTCGAACGATAGCTCGTCGAAAACGCCGGGTCAGGCGCTGCGCTTGAGTATGCCGGTCTTCAACAGGCTCTCGAGTTCCTTGATGGTCTGTTCCTCGGAGACCCCGTCCACCAGCGCGATTTCTCCACAGAGGCGGTTGAGCGCCGACACGTACAATTGCCGTTCGCTGAAACTCTGTTCGGATTCGCCCGGTCGGAAAAGATCGCGAGCGACCTCCGCGACCGCGACGATATCCCCGGAGTTGATCTTGCTTTCGTATTCCTGCGCCAGCCGGGACCAGTTGCCGCGGCCTTTCCGGGGAGTTTCGCGCAGAACCCGCTTCACTTCCTGGACCAAGGAACGATCCGACAGCTTGCGCATTCCGACGCCTGCGGCCTTGCGCACGGGAACGCGGACCGTCATTTTGCTTTTCGTGAAATAGATCACGAAGAATTCCAGGCTCGCGCCGGCAACGGTCTGCTTTTCAATCGAGAGGATCTGTCCCGCGCCGTGCGCCGGATAGACGACGAATTCCGTTGCCTTGAATTGCAATGGAGGATTCCCGATTTCGCGCGCACCTGACGGCGTCGAGGTGGCGTCCGACGCCTCGGGGAAATGATCGGATTTCGCGTTCTGTCCGTCCAAACTCATGTCGCGGTTCGACTCCTTCGGGTGTTGCACCGACTGATCGCCAATCACGCGGCAAATTACTTGAACGCTCTAGTCGCTGCGGGGCGCTTCGCGCCGTCTTCGCTGTTGCAACCTCATTAAGCCCGAGAAGCTGACATCGCCACGACAATGATGCCACGCAATGGATTCCCATCGAGTCATGTGGCTTATCGGCAACTTGTTCCGTACGGAGACGTGACTTTTACCCACAGGCGAGCTTGCCGTTCGATCGCTCGGTTGCGCGGAGACAGAGTTTCTCGGCCTGGCCGCGATCGTTTTTCAACGCGCCCCGCATGGTCATTCGCATTATCGAGGTTTCCGCTTACCGTTGGCAGATGCACGAACACGCTTGGTCTTGGCCGTGCTCTTCTGCGTGGCGCGCGTGTTGCGCGGCAGACTTGCGCGCTTGGCAGCGGGCTTGTCGTTACGAACCGGCTCGGGTTGCGGGCTGACCGGCTGCGGCTGCGTATTGCGAACCGCCTCGGCCAACATCCTGTGCAGGTCAGCCTTGGTCGGAGCGGAGGGCCTACTCATCTTGCCACACTTCCTTTCGAATTCGCGCCTTCCCTGTCCGAGCGATCAACTTCAATCGTCGGCAAGCCTTTCCAGAAGGCACCATGCCGTGTCCTGAAATGACGATAGCGCAGCAGCGGCGCGCCGCGGTGAAAACCGCCGGTTAAGCTTGCCAATTAGGATTAATCGCCGCTGGATTAAGCGCGCCTACGCGCTGTGCGCGGTTTTCACCACCACGACCTTGTCGTCTTGCGCGTGATCCTGCGCGGCGTGGCGCTTGAGGTGCTCGCGGCGCAGGCCGATCTCGTCACGCACGAATTCATAGCCGAGCTTGAAGGTGTCGAGCCCGTCGCTTGAAATGGTGCCGTCGCGCAGCCCGATCACCACGCCGCGCAAGATCCCTTCCAGTTCGTCCTGCAGCGCGTCGAGGGCGTCGAGCGAGTCGGCGAATTCCATGCGCTCGCCGACATCGAGAATCGCGGTTGCGAGCTGGCTGGCCTTTTCCGGCGCGACCCTCGTGACCTTGGCGTAGATGGCGGCGAACACCGTGCCGATAATGCTGAGCGCGGCCAGCGCGAAATACATCAGGTCGCTGTAGCGCTCGACGAAGGACTTGGTTTCGTCGTTGATGTATTCGGCCGCGCCCTGATGCGCCACGATGAAGGCATCCTTGTCGGTCGCCGCCGGCTCGATCTTGGAGGCGAAACCGTCGGGCAAAGCGAGTTCGGCCTTGTTCTCGTAGATGATCCGCGCGAGGTCGCCGACCGTCGTGGTCGAAAGCCTGGACTGGGCGACCAGCAGCCACTCCAGCCCGATCGTGTCGACGTCTTCCGCGGGGATCGCGGGCGAAGCCGACAGCATGCCGGTCGCCACCGTCTCCTCCGAGATCGCCGGATATTTTCTGGCGATCGCCTTCGCCGCGTCGATCGCATTCAGGGTGAAGCCGCCGCGCCTGGCATACTGCTCGTAGCTCTTGTCCTTCACGATCTGCGAGGCGTGCGCGATCTTCACCACGGCGCCGAAGCCCGCGGCGAACAACTGGTCGAAGGTAAGGTTCGGCGGCGCCATCTGCACCCGCGTCGCCGCGTCCGGGGCGTCGGACAATTCGAGGATATTGCGCACCAGCGCGGCGCCGCTCTCGCCGTCGGCGAGGACCGCGATCTTCTTTTTCTTCAACTCGGCGATCGACTTGATCTTCTTGCCGCTCGGGCTGATCAACAGAAGCAGATCATGCTCGAGGATTGCGATCGAGCGGGCGCGGGGCGGCACCCGGGCGTCGGTGCGCAGGATGGCAAGGTTGGCCTCCTTGTGGTCGAACTGCGACAGCGCCTTTGCATTGTCGCCGTTGGGCACGATCTTCAGCCGCAGCCGGGAGGAATTATTTTTCAGCACCGCCGCCAGGCGGGCGGCAAAACGCGCTTCGGGGCCGTTGGCATCGCCGACGGCAAACACCAGCGTTTCGGAATTGTGCAGCAAGGCCCGGCCGCCCCACACCACGGCAACGGTGAGGACCAGCGTCAGGACGGAAAACAGGAGGATCTGGGCCCGGTTGCTCTTGACGGTCCGGATGCGGCGGCGCGGGGTTTTCGGACGCGGCGTTGGGGCTTCAGCACTCATGCTCATACCCGGGAGGTGAGGACGCGTCGCCGCCGAGCCGTGGCGTCGCAGGCCGTCCGAATGAATTCGTAAATGCCTAGAAAGGAACGATAATTTTGCCTGTCGGGCGATGATAGCCCCGTCCTGCCGGATTGCAAATCGCGCCGATCGGTAACCTTACCCAAGGTTGCCCCAGGCCGGCTGCGCATCGTTACCGCAGTATCGCAGTTCCGCCACACCGGGCGATTTTCAGATCACCAAGAGGTGCATTCCGACGCAGGAGATGTCATAAATGAAGGCAGCGTTCGAATAGTCCGGGTTTGAAAAGAACATTGCGCTGACAGCCTAGGCCCCGGTTTTTCGCCACCTCGTCAGTTTTCAGCCAAAGGGCGTCAGCTTTGTTGTTTCCCTCGATGTCGTCCTCGGTCCCGGTAGGTGCGTTGGTAGGATGGATGCTGCTTCTCACGGTGAAGCACGTCATAGCCGACTTCATGCTGCAGACTTCCTGGATGGCGATCGGCAAGGATCAGAAGACCGGCTGGGCGCTGCCGCTGCTCGCCCATTGCCTGGTGCATCTGGCGGTATCGCTGGTCCTGATCCTGATCGTCTCGCCGCGTTTCTGGTTCGTCGCCTTCATCGACTTCGCCATTCACATCACCGTCGACCGCATCAAGGGGATCATCGCGTCCCGCTTCGGCGTGACGCTGGAGAACGAGCATCCCTGGTTCTGGACGCTGATCGGCGTCGATCAGGCGCTGCACCACCTCACCGGCTTCGGCCTCGCCATCTACATGGCGGCGAACTGATCTCCGCAGCCGCGGCATCGGCTTCCGCACCTTCCGATCCGTTTCTGCACCGCTCCGGGCATATCAGGGCAACGCGCGAATCATCTTCTCGATTCCGCTTCAGCTTCCGCTGGCAAGGTCCCCGGAACACTACTGGGGATCGTGGTTAACCTTTCATTAGAGAATTACGCGGCATCTTCTGAAAATGGAGAACCGCAATGTTTTCAAGCCGCGACGCATTTGAGAATGATTTCTGTCCGGTCCGGGACGAACTGCTCGGCGAGATGTATCGCGCCAATCCGCACGGTCTGTCGCTGCTGGTGGAAAGCGTCTCCTCCGAGGTCCGTGCCATGCTGGCGCTGTTCTGCTACCGCCGCAGCCACCTCCACACGCTGGCGCTGGCGATTGCGGCAAGCTGCACCGAGCGCGAACTGGTCCAGTTCGGCGGCCGGGTCGGCACCACGCTCTATGCCCTTTCCCGCGAAGGCACCGCGCCTTCAGCCTCGACCGCCTCCAATGGCGGCCGCAAGCCGATCACCCTCTCGACCAAGCCGCTCTCGACCTTCAAGCCGATCGACGACGAGATCGACGACGAAGATTTTGCGGAAGCGGTGACGGCGTAAGCCCTATCCGTCGTCCCGGCGAAAGGCCGGGGCGACGATCGACGTCACCCCAACACCGGCAATCCATGGCGCTTTCGCGCCATCGCGCATTCGACGTCGCCGGGCATGCAGGTGCGGCACACCTCCGGCCGTATCGCGTAGATCAGGCACGACGTCGCTTCGCCGACCTTGCCCGACAGTGCCGAACAGCGGCCGCCTTCACAGCGCATCCCCGACAGGCGGTCGTTGACGAATCTTTCCGGGATCAGGTCGAGCGCCGCATCGTCCTCGGTGGTGAAGCGCGGCCAGTTTGGCGAGTAGCTGCAGCAGGCGCCGCAGGCCTGGCAGGGGCTTTCGTGATCCGTGCCGATTGGGTGCATGTCTGAGCGTTTAGCGCCAAACGACCGCCGCGACCAGCGCGACGTCAGGTATCTTTAGGCGCTTCCCAGACCAGGCTGCGCCGCCATTTGGCGCGCAGGATGTCGCGCCGCTCCGGATACTTTTCCTCGTGATAGACCGCGTCGACGACGCGGTCGGTGCGGAAGCTGCGGAAATCCTTGCGCAGCTCGCACCACGCCGCGAGGATTCGCACCGCCTCGTGATAGCCGACCGCGATTGGCCAGATCGTGCGCTGGCTGTCGCGGCCGCGCTCGTCGCGGTAGTTCAGGGTGATCTTCTTGCCTTCATGGATTTGCGTCCGCGTCCGCACCATGTCGATGCGGTCGGGCTCGCGGTTCCAGGCGCGGCGGGCGCGGCTGGCAGGCTCCAGCACGAAGGGCCGCAGCCGCTCCGGTACGGTCTCGGCGACCTTGGCCATCAGGTCCTGCGCGGCGCGCGCCAGCGCCGGATCGGCATGGCCGACCACCCATTGCGCGCCGAGCACGCAGGCCTCGATCTCGTCGGGCGTCAGCATCAACGGCGGCAGGTCGAATCCCTTCTCCAGGATGTAGCCGACGCCGGCTTCGCCGCGGATCGGCACCCGCTGCTCGATCAGCGTCGTTATATCGCGGTAGATGGTTCGCTTCGACGTCTCCAGCTCGGCAGCAATGGCATCCGCCGTCAGGGGTTTGCGGGTACGCCGAAGCACCTGGATGATCTGGAATAGGCGGTCGGCCCGTCGCATGGCTCGTTCTCTTTTCTCAAAGGCGGCCGCCCGATGCTGACAGCATGTTGGCAGCAGGGGGTTGGTACATCGGGACAACACCTCAAGTGAAGGGAATTTGTCCATGACGATTTTCAGCGAATACGGCCCCCTGGGAAACCGCGTACCCCTGGTAAATGCCCGGGGATTTGCATTGGAACAGCTCGTCGCCATCCACAGCGCCACGATGGATATGCGCTGGGCGATGGTCGAGCTGGCGTGGCGCTCGTTCACGGCAATGTGCGCGCTGGCGCAACGCCAGATCAAAGGCCAGGTCAAAGGCCAGCTCAAGGCGTGGGTGCGCAAGGCGCGCACCCCGCGGGCCGAGGAACGCCACGGCCGCCACTGCTGCTGCTGACACCATGGTGGCAGCAGGGGGGCGCTAGACCAGATCCAACGTTTTCAGGGAATATCGGGAGACCGACATGATTACGCTTTACGGCTTCGGCGCGGGCTTTGGTCTGCCGGAGATCAGCCCCTTTGTGACCAAGACCGAGGTCCAGCTCAAGATGGCCGGGCTTACCTATCGCAAGGAGAGGGCCAAGCCGCCGGCCTCGCCGAAGGGGCAGCTCCCCTACATCGTCGACGACGCCGAGACGATCGCCGATTCCACCTTCATCCGCGCCCATCTGGAGGCCAAATACGGCTTCGATTTCGACGCGCCGATCAGCCTGCAGGCGCGCGCGCAGGCCTGGGCCTTCGAGCGGATGATCGAGCACCATGTCTATTGGGCGCTGGTCGGCGCGCGCTGGGTCGACGGCGAGAATTTCGCCAAGGGCCCGTCGCATTTCTTCGACGGCGCGCCCATGCATCTGCGGGAAAAGATGCGCGAGGACGCCCAGTTTCGTGTCGCCGAGAACTACCTGCTGAGCGGCCTCGGCCGCCATGCGCCGGACGAGGACATCGATCTTGCCGTGCGCTCGCTGTTCGCGCTGTCGGTGCAGCTTGGCGACAAGACCTTTCTGATGGGCGAGTCACCCTGCGGCCTCGATGCGACGGCGTTCGGCATGCTGGCGGGAATCCTGACGCCGTTCTTCGAGTCAGGTCTGCGCCGGCGCACCGAGCAGTTCGAGAACCTCACCGCCTATGTCGACCGGATGATGCTGTTGTACTACCCGGAATTCGCCTGGTCGCCGGTGCAGCAGGCCGCGTGATCATCATGCAGCGGGAGCGGGCTGGCCTCGCAACGCGGCCAGCTCGGCTTCCAGCTCACTGATGCGGGCGTCGCGTACGGCCAGCGCCTGCGCGACGTCGGCGGCGTCGAACTTCTGCGGGATGTGCTGCGGGCAGTTGGTGTCCCACGCCGACACCTTGAACAGGATCACCTGCTCCGGCCGCGCCTTGTAACCCCTGGGCATCAGCGCATCGGTGAGCGCCGGATCGTCCTCGACCACGCGCGCCTCGCCCCAGATCTTCACGCGGCGGCGGTGCGCGTAATCCATCACGAAGATATGCGCCTTCGGATTCTCCGACAGGTTTCCTTGCGTGATGTACTGCCGGTTGCCGCTGTAATCGGCAAACGCGATCGTGTTCGTGTCGATGATCTTCACAAAACCCTTCGGCCCGCCGCGGTGCTGGATATAGGGCTGACCGTCGGCGGAAGCGGTCGCCAGATAGAAGCTGTTGGTCTCCGCCAGAAACCCTGCGAGGTTCTCGTCGATCTCGGTGCGCCAGCCGCCGCGCGCCTCGACGCTGGCATAGGCCGCGCGCGAACCCTTGCGGGCCTGGATCACCTTCACCGCCGGGGTAAAGGCCACGTCGCTGGAATAGGTGTGAACGTCAGACATCTTAGCCTCCTCGTGGAGCGCCACTACGGTCGTCCTTCGCCCGCTAAAATGAACGTTTCCGTAAATTAAACAATCTTGCAGATTGACACTTCACTATTGCTGGATATGCAATAGTTCCATGGACCGGCTCGATGCCATGCAGGCCTTTGTCGCGGTGGCCGATTTGCGCGGCTTTACCCCGGCCGCGCGCAAGCTCGGCCTGTCGCCGTCAGGCGTGACGCGGCTGATCGCGGCGCTGGAGGAGCGTCTCGGTGCGCGGCTGTTGCAGCGGACCACGCGGCAGGTGACGCTGACCGATGCCGGCGCGCGCTACCTGGAGCGGGCGCGGCGCATCCTGGCCGATGTCGAGGAGGCGGAGGGCGCCGTCGCGGGCGAGCGCACGCGGCCCGAGGGGCAACTGGTGATCTCGGCGCCGGTCGGGTTCGGCCGGCTGCATGTCAGCGCAATCGTCACCGCCTACCTGAAGCGCTATGGCGACGTCGCCGTCGACCTGCGCCTGACGGACCGCGTGGTGAACCTCATCGAGGACGGCGTCGATCTCGCGGTCAGGATCGGGCATCTGCCCGATTCGACGCTGGTGGCGCGCCATGTCGGGGAGATGCGGCGCCTGGTGGTGGCCTCGCCATCCTATCTCGGGGAACGCGGCGAGCCGAAGCGGCCGTCGGAAATTCCCGCACACGACACCATCCAGTTCGGCGCCATGACCGCGGCGCTCGACTGGCGCTTTATCGAGGATGACAGCGAGATCCGCATCGCCGGCACGCCCCGTTTTGCCACCAACAGCTCCGACGCCGCGATCCAGTATGCGGAGCAGGGCGGCGGGCTGACGCGGGTGATGGCCTACCAGGCCGCCGAATCGCTGAGGGCAGGCCGGCTCAGAATCGTGCTCGCGCCGTTCGAGCAGCCGGCGATGCCGATCCACATCGTCTATCCGACCTCGCGGCTGCTCTCGGCGAAAGTGCGCACCTTCATCGATCTCGTGACCGAACTGGCCGACTGGCATTTCGGCTAGGCGATTTGCTCCTTCTTCGGCACCACGCGAAACGTCGCATTGGCGCGCGCGATCACGACGTCGTCGGCCTTGATCAGGCTTTGCACGAAGCAGATCGTCCGGCCGGTCTTGACCACATCGCTTTCGACCGCGAGCCATTGCCCGACCTCGGCGCTGCCGACGAAATCGACCGCCAGCGAGATCGTCACCAGCGACGACACGCCGCCCATCACATGGGCGCAGCTATGGCCCATTGCATTGTCGGCGAGTGCTGCGATCAGCCCGCCATGAATCAGGCCGCGGCCATTGGTGTGCGGTTTGGCGAGGCGCAGCCCGATGATGACGGCCTTGTCGGTTGTCTTCGAATACAGCGGTTCCCAGGGATCGGTCAGTGGGCTCCGGCGGGTGCGGCGTTCAAAGCCTGCGGGAATGTCGGTTGATGTCATATGCAGCTCGCGTCGTGGTGATGTTTGCGTTCATTGAACGCACCGAGCCCGGGAAGTCACCGCCTACAAAGTTTTAAACGGGATTACGACGGCTGTTTGAATTCCCGCCGTGCTCCTCGCGAGAGCTTCTAAAACGGCAGCCCGACATAATTCTCCGACAGCGACGCCGACGCCGCTTTCGAACTGACGAGATATTCCAGCTCGGCAAGCTGGATGCGCGCGCCAAATTCGCCCTGGTCGGTGAACTGGTGCAGCATCGAGGTCATCCACCAGGAGAACCGCACCGCCTTCCAGACCCGCGCCAGCGCGCGTCCCGAATAGCCGTCGATGCCGGCGGAGGATTTCTCGTCGTAATATTCGCGGAAGGCCTGCGAGAGATAATGCACGTCGCTGGCCGCCAGGTTCAGCCCCTTGGCGCCGGTCGGCGGCACGATGTGGGAGGCGTCGCCGGCCAGGAACATCCGCCCGAACCGCATCGGCTCGGCGACGAAGCTGCGCAATGGCGCGATGCTCTTTTCGATCGAGGGTCCGGTGACGAGCTCGTCCGCCGCCTTCCGGTCGATCCGCCGCTTCAACTCATCCCAGAACCGCTGGTCTGGCCACTGCGCGATGTCGTCGTCGAGCGGGCATTGCACATAATAGCGGCTGCGTTTGGTCGAACGCATGGTGCAGAGCGCAAATCCCCGCGCATGGTTCGAATAGATCAGCTCGGGGCTGACCGGCGGGGTCTCCGAGAGGATGCCGAGCCAGCCGAACGGATAGACTCGCTCATAGGTCGTGATCGCCGACGGCTCGACGCTGGCGCGGCTGACGCCGTGAAAGCCGTCGCAGCCGGCGATGAAGTCGCAGTCGATCTCGCAGGCGAGGCCGTCCTTGACGTAGCTGACGCGGGGGCGGTCGGTATCGAAATCCAGCGGCGTGACGTCGGCGGCCTGGTAGACCGAAGCGAGGCCGGCCGCCTTGCGGGCGTTCATCAGGTCGAGCGTCACCTCGGTCTGGCCGTAGATCATCACGGTCTTGCCGGTGGCGCCAAACATGTCGATGCGGTGCCGCGCGCCGCCGAACGCGAGCTCGACGCCATGATGGACCAGCCCCTCCTGGTGGGCGCGTCCGCCGGCGCCAACCTCGTCCAGCAGCGCCACCGTGCCTTCCTCGAGCAGGCCGGCGCGGATGCGGCTCAGCACATATTCCGGGGTCTGCCGCTCGAGGATGATGTTCTCGATGCCGTAGCGATATAATAGTTGCCCAAGCAACAATCCGGCCGGACCTGCACCTATGATGGCTACTTTTGTCCTCAATCCCCGCTCCTCCCGGTATCAGCCAGGCTCGACGCTTGCCGGCGGACTTGCAATGATAGTTATATCATATAACGGTCATGGCAAAGGTCATTCGCGCGAAACAGGGCGAGTGTATGTCGCGGCAGTGCACACGGCGAGCAGGAAGCGACGCGCCGCGACGCAATGTCCGTCTTGAAAAGACGGACGAATTAGATAACATGTTAATTAACGAGGTCGGGCGAACGAACAGCCCGCGTGGAGGGAGAGGATGCCGATGAAGAAAGCATTTTTGGCGATGCTGCTGGCCGCCAGCGTGACGCCTGCGCTGGCGCAGGAAAAGACCTTCGACCTGAAGATTTCGCACTGGGTGCCGTCGTCGCATCCGCTGCAGAAATCGCTGGAGGACTGGGCGGCCGCGGTCGAGAAGGATTCCGGCGGCACCATCAAGTCGAAAGTGTTTCCGGCGCAGCAGCTCGGCAAGGCGTTCGACCATTACGACATGGCGCGCGACGGCATCGCCGACGTGACCTACGTCAATCCCGGCTATCAACCCGGCCGCTTCCCGATCATCGGCGCCGGCGAGATGCCGTTCCTGATGTCGGATGCCAAGGGCGGCTCGATGGGGCTCGACGCCTGGTACCGCAAATATGCCGAGAAGGAGATGAAGGACGTCAAGTTCTGCCTCGCCTTCGTTCACTCCCCGTCGTCGTTCCATTCCCGCACCAAGAAGATCGTGGTGCCTGACGACGTCAAGGGCATGAAGGTGCGTCCGGCGCACGCCACCATGGCGAATTTCGTGACGCTGCTCGGCGGCACCAACGTGCAATCGTCAGCGCCCGAGGTCCGCGACATCATCGAGCGCGGCGTCGCCGACGCCGTCACCTTCCCGTGGGGATCGCTGGTGCTGTTCGGCATCGACAAGGTGACCAAGTTCGACATGGAGGCGCCGCTCTACACCACGACGTTTGCCTTCGTGATCAACAAGGACAAATACAACGCGATGTCCGACAAGCAGAAGAAGGCGATCGACAACAACTGCAACACCGAGACGGCGGGCAAGGTCGGCGAGTTCTGGGGCAAGATGGAGGATGCCGGGATCGACAAGGTCAAGGCGGAGTCCGGCCATGAGGTCTACAAGCTGACGCCCGAGCAGATCGGTCTCTGGAAGAAGGCCGCCGAACCGCTGGTCAAGACCTGGGGCGACGGCGTCAAGAAGAACGGCGGCGATCCGGATACGGCGCTGGCCGAGCTCAAGGCCTCGCTCGCCAAGTACAACGCGCTCGCGCAGTAAGTTTTCTTCTCCCTCTCCCGCTTGCGGGGGAGGGCGGGGTGGGGGTGTCTCCACACGGAGAATCTTCGTGGGGAGAGAGCTCCCACCCGGCGCTGCTCGCCGACCTAAGAGCGAGCTTCGCTCGTCTCGACCGCCGCAAGCGGGAGAGGTGAACTGAATTCCGGGCACCACTGATCAATGGCACGACACTTCGGGAACCTCCGCACATGAATCGCGCGTGGATGGATCGTTTCATCGACACGATCGAATGGATCGCCGCCGGCTTCGTCGGCATCGTGGCGCTCAACATCTTCATCGGCGTCCTGCTGCGCAACACGCTCAATTATGCGATCCCCGACTCCTTCGACATCGGGCGCATGCTGCTCGGCATCCTGATCTTCTGGGGCATCGCCGCCACCAGCTATCGCGGCGGCCACATCACGGTCGACCTGATCTGGGCCAATGTCGGCCCGAAATACCAGCGCATGATCGACGTGTTCGCCACGCTGGTGCTGCTGTTCGTGGTGACGGTGCAGACCTGGACGCTGTTCGACAAGGTGCGCACCACCTACAACGACAACGTCCTCACCTTCGACATGCACATGCCGACCTGGCCGTTCTTCGCCGTCGCCTGGGCCGGCGACGGCGCCGCGGTGCTGTTGATCGCGATCCGCACCTACCGCCTGATTTTCCACCCCGAGGACATCCATGACGCCAAGGTCAAGACGGTAGAGTAGGCCACCATGAGCACAGATGCCGTCGCCGTCATCGGATTCGTCGCGCTGTTCGCGCTGATGCTCTTGCGCGTGCCCGTCGGCATGGCGATGGGCCTCGTCGGCGTCTGCGGCTTCGGCTATCTCACCGGTTTCACGCCCGCCTTGAAGCTGGTCGGCCAGACCTCGATGCGCACGGTGACCGACTACACCTTCGGCGTGATCCCGATGTTCCTGCTGATGGGAACCTTCGTCAGCAATTCCGGCATGAGCCGCGAGCTGTTCCGCGCCGCCAACGGCTTTGTCGGCCATCTGCGCGGCGGGCTCGGCATCGCCACGGTGGCGGCCTGCGGCGGCTTTGCCGCGATCTGCGGCTCGTCGGTGGCGACGGCGGCGACCTTCTCGGCGGTCGCCTATCCCGAGATGCGCCGCTTCGGCTATCCGCAGTCCTTTGCCACCGGCGTGATCGCGGCCGGCGGCACGCTCGGCGCCATGCTGCCGCCGTCGACCGTGCTCGCGGTCTACGGCATCATCACCGAGCAGGACATCGGCAAGCTCTTCATTGCCGGCATCATTCCCGGCCTGCTGGCGATGACCATGTACATGCTGACCATCGCGCTGATCGGCTGGTTCCGGCCGGACTTCCTGCCGAAGGGAACGCAGACCACCTGGCGCGAGCGCTTTGCGGGCCTGAAGAACATCTGGGCGCCGGTGCTGCTGTTCGTCTTCGTGATCGGCGGCCTCTATGGCCTGCCGTTCCTGCCGCGCTTCACGCCGACCGAAGCCGGCGGCGTCGGCGCCACCGGCGCGTTCCTGATCGGCGTGTTCACCGGCCGGCTCAACAAGGACAAGATCCTGGCCTCTCTGCTGCAGGCGACGCGCACCGCGGCCGCGGTGTTCACGGTGCTGATCGGCGCGCTGATCTTCGGCTATTTCCTGACGGTGACACAGACCCCGCAGAAGGTCACCGAGCTGCTTACCGGCCTCGGCCTCGGCCCCTACGGCATCCTCGCGCTGATCATGGTGATGTATCTGGTGCTGGGCTGCCTGATGGACGCGATGGCCATGATCATCCTCACCGTGCCGATCATCTTCCCGGTCATCATGCATCTCGGTTTCGATCCGATCTGGTTCGGCGTGATCATCGTGATGACGGTGGAACTCGGCCTGATCCATCCGCCTGTCGGCATGAACGTGTTCGTGATCAAGAGCGTCGTGAAGGACGTCTCGTTCTCGACGATCTTCCGCGGCGTGATTCCATTCGTCGCGACGGACCTGATCCGTCTGGTGATCCTGATCGCATTTCCGATACTGGCGCTGTGGCTGCCGCAGCGCATGGCAGGGTAGGGTGGTGCTATGGCTCCGCAGCTTGAGACCAGATATGTCTTCACCATCACCGCGCGGATCGGCGAGGTCACGTCAGCGGGCGAGATCGGCTGCGGCGTGCGCCGGATCATTCCGATCGTTGGCGGCGAGGTGAAGGGCGAGAATATCAGCGGCAAGGTCTGCCCGTTCGGCGCCGATTTCCAGATCATCCGGCCGAACGATTTGATCGAGCTGGAAGCGAAATACGCCTTCGAGACCGATGACGGTGCGGTCGTCTATGTCGAGAACAGGGGCCTGCGCTTCGGCCCCCACGATCTTCTGCAGAAGCTCAAGCGCGGCGAGCCGGTCGATCCCAGGCTGATCTATTTCCGCACCGTGCCGAAGTTCGAGACCGGCGCGCCGAAGTATCGCTGGCTGATGGAAAACCTCTTCATCGGCTCCGCCGCCCGCCACGCCGACCGCGTGATCATCGACGTCCATCAGGTGCTGTGAGGCGTCGTCATTGCGAGGAGCGGAGCGACGAAGCAATCCATCCATCCACGCGCCGAGCCATGGATTGCTTCGCTTCGCTCGCAATGGCGTGGAAGTTGCCCGACGGGCAATTCAATTCTGATTTTCAGAAATCATGTCAAGCCCGAGAATCAAAAATATTCCGCTTCCGTTCTCACCCAAATCAGCGGCATAATTCCGCTCGTCTCACCGCGAGATGAGGGGCGTCGGCCATCGTCACTGACGCGCGGGGAGATGCGATGGACGCCGATGCCGTGACTGACGAGTGTGGCTGAGGCGTACGGTGAAGTCGTGTGGTTCTGGCGCCGTGGTGCT
>OEIU01000765.1_pt1 | contig 26215 bp, 16 predicted proteins | sample 1539221 | NCBI WGS metagenome assembly OEIU01 (sample SAMN03792071, study PRJEB22550) | activated sludge metagenome | feature: wastewater treatment plant; material: activated sludge; isolation source: Wastewater treatment plant of a petroleum refinery complex | place: Argentina: Zarate | collected...
CTAACTCGTCAAGCTGAGATGATGATCGTGACCAACCGTATCTTCCGCCTAACTCGTCAAGCTGAGATGATGATCGTGACCAACCGTATCTTCCGCCTAACTCCTCTAACTGAGAATTTGATCTATTTTGAATGATCAAATTTGAATTAGATTCGTTCAAGTTTGATATACTTGTTTGTTGCTCTATTACAGTAGCGTCGCCTTTCACTCTGTATCTTACTGCTTCATCTACCTGCGCAAATGAAGTAGCTACTAAAGCCAACAAAAGTACACCCAGAAGTAGGTATTTTTGCATAGCTCCCACCATGTAACTAATGAATGAATTATTTATATGACACACAATTTCATTTAGTAAAAACCCCTAATCAAATAGAGGCAATACACCCTTAAAATAGTGTAGTTTTTAAATTCAATGTAAGTGCCATCAAAAATTGCGATTATTTGTAAATTATTGATGAATCGAAAGAAATGATAGAAAAAATTACCGAATCAAGTGGAAATTAAGGTATAATTTGTAAAATTTTTTTACAGGTTTTTTGTGCTTTTTGATAGAGAATTAAGCTACTTTTTCTTTTTTACAATTAATGTATCCAATTTAGGTCTTGAAATCCCAAGTAGTTTAGCGGCCTGAGATTTACTTCCCCCAACTTTTTGAAGGACTTGAGAAGCATAATACTTACTTAATTTTTTTATATCCACAGTTCCGTAATTAATATCCATTCTTATTATGTTGTTAGGAATTTCCTGATCGTTTTCAGGGTGAATGGAATTGATAGGTACTGAATTTATAAGATTTGAAAAGTCCTTTAAATTTAATTCACCATCTTCAGAAAGAAGTACTGCCCGTTCGATTGCATTTTTTAATTCTCTTACATTTCCGGGCCAGGGATATCCAAGGAAAAAATGCCTTAGTTCTCGATTTATCTTTTTTACAGATTTTCCAAAATCCCGGTTAAACTCATCAATGAAATGGTTAGCCAATAGGATTACATCTTCGTTTCTATCTTTTAACGGCGGGAGTTCTATTGTAACAACATTTAAACGATGGAAAAGATCTCTTCTAAATAGTCCCTCTTCCACCAACTTCTCAATATTTTTATTTGTTGCTGAAATAATCCTTGCTTTAATTGGAATATCAACCACCCCGCCTAATCGCTTAATTACTTTTTTTTCTATTGCTCTTAATAATTTCGCCTGCAATCCGTAACTCATATCACCAATTTCATCAAGAAATAAAGTGCCTTTACCTGCCAATTCAAATAAACCTAACTTACGCGTTCTTGCACTTGTAAAAGCACCTGCTTCATACCCAAACAATTCTGATTCAAGTAAGTTTTCAGGTATCGCTGTACAAACAATATCAACGAATGGTTCATCTTTAAATTTACTGTAATTATGAATCGCGCGCGCAAACAATCCTTTGCCTGTGCCTGTTTCACCAAGCAGAAGAATATTAGAAGAACTTTGAAGAGATACCTTTTTAGATAGTTCAATAGTTCGTTCAAAGTTTGGAGAGTTTCCGATAATTGCTCCTAAATCGTATCTGAGATTGGCGCTTTCATCTTGTTTAAAAGTAGATGTTTTATATAATCCATTATCAATAATTTCTTTTACGTAAGATGTGAATTTTATTAATTCATAAGGAAACACGAAAACATCGGAAAAACCCATTTTAACTATTGAGCTTACCAGCAATGCATTATTATTTCTGATTACCGTAATAAATTTATTAGGAATATCTTTTTTTTGCGGGGCAATTTCAGTCAGAAGTTTAGAATCAAGCGAGTCAATCTGAAGAATTATTATCGCATCATCTTCAGGCAAAAAAGCTTTTGGAGTAGTTAATGCTATCGGCACACTATCAAGTTCAATCTGTCTTAATCCAGAGTTGATAGAGCTGATATCATCGCTATCAGAATAGATTTTTATTTTAACTTTTTTGGTGCTCATTCATTTGTACCGGGTTACTCATGAGTTTTAGTTTTTCAAAAGCTTGTTTTCTATCAACACGTTCTATATATGCATTTCTTATTTTATTATTTGAAATGTGATCAGTTATCATATTTAAAATCTCTGCGGCATACAATCTGGGTTTTTTTGCTTTATGAAAATTACCTCTTTCCCAAAAAGTTTCAGCCATTGTAAAAAGAACTTTCCAGGTCAATTCGGTTATACTCTGATCTTCAATTAAACTGTAAGCATTTTCAAAATAATCAATTGGTGATTTTAGGATTTCATTCCTGGATAGCTGTGCAATTTTCCCAAATAAAAATTCTCTCTGTGCTCTTTGTAAGATGTTTTTTTCAATTAGCTTAACAAGTTCCTTATCGTTAAGATGTTTTAAAGCTTCTTCAAACTTTTGAGCATTTATCAAAAATTCGATATACAACAGCAGTATCTCTGAAAATAAATTTGTCTCACCGAGATTTCTGCATTTTTCAATAAGTTTTAACGATTCCAAAGTGTCTGGAGATACATTAACATCCAGACCATTCCTCATAAATTTAAGGTAATCAAAATTTAACTGAAATCGTTCCGATAAATTTTCTTCTGTTAAGAGTAGATACTCATATTTACTAATAACTTTTTCAAGCTCATCATAGTCACCAATTATAAACCAAAACTTTCCCAGAAGAAAAAGAGTATTAAATTCTTCTTCCTTATTGCTTAGTTCTCTAAAAATAGCAAGGGCTTTGTTTAGACTATCAAAAGAGTTTTGATAATCACATGTTTCAAGATAAATCTCTCCTAAATTATTAATTGAAAGAGCTTTACCGTTTAAGTCCCCTATTGTACTAAAGATAGTCTCTGATTGTAGCCATTTTTGAGTAGCCCTTTCGAAATCATAATTCTCCTGATAAAACACGCCGTAACTTAAAAGTACTAAAGCTTCTTGTTCAAGATTTCCGATATTTCGATTGAGCTCCAGTGATTTATTCCAATATTTTTCAGCGTTTTCTTTATCTCCAGAAAGATTAAAAATATTGCCAATGTTTCCCTGAATTTTTACAATCTTATCAGGAAGATTAGCTAACTGATAGTTCTTTAATGCATCTAGAAAATGTTTTAATGCAACTTTAGAATTATTCTTGTATTGTACCTCAATCAATCCTAAAAGATTAAAGCATTTCCCCTTATCTTCTGGTGAAACATCATCATTATCAATAATCCGTTTACATAGCTCTTCGGCAGACTCGATATTATTTAAGTCAAACTCCGCATAAGCTAACTCAACGAGAATTTTTTGTTCAAGTTTTTTATCGCTGATGGATGCCTTAAGTTCTTCAAGAGTTTTCTTACCTTCTTCGGTTTTTCTTAATCCTAATAAGCTGCTGCCTTTAATAAAATAGACTTCGTTTTTTTCATCCTCAGATAATTTATCAATCGAAATCTTATAAATATTGTCTAATGCTGTTTTATAATCACTAAGCTTATAAAGTGTTTTAATCAAATCAAATCTTAGTTGATTTGCGATTGAAAACGGTAATGATAGCTTTAAAAGTTTTTCTAATAATGATTTCTTGTAATTGAACGCAGAAATTTCTTCCGCACTATCGATCTCTTTTTTCAGAACTTCAACTGCGCGCTCATTTTCATTTGCCAATTCAAATTGGCGCGCAAGCTCAACTGTGTTAAAATCAGGAAATAACCTTTTGATGGAGTTTGCAAGTACAACATGAAACTTAATTTTATTACTTATAGTTGAGTAAATATATCTCTTAAATCCAAACGAATTAATTTGTGGTGCATTACTAATGTTCAGCGGTTCAATAATATTTTTCTTTTCCAGATCATTCAATAACAGTTTCAAATCTGAAAGAGATATATCAAGAAGAGCCGCCAGTATTGTTTGTTCAACCGAGATTTCAAAACCAGAAATTATCTGTGCTAACTTTAATTCTACCGTATTAAGGTTACTAAGACGCAGCCGATACATTTCCTCATGAGAACTTTGCAGCGCAAGGACAATATCTTCACTTGCAGAAAAGCTAACTGTGTCAGCTTCAAATTTCATAACCTGCAGAATTATCAAGTCTTTAATAAACTGTTTGATACTTCCCGGCAGTAAATCTGCATAAAGCAAAATAAATTTTTTCAATTCTCTTTTAGGAAAAGTTAAGGAGTAGCTTAGGTCCAAAAATTCAGATAGTTGATGATCTGTAAATTGACTTAACTGGACATCACATAAATTACTTAACACTGATGCAGAATGATCATAATCAGATGACTCCGATAAAATTATTTTTGCCCGTTTGATTTGGAGTATAGGAATTATTTCAGTCAGTACTTCTCTTGTAAAATCATCATAAAGATTAAAATCATCTAAAAGTACAACAAGTTCAACTCCCTGCGGCAGGTTGTTTAATATCTGCTTAATATTGTCTATAAAATTTAAGTTCTCAACATCAAAAAGATTTGTAAGTATTTTTTCAAATTGCGATTTGATTTCCGGATAAAGTGCTTCGCTTAGAATAATTTTTCTAAATATATATTTTATAGCATCGATGCCTGTTTTTGTTTTAGTGTTTTCAATCAGAACAGATAATGGATTTTTCTCATTCATCTCGAGTAGTAAAGATGATTTTCCGGATCCATCAAATCCGCGGACAGTAAATACTTCATTACTTTTTTGGTCTTTTAAATAAGTAGTTAAAATATTGTAAGCATCTCTTCTATCACTAAAAACTTTTGCCGGGATAATATCTTTTGTGATATTCAAATCAATTGTTAAACCAAGATCAGCAATTATTTGCAGTGCGTTATTGTATCGCTCAACAGGATTTTTTTTGATAAGCTTTTTAGTAATGCCAATTATTTTTTCAGAGTAACTACTTTCCGGGAAATGAAATTCTTCTTCAATGTGCGCTTTATAAATTTCTAACTGATTATCGCTGTCAAAAGGAAATCTTCCATAAATAATTCTGTACAGCAGCATTCCAAGCGAATAAAAATCCACAGTATGATCGTGCATTTCATTTTTTAACAACTCGGGTGCGATATAGTAAGCTGTACCTCTTATCGTTTGATTATATTCTTTAAGTGTATATTGCGAAAGACCAAGATCAATTATTTTAATAAAGGGCTCACCATCAATATCTGTTACCAGAATATTTTCCGGTTTAAGATCATAATAGATATAATTAGATTGATGCAAATAATAAAGAACAGAGCAAACCTGCTTTATTATTGATGTAAGCTTTCGCTCGTCCTTTATTCCGTTGTATTGCAATAATTCTGTTGAAGGAAAATGTTCCAGAGTAATAAATGGAGAGAAATTCTCAATCTCATTGTCTTCGTCATCTTTGGTTAAAACTAAACTAATTTCAAAAGATTTGATGATATTGGGATGATCAAGCTTTTGAAGTGTAAAAAATTCATCTCTAAAGAATTGCTTTTCTTCACTGGAAGAATCAAATGGTAAAAATTTTGCGGCAACTTCCCTCTCAGGAAATTCGGTATCAATTACATTGAATACTTTACTTCTTCCCTGCCCTAATTTTTTACCAATTAAGTATCTTTTATTTATCATACCAAAAGTTTTGGATTATAGAATTTATTAATTTTTCTTCCAATATTATTTACGCTTAGCAAAGTTACTATTAAAATAATTCCCGGAATAAAAATCATCCACCAGGATTTTGCAATATATTCTTGTCCAGATTCAATCATCGCACCCCAGGATGGATACGAGGTTCCCGTTCCTAATCCCAAATAGCTTAAAGCCGACTCAGCTAAAATAACATTACTAAACTGAAAAATCAGGTTAACAATTACAGGTGCAATAATAACAGGTAAAATTTCTCTTATCAACAATTTTTTATTTCTAAGTCCAATAAGTTCTGCACTTAAAAAATAATCTTTCTTCTTGATAGATGCGATTTCGCTTTTGACAATTTTAAATAAACTCATCCAACCTGATAGACCGAGAACAATAATTACAGAAATTAAATTACTTCCGAACAAAGCAAGAATAAGAATCACTAAAAATATAGTCGGGAATGAAAGAAAAAGATCAGTCAATCTACTTACTAATAAATCTGAAACGCCACCTTTTTGCGCAGCGATAAAAGCAAATCCAACTCCAATCATTAATGATAAAAGTACAGAACCAAATCCGACCAGCAAAGAAATTCTTGAACCATAAATTATTCTTGTAAAAATATCTCTTCCAAACTCATCTGAACCAAAGATAAAAAGTTTTTCTTTTATAATTGGATATCCATTTTGATTAACTACATCATCAATAAAAATGTTTTTCACTACTCCGCTTTGATAATATTCAACGATTGATTTATCAATATTTCCTGGACTTACCTTGAGACTATCAATAAATATCATTAACTCGTTATAAGATTGAGGAATGATAGAATTTTTTAACTTAACAAATTTTTCAATTTCAGTTTCACTATTTGATACAGAACTTTTTAATTGAATGTATTTTACCGAAGATAATGGCGGTAATAATTTTGTTACAGAAATATTTTTTTGAAAATCCGGATTTTGTTTTGTTATAAAAGGAGCAAACAAAAAACAAAACATTAGTAAAATTATAATAGCTTCTGAAAAACCCAGCGGATTTTTTATTAATACCTTTATTTTTTTTATGATAACCAAAATAATCGGAATTAAAACAATCAGAATCAAAGAAACAAAACCATCAACAAATCTAAAATCAATTTGCCCCGAAATATTTTTCACTCCGCTAAACATTAATTTAATAAACTCAATATATAAAGTAGCTAAACTTATTACATAACTAAACCTGATGACTATCAAGAACAAGAAAATTAAAAACACGAAATGCCAAATTTTAATTTTTGATCTCATTACTGTAGTAAATCTCTTAAAAGTCGTTTATCAATTTTTATTTTAACTAAATCAGCAATAAAATTTGTAATAATCATCATCAATCCGGCAACAAATGAACAGCCAATCACCAGTGGAAAATCACGATTAAATATTGCGTTAACAGTTAATCTTCCCATTCCAGGCAAAGAAAATATTACCTCAGTAATTAATGTGCCGCCGAGTAAAATCCCAAACTCAATTCCTGCTACTGAAATTAAAGGACGAATAGCATTTGGAATTATGTGTTTTGAAAATATTTCTTTTTCAGTGTATCCGCTTGCTCTTAAGTTTAATATAAAAGGTTGAGAATAAATCTCTTCCACACTATCACGCAGATACCGAAAGAAAACGGCAATACCAGCAAGAGAAAGGGTTATCAGGGGTAAGATTAAGTGGCTTATATAATCCAAAAGTTTACCTACAAAACTAAAATCATCATGATAAATAGATTTTATTCCGGATGTTGGCAGCCAATCAAGCTGAATAGAAAAAAAATAAACTAGTATTAATCCCAGCACAAAAGAAGGCACGGCAAATAATACTAATGAAATTTTAGAAAGAAATTTATCTATCGCTCCACCTGGTTTTTTAAAAGAAATTTTAACAAGGGAATATGAGACTAAAAGTTGCAACAAAAAACTTAGCGATGAAAAAAAGAGTGTGAATAAAAAGTAATCTTTAATAACTGAAAGAACCGGTTGCCGGTAATTATAGGATAAACCTAAATCGCCGGTTAAAAGATTTTTTACAAAATAAAAATATTGTGTGGCAATCGGCTTATCTAAATTGAATGACTTAGCAACACGGTTAGCTAATTCAGGACTTAGTTGCGGCGAAATAAATTTTTGAGTTGGATCGCCCGGGGATAATCTTAGCAGCAAAAAGACAAACGATATTAAAAGAAAAATCACAATCAGTGAAGTAACTACTCGTTTTGATAATGCAACTAAAAATTCTTTCTTCATAAGGCGTCAGTTGTTAAGTCTCCACTCCCAAAGTTTTTGTAAAGCACCGTATGGATTAATAGTAATTTCCTTTATTCGTTTGTTGTGCGCAACAATATTATCTGTCCAGTACAAAAAGACAGACGGCTGATCATTAAAAATAATTTGCTGGAACTTTTTATAATATTCTATTTTTTCTTTTGGCGTTAAGCGTTTATTTAATTTATCAATTATTTTATCAACCTCTTTATTTTGATAGCTTACAAAGTTTAATGGTGTATTTTTCAAATCAGAGTACCAATAAGCTTTTAACTCTAATGGCACTTGAATATACCACGAAGCCATCCACGCATCAAATTTTTTATTATACAAATTATCCAGGAAAGCGCCGAGCTCCATTTTCTCGATGGATACATCAATGCCAATTGCTTTGAGATTATTTTTAATAATTGTTCCGGCAAACTCGCGCAAAGGATTTCCGCTTGGAATATACAGAGTAAATTTAAACTCCATTCCATCCTTTTCAAGGATGCCATCATTATTATTGTCTTTCCATCCTTCATCTGATAATAATTTTTTTGCTTTATCAGGATTAAATTCTATTGGCTTTAAATCGGTATCATAATATTGTTTAAAGATTGCTGAGACGGGAGTAATTGCAAGCTCACCAAAATTGTTTAAATATTCAGTCAATATTTCATTCCTATTAATCGCATAGGCAATGGCTTTACGAACATTTGAACTACCAAATAATTTATTCTTCTTTATAATATTATTGTTGGCATATAGTTTTAGATCAATGTTGCTTAAGCCCAAATAATCATATTCGCGTCCCTTTATTGATTCGATTTTTAATTTATCAAATTTCCTCAGTTCTTTTACATCAAGCGGTTTAATTAATTCACAAAAATCAATTTCACCTTTTTCTAATTGTGTTAGCCGTGAATTATAATCAGGGATAATCTTAAAAATAATTTCATCTATCATTCCCGCTTTGTACAAAAAAGATTTTTTATCCGCCTCAAGAACAATAGTTTGATTTCTCTCCCACCGTTTTAATTTATACGCACCATTAGAAACCGGATTAAAATTTATTTCAGAGGTTGATAAAGCTTCCCTGCCTATCTTTTCAATTATATGTTTGGGAACAATTGGAAATACAACATCAAGAAGTGATGGAACTGATTTAGGAGTAAAATTAATTTTTAGCTGATTGGAGGATAATATTTCAAATGTGCGTTTTAAATCAATGTGATTATCATAATCAATAAAAAGATTTTTAAAAGATCCATAAAATCTGCTTTGAACTTTAGGATCGGAGTAAATATCAAAAGAATAAATAATATCATCAACTGTAACCTTAACTCCATCTGACCAGTAAGCATCATTTCTTAAATTAAATATCACGTAACTTGAATCATGCCCCCATTGCCAGCTTGATGCAAGCATTGGTTTCTCATCAAGATCTCCTTTTGTATCATTCCACTCAAACTGAACTAGACTTAAAAAAAGTGTTTCATCAATTACACCTTCATCAACACTAAAGGAATAAGCCGGATTAATTGTTTCAAGATCGGCAGAAATACCAATCACGACTTTTTTCAATCGCTCCGGATTTTCATTATTGCATGAGACAAATAAAGAAAGGACAATTATGGTGCGGAAAATTATTTTAATTATTCTCATAGCTTGCAGCATTAAGTAGTAATAATTCTTGGCTTAATTTATTATTTTGGCTAATAAAACCAAAAGTATTTTATGATCTTTAGTGCAAAAATTAAAAAAATAAATTTAACAGATCAGACCGGAACACGAAGTGTCCTTCAGGATATTCAATTTGAACTTAACCCGGGCGAAATTTATACTATCCTTGGTAAAAATGGAAGTGGCAAATCTACCTTAATTAAATCCTTAACCAAGCTGCTGGACTTAAGGATGTACAGCACGGAAGGAAGTGTTTTCTGGAAAGATGAAAATATTTTTTTGATGAATGAAGCTGACTTATTAGAGCTTAGAAGAAAAAAAATAAAGTATGTTCTGCAGGATTTGAATTTTAATTTTGATCCGCTAAAAAAGTTAAAATACTATTTTGAAAAATCTGGTTTGAATAAAGAAAACATTTCAGAGCAGCTTAAATATTATCTGCTTCCGGAGTATGAAATTATTTCCGGGCTTCACTCATACGAGATCAGCGGCGGTATGGCACAACGGGTAAGCTTGTTATTAGCACTACTTCCAAACCCGCAGCTTTTAATTTTAGATGAGCCAACATCAGCTGTTGATTATACAAATATTAATCTTATTAAAATAAAACTTAAGGATTTTGCGGCATCCGGCGGTACGGTTTTGATTGTAACACAGGACGTTGGTTTTGCTAAAGAAGTTTCAGATAAGATTGCGTTTTTACAAAACGGCTTACTTACTCAGTTTACCAGCAACAAATTATTTTTTAATAATGATGGTGAAAATATTTATTCGGGATTTTTAAAATCATTTTATGAGCTACAATGAAAGATATCATTCTACAAGTTGAAAATATCAGTTACTCAGTAGAGAACAAAAATGACAATAAAACTTCCAGCAAGACTGATATAATAAAAAATATTTCGTTCGAGGTTGAGCGTGGAGAAATACTTGGAGTAACAGGTCAATCCGGAAGCGGTAAAACAACTCTTGCTAAAATATTAGCCGGAATTTATACTCCATCATCTGGTAAAATTGAAAAATATTTTTTAAAAGACTGGAGTAAAAGCTTACCTAAGCCAATACAAATTTTATTTCAGAACGATGGTGAGCTGATAAATCCATACAGAAAAGTATTTGATATCCTTGCAGAAGCTTTTGAATTAAAATACAGGGACAAAAATAATTTTTCTGATAAAGTGATTTCACTTATTGACAAATTCCATTTGCCACAATCAATTAAAGATCACAGAGGATTTCAATTAAGCGGCGGTGAACAGCAACGCGTTGCGCTTGCAAGAATTTTTATAATAGAACCTGAAATACTAATTCTTGATGAACCTTTTTCCTCGCAGGATGTTGAGGCACAATTAAATATTGTAAACATCATCAAAAAAATAAAAGAAGAGTTGAACTTAACCGTGATTTGTGTGTCACACGATTTAAACATATTAAAAAACATAAGCGATGATATTTTGATCATGTTTAATGGATCAATTGTTGAAAGCGGAAAAACAAAACAGGTTTTAGATAACCCTAAAGACAACTACACAAAATTTTTACTTGAGGCACTGTCACTTAAACTTTCCAGAGATGAAATAGAAACTTTTCATAATAATTATGAGCAAAACTAACGCAATACGAATCCTTGAATCGCACAAAATAAAATTTGAAACAGTTTCTTACGAAGTTGATGAAAACGATCTTAGCGGAATTACTGTTGCTAATAAAATTAATGCCGAACCCGAATCTGTTTTCAAAACGCTTGTTTGCGTAGGCGATAAAACAGGATATGTTGTTTTTTGCATTCCTGTTACACAAGAACTTAATCTCAAAAAAGCCGCTGCAGTAAGTGGGAATAAAAAAGTCGAAATGATAAAGCTAAAAGATTTATTTCCATTAACAGGTTATGTACGCGGTGGATGCTCTCCAATCGGAATGAAAAAACTCTTCCCAACCTATATTGATGAAACTGCACAACTATTTGAAATGATTTTTGTAAGTGCAGGCATGCGCGGAATGCAGATAAAACTAAGTCCGGATGATTTATTAAAAATTATTGATGGGAATTATGCTGATTTATTGTAGTCCACCTGCGAGGTGGGCTACAATTAAAAACAAATTCTACTTCAAAACCATTCCAGAATGGGCTTCTATAAAGTATGGATTCACTTTATCATCAACATTTTTTTAGTTGAAACAAACGACCCAGCTTGTAATCTGTCCGAATGGATCGCTATGCGATATATATAAACTCCGCTTGCAAATTGTGATGCGTTGAATTCAACTTCATAGTATCCCGGTTCTTTCTTTTCGTTTACCAATGTTGTTACTTCATTACCAAGTATATCGTAAACAATCAGCCTAACCCCCAACCCCTCTCCTAAGGAGAGGGGAGTTGATGGAATTGAATATCTGATCTTTGTTGTTGGATTAAATGGATTGGGATAATTCTGTTCTAACTTATATTCTGTTGGTAATGTGTATTGTAATATAAATTGTTTTGTTATGTTAATGGCATTGCCATCTGTTATCGTAAATTCAATCGTGTCTGATTTAGTTGTCCCTATATTGTAATCTACATCAAAAGTATAAACTATTTCTTTTGTTTCTTCTGGAAGTAATTCAACTAATTTCTCTTTTTCATTTGTGAGTTTTATCCTTTCATAAGCCCCACCTCTGGCTTGTCCCTTTGGGAAGGTGTTGGGGAGGCTTTTTATTTGTGCTGTTTCTGTTAATGATTTATTGGATAGTTCAAGTACTATCTGATTATTCTTTGCTCCAGGTTGAACATTGTATTTGTTTTGTGCTGCTACAATTGTTGTTAGCAAAAGCACTGTTAATATTATTTTCATTTTTGGCTTACCATCCCTTCGGGAATAATTCAATTGTTTTATTGCTCAACCTGTCCGCTAATGGTGGATTGTTTTTCTCTCTTTGCGATCTTTGTATTGCTCTTTTTTGGCGTACTTTGCGTGAAAGAATTTCTCGGGACATTTCACGCAAAGTACGCAAAGTATTTCGCAGAGACCGCAAAGTTGTTATTTAACATTTTCCACCTGTGGCTATGCCATCATCCATTCCTAATGTCCCCCTTAGGGGGATTTAGGGGGCTATGTTTAGTAGTATTTCCACCAAGCTGTTTACTGATATATCCTGCTGTTTATCTAAACTAACGTTTCCGAAACTTGCTCTGAAACTTATGTTTGCTGGTAATAACTCTTTTGTTGCTATGCCACTTGAGTTTGTTGTCCCAAGATTTCTCCACGCTCCTGCATAATACTTTACTGCTGCATTACTTATTGGCTGATTATTTCCGTTAGCTAACGGATTGCTTACCTTTACAGTACAAAGCACTGTACTAAATTCCACAACAGGATTTGTACTTAAGTTTTGTTGTTTATCCTTTGATACATATTCATAAGTCATTCTAAAGCTGTAGTTGATTGGAAGAAGTTCTTTTGTTGCTACTCCATTTGTTGTAGTGCCAAAACTTCTCCAAGCACCAGCATAGTATTGGACTGTTCCCTGATCTATGAGATTTCCTAAACTGTTTTTTAACTGTACTGCAGCATTAACTGTTTGGAAAACAACTGTTGGGTCAACTGAAAGATTTTGTTGTTTGTCTATGCTGCCGTATTCATAAGTCATTCTAAAGCTGTAGTTGATTGGAAGTAGTTCTTTCGTTGCAACTCCGTTTGTGGTTGTACCAAAACTTCTCCAAGCACCAGCGTAGTATTGAACTGTACCCTGGTCCCCCATTGGGGCAGGCATCAAATTTCCTAAACTATTTTTTAATTGTACTGCAGCATTAACTGTTTGGAAAACTACTGTTGGATCAGCAGAAAGATTTTGCTGCTTATCCATACTTGCATATTCATAAGTCATTCTAAAGCTGTAGTTGATTGGAAGAAGTTCTTTTGTTGCTACTCCGTTTGTTGTAGTGCCAAATGTTCTCCAAGCACCTGCATAGTATTGAACTGAACCAGCATATATAAGATTACCAAGACTGTTTTTTAACTGTACTGCTGCGTTTACGGTTGTAAATGTGTAAGTATTGTTTTGTGCTGGCACATTATCCACTTGCATACTTGCATACTCATAGTAAACACGTATGCTTACTTTTGGTTTTGTTGTTATTACTGTAAATGTTCCATCTCCATTATTTACAGCATCTTTCCAACTGCCCTCATAGTACTGAACATTACTTGCCGGTATTGGGTTGCCCAAACTGTTTTTTAGGTTAACTATGAGATTTGGGTTGTTAGGTTGTTCTGGTATTTGTTGTAATAAATATTCTGTGTTGTATTTAATTAAAGCGTAAGCCTCGCTGGTTAAATTTGATGAGCTATCAACATCTACTTCTTGCAGAACTGTTTGTAGTGTTGTTCTTGCTGCATTGTTGTTGTTTTGCTGTAGTTGTGTTTTGGCGGATGTAAATAGGCTGTCGTATTTATTTTCTATTACAATGTCCGAAATCCAACCAAGCTCATACGAACGAATACTAAAATTTAACAATGTATCTATAAAATTATTAGGAACTATAGTGGGTGGAATTAATCTGGGACCGATTGTGTATTTGTGTACCGAATTAATTGACAATTCGGTTATTGGAGATATATTATAATTAACTTTATTATGTCCTAAAAGAAAACATTCAACAATTTGAGGTAATTTAGACCCAACCAACGAAAATTCTTTTTTTTCACCAGGGTAAATAAAATTTTTAGTGTTACTTGTTAACCAACCCAAATAAGTACCATTCTTTGAAAAAGACCATCCTTCAGAATTGAAGCCGTATATATTATTCACATTATAACCTAATACAAATTCATTAATTGCCTGTATGCTATTATTTAACTTATAAGTATAAGCTAACGTATCATTTTTTGATCTGGTAATAATCATTATATCAGAATTTAATTTATTTCTTGGGTAGATGAATAGACTATCTGTTTGTGGGGTGTTATTCCATTTCCCGTATTCTGAGCCATTCCAACTATAATTATTATCTTTAAAACCAAATAATGGCACTTCAAGACTATCTTCAGATGAGGATGCGATTTTATAAATTTCATACCCTTGAATTTCCAATATACCGTCTCCATTAATATCAGGGAATTCGAAATTAGCAGATGAAGCTGTAAATAGAGTTGATTGGCTGTCATCATCAACATCATTAATTCTTATCCCAGAATTTCCATCCCAAGCATATATCCACAAATTCATTTGGCTTTGATAACCGCTAAAATTCGAGCTAAACATTAACTCAACTTTACCATCTTTATTTAATTCCATTGACCCATAAGATTTTAGAGATAGAACGTTTGTTAATGGAATATTTATACCTGAAGTCCAGATAATGTCTCCATTCTTATAAACTCCAAATAAACCCTTGCCATTATTTGTGTTGTTATCAATATGCTCCTCGACAGTGAAGAGAATACAACTTTCTAATGTACGGTAGGGGTCTTGGAAATTTTGATCATCGTTAAATTTAGAATTAATTATACTATCAACTATAACTATTTCGTCTAAATAGTACTGGTTACCAAAAGTAGACTTGACTTTGTTTTCAATTTCTTCTTCAATCACATCAGAAAAATTTTGCGAATATAGTGTACTCACTAATGCAAGAAACAAAATAATATATAGTAAGTTCTTCATTTTTACCTCAATTCTTTCCTCTTGGAAAATACTTCTTTGAATTATTTAATGCTTCCAAATCATAGTCAGTCATCCATGGGTTCCATTTTTTAGCCATTGCCTTAAAAATATTTTCGTAACCCAAGGCCCAATCATTACTATTAAATTCCATATCAAGAACTTCTTTTAGAAGTTTAATTAAATGTTTACTTGTCAATGGCCAAGAAACGTCATTAATATTTAATTTTTCTGGTATATTAAATGAATTATTTACGAAACCTCTATTTAGTGCCGTTTCATACATTGTTTGTAATAATCCGTATGAAGCAAAAATTCTTGTTTGAGCATATATATTGTCTAAACCACCATACCAATAATATTTAAAGTATTTTATTGTAGAGTCTCTTGCTGCAACGTAATCTTCCTCCACCGGATTTTCTTTAATTCCTTGGAAATGTTTTAGAATACCATTGTATTTATCTTGGGCAGTTTTATATCCAAATTTTTTAAAATTTAATTTGCCATTTTCGTTTTTACAATATAAAGTTATCACACCTGTTGGGCTATTGTCTTCAATCTGTGAATATTTTTTTAATATGTCCCAAACCTTTGTTGGTGTTTTGAAATACGGAATATATTTTAGATTATAATGCGTTGGTACAGGGTCCCCTATTCCCATTGAATTAACTGTAACAAAAAATGGACTATCTTTCCATTTTTTGCTAATAATTTCCCCACTATTATTTCTATTATTAAGTTCGGTACTTAAAGGTTCATATCTATATGGTGGGAAAAATCCTGGAGCTTCATTTTCAATTTGCCCTTTAATAAATTGTGGGGGTATTCCCGTTTCACCACCGTATTTTATACAAATACTGTCAATGCTTATAGATTTATCAAATACATCTTTTGAGTAATTATATTTATTTCCAAGTTTATTTGGTCGTACAATTTTTAATTCAACCTCAGCATTTGTGGTTGTCTTAAGTTTAACCTTAAAACTATCCTCCTTACCTTCTTCCCAATATCTTCCAATCAGTCTGATCATCCCATCAGCAAGAGGTTGGCTTGAATTATCCGAACCTCTAAACCATTTCTTTTCCCAATAAACACCGGATTTTGTGCCAAGTTTTTCTATCGGGTTGTTTCCCCAAACATCTGATGTTAGCCATTTCCAACCATCTGCATCTGCAGGAAATTTTGGTTTTTCACCATAATCTGTTTTTATTTCTTCAATTTTTAATTCACCAGTTTCTGTTTTTCTTTTTACAGCAAAATATTTTGTTTCACCAAGAAGGATTTCATTCGGTTTTTTCACCACCACATCACCAAAACCTTCAATAAGCATTCCTGGATTTCCTATAAATAATGTTGATGACATCGATTTAGTACTTTTATTTATAACTGTTTCTTTACTTTGTATTGCCTGTGTATTTTGATTTTGATTCCCAATTGTTTTTGCTGCTATTATTCCACCTCCGCCTGCTATTGTTGTTACTTTTATCCTTATCACAACACTATCGTACGGTATTGATGTTGGTGTTATTACTTTAAATCCATTACTTACTCCCTGCAAATTATTTGCTACTGTTCCTGTGTTAGGGTCAAGCAGTATCCCATATTCTTTCCCGCTTACTATTTCTGCATTGAATGATTGATCACCAGGAAAATCTATTATCTCATTATACGCTGTTAACCATTTACAGTTTGCAACTGCTGTATCGCCCGGACTAAAACTGTCTTTATTAAAATCAACCAATATATATCCACCTATTGATGGCGGAGGCTTTTCACTATATTTTATTGGAAAACTTACTTCTGCCGGAGCTATGTCTGCATCATTTGCAGTACATCTTATGGTTACTATCCCCGGTATTGATGTGTCAGGTTGAACCCCATCGGCTGTGTATCTTATTACATAGTTACAAATGCCTCCTCCATATTCATCTTCAAGATTTGTTATTGATGAACCTGTTTGTTCGGGATTTGCAGCTGTTCCCGGATAATATAAATTTCCGTACTGCTGTCCCTGAACTATCTCTACATTAAATTTTATTCCCGTTGGATATGCTCCACCGTAATTACCTATTTGACAATTATTCTGAAAATATAATAAGAAGTCTATTTCTTTACTTTGATTATGCAGGAGAGTATCCTCTGGCGTATCGCTCTGAATTGTAAATGTTGGGGTCTCTACTCTTGTGTGATAATTTATCGTTTCCTGTCCATCAAATACTGACATTATTATTTCTGTTCCAGGGGGTACATCTCTTTTTATTATCATTGTATATTTTGAATAATTATGATATAAACCATTCGGGGGATCAATTGAATAATCAAACCAGGCAGTTGCTCCAATATCTGAGCCGAGGACACCACTTAGTGTTGTACCTACATATTGCCTTGGGACATAATTACCGGCATTAATATCCCAAAAACCACCGTAGGTAAAGTAACTATATTCATCTGGTTGCAACAAAGTAATGTTATAGTATTTGTTTGGATCAAGTATATAATTTCTCCTCTGTAAACCAGGACCATATCTGTTATTCTGAAAATTAAATAATTGCTGATATGGGTCAGGAGCAAAAGAAATGCTGTTCCAGACTACCTGCCAGGGATTATTCTTATCATATGATGTTATCCACGGTCCGCAAGGTGTATAAGCTGGAAGCTGATATGTTGAGATAGTACTCTTCGGATTTATTTCCACTTTTTCCTTAATTATTACTTGCGCAGTTAGTTCAGTGGATAAGATTAAAGACAAAAGTAAAAAGATTAAAGTAGAATTGAGCTGTACTTCCCTAATCTTTAATAAGATTTTGGGATAACGGATAACGGATAACGGATAACGGATAACGGAAAGCTATTTAAATATTTTCTGTTGTCAAGAAATATTATTGCTTGCTTATTGTAGAAATCACTCATAAAGTTTTACTCCACTGTTTTTTGCAAGAGCTTGAAAAAGATTTACCAAATCTTGTTTAGAACGTATTCTTAAAAATCTTTTTTGTCAATAGTCGAATTCGACTATTTTTAAAATAAATGTTGCGAAAATAGATTAAAATTATTTGCCAGCAGAAAATTGTTTGGTTAATAAAAATAAAAAAGGCGACTCACATACCCACAGTCGCAGGATAGAATCGCCATCACCAAAATATTTGTTAATCGCACGAAAGGATTCGTGCGCTACGAAAGTTATTTAACCAATCTCCTAAACATCTCAACATCTTCCTTTGTTGTAATCTTAAAATTAAAAACAGATCCTTCAACAATATGTACTTTTTTCCCTAACCTTTTTACAAGCATTGATTCATCTGTGCCAATAAATTTTTCTTTATCCGCTTTGCTTAAAGCTCTTTGCAAATCGCGATACTTAAATATCTGCGGGGTTTGTACATAATAAACTTCATCACGATTTAGATATTTATCAACGGTTTTCTTTCCTTTTATCAAGGTATCTTTTGCTTTTATACAAACCAAAGCGTTTCCATTTTTCTTTGCAGAAATAATTGCATTCTTTAAAATATCATTAGGTATTAATGCTCTTGCAGCATCGTGAACAACTAATAAATCATTATCATTAGCGTCTGAAGAAAGAACTGCATTATAAACCGATTGCTGTCTTGTGCTTCCGCCTTCAACAATAAGTTTTACTTTAGATAGCTTGTATTTTTTTACAAGTTTAATGAGAAGTGAAAAATATTCAGTCTCAGCAGCGATAATTATTTTATTGATGAGTTTATTTTTCTGAAATGTTTGAAGTGTGTAAACAATTATTTCTTTACCATTAACCTTTAAGTATTGTTTAGGAGTGGCTAAACCACTCCTTAAACCTTTACCTGCGGCAGGGATAATTGCAATACAACTCATACGATCATCATAGCATCGCCGTAACTTAAAAAGCGATACCTATCCTTCAATGCTTTTTTATAAGCTTTCATAACATATTCTGTATTTCCGAGTGCACTTGTTAGCATAATTAAAGTTGATTCCGGTGCATGAAAATTAGTAATCAGTTTTTGAGTTACTTTAAAATCATAAGGAGGATAAATAAATTTATCTGTCCAACCTCTACCCGGCTTAACAAAACCATCTGCGGTTGTACTTGTTTCCAAAGCACGGCAGGCGCTTGTTCCAACAACAATAATACTATGCTTTGCAAGCATTGCTTTATTAATCATTTCTGCTGAGTGCTCTGATATTTCATAATACTCAGAATCCATTTTATGTTTTGTAAGATCTTCAACTTCAACCGGACGAAAAGTACCCAAACCAATATGAAGAATTACAGGAACAACATGAATTCCTTTCTTTTTTATCTTATCAAGCAATTTGGTTGTAAAATGTAAACCCGCTGTTGGCGCAGCAACTGCTCCATCTACTCTTGCATAAACTGTCTGGTAAGTTTCCTTATCTTTTGGTTCAGGTTCCCTTTTAATATAAGGTGGAAGAGGAGTTAACCCAATTTTTTCAACTGCCTGAAACACATTCCCGGGTTGATTAAATCTTACAGTTCTACCTCTTGATGTAGTATTATCAATTACTTCACACCAAAGATTATTATCAAAATAAATCTTGTTGCCAATCCTTACTTTTCTTGCCGGATCAACAATTACATCCCAGATGCAGTCTTCTTTGTTCAATTCTCTCAAAAGGAAAACTTCAATCTTTGCATTTGTCTTTTCTTTTTTTCCGTACAACCTTGCCTGAAACACTCTTGTTTCATTAACGACAAGAACATCACCTTTTTCCATATAATCAATAACATCTGTAAAGTGTTTGTCTTCCATCTCTCCGGTGTCTTTGTGTAATACCAACAGCTTGGATTTATCACGAGGACTTACGGGATACTTTGCAATAGATGTTTTGGGCAAATTATACTTGAAATCTGATAGCTTCATTATCTCTACCTTCTCTTATTATTTTAATTTTCATTTTGTCAATCCGAGCAGAGCGAAGAGTCTGCTTTATTTTACAGATTCTTTCTTCGCTTCGCTCATCAGAATGACATTAGAAATTATTTATTTCTTTTTAGATACTTTTTTCTTTGCAACAACTTTCTTTTTAGCCACAGCTTTTTTAGCAACTGTTTTTTTAGCTGGTTTAGCTTTCTTCATATCTTTTACAGCAGCTTGTGCAGCAGCTAATCTTGCAATCGGAACACGGAATGGTGAACAACTAACGTAGTTCAATCCAATCTTATGACAGAACTCAACTGATTTTGGTTCACCGCCATGCTCGCCGCAAATACCAACTTTAAGATCAGGTCTGGTTTTGCGTCCACCTTCTACAGCAATTTCCATCAGCTTACCAATTGCTTCCTGATCAACTGATTGGAATGGATCTTCTGGTAAGATTTTCTTTTCAAGATATTCAGGTAAAAATCCACCAATATCATCACGTGAAAATCCAAATCCCATTTGTGTAAGATCATTTGTTCCGAATGAGAAAAACTGTGCGACTTCTGCCATCTTATCCGCTGTTAAACAAGCACGAGGAATTTCAATCATCGTTCCGACTAAGTGAGGAATTTTCTTAAGTCCGAATTTTTCACAAACTTCTGCATGAACTTTTGTAATGATATCATATTGATGTTTGATTTCATTAACGTGGCAGGTAACAGGAATCATTATTTCCGGAAATGCTTTTTTACCATCTTTTAATAATTCAGCAGTTGCTTCCAGGATAGCACGAACTTGCATCTCTGTAATTTCAGGATAAGTGATTCCCAATCTTACGCCACGATGTCCCATCATAGGATTATTTTCGTGCAAAGCATCAGCACGTTCATTTAACTCATCGAGAGAAATTCCAAGACTTGCAGCAAGTTTTTCTCTTTCATCAACTCTTTGAGGAACAAATTCGTGCAGCGGTGGATCGAGTGTTCTGAAAGTTACAGGATATCCATCCATCGCTTCCATTGTTCCCTTTACATCTTTTTTAACATAAGGGAATAATTCATTTAATGCAGCAACTCTTTCCTCTTTAGTTTTTGAATGAATCATTTTACGAAGTTTGAATAATGGTTCTTCAGAATTTTTTCCGTAGAACATATGTTCAGTTCTGAAAAGTCCTATTCCTTCTGCACCAAATGCTCTTGCGCGCGCAGCATCTTCCGGTGTATCGGCATTAGTTCTAACTTTTAATTTTCTAACATCGTCACACAATTTCATAAATGCCTGGAAGTCTGGATTTTCTTCTGCGGCTTTTATCATCGGTAGTTCACCTAAGTAAACAGTGCCTTTAGAACCATTAAGAGTAAGCCAATCACCTTCCTTAACAGTAACATCACCAACAGTAAAATATTTTTCATCATAATTCATTTTGATTGAACCCGCACCAACGATACAACATTTACCCCATCCGCGTGCAACAAGCGCAGCGTGTGAAGTCATTCCGCCTCTTGCAGTTAATATTGCCTGTGCAGCGCGCATTCCTTCAATATCTTCAGGATTTGTTTCATCACGAACAAGAATAACTCTCTTGCCTTCTTTTGCCCACGCAACAGCATCATTAGCAGAAAATACAACTTGTCCTGAAGCTCCGCCTGGCCCTGCTGGTAATCCTTTGGCAATAGATTTGGTTTTTATTTCAACAGCGGGATCAATAATCGGATGAAGCAGCTCATCAAGCTGAGAAGGTTGAACACGCATTACAGCTTCTTCTTTAGTAATGATTTTTTCTTTGTACATATCAAGAGCCATCTTTACAGCAGCCGGTCCGTTACGTTTACCAACACGGCACTGCAGCATATAAAGTTTTCCATCCTGAATTGTAAATTCAATATCAAGCATATCATGATAATGTCTTTCAAGCGATCTTTGTATGTTGTGCAATTGCTTATAAGTATCAGGCATAGCAGTTTCAAGAGATTGTAAATGTTCTGTATGCTCACTCTTTCCAACTTCGTTTATCGGATTTGGTGTTCTGATTCCTGCAACAACATCTTCACCCTGAGCGTTGGTTAGCCACTCGCCGTAAAAATAATTTTCTCCTGTTGCGGGATTACGTGTAAAAGCAACACCAGTTGCAGATGTATCGCCCATATTTCCAAACACCATTGACTGAACGTTTACTGCTGTTCCCCAATCATCCGGAATCCCTTCAATCCTTCTGTAGGATATTGCACGTTTGCCCATCCAGCTCTGGAATACTGCGGAGATAGCTCCCCAAAGCTGTTCCATTGGATCTTCCGGAAATGGTTTGCCAAGTACTTCTTTAACTTTTGCTTTGTAGATTTCAATTAATTCTTTTAAATCATCAGCAGTTAAATCTGTATCTGATTTAGCACCACGAGCTTCTTTCATTTTATGAAGTTCTTTTTCTAACTGCTGTCTTACGCCTTTGCCTTCTTCCGGTTCGATGCCTGCAGCTTTTTCCATAACAACATCACTGTACATTTGTATTAAGCGGCGATGTGAATCATAAACAAATCTTGGATTACCGGTTTTTGCAATTAATGCTTCACGGGTTTGATTATTCAATCCAACATTTAAAATTGTTTCCATCATTCCCGGCATTGAAGCACGTGCACCGGAACGGACTGAAAGCAATAAAGGATTTTTTGTATCGCCAAATTTAGCTCCCATTTGTTTTTCAACTTTTGCAAGAGCATCATTAACTTGTTTTACAAGTTCTTTGGGATATTTTTTATTGTTCTTGTAGTATGCTGTACATACTTCTGTTGTAATTGTAAATCCTGCAGGAACAGGAAGACCAATGTTAACCATTTCGGCAAGGTTTGCACCTTTACCGCCAAGCAAAGCTTTCATCTCAGCTTTACCTTCTGCTTTTTTACCTCCGAAGAAGTAAACATATTTTTTTTGAGCCATAATTACCTTTCCTCCGTTATAAGATCATTTCTTTTTACGAAGCATTTTTTAGTTTATTAATTAAATACTGTTTGAATGATTCTTCATCATCCATACATAAGTTTATTTTAAGATAAAATATTTCTGTGTCATCAAATTCTCTTTTAAATCTTGAAAGCTTTACTGCGTCCTTTTCAGTTGTAACTATCGAATGTGAATTAGTTGTATAAAATTGCTTTCTGATTAACTGAACTTCTTTTGCCGTATAATTTTTATGATCCCTAAAAATAAGTTTGTTCTGTGTATTTACATGAACCTTATTCAGTATGCTTAGAAATGATTTAGGATTAGCTATTCCGGATACAACTAAACTATCCTGCCCCTTAAAATCATCCAGATTATATTCAATCTTTCTAATTGCATCTACAAAGCATATTGCTTTATAATATGCAGTAAAAATTTTTTTGCCTTCCAAATAGCTCTGCATTTCAGTTACAATTTCTTCCTTATCAAGAAACTTTCTGTTAAGGATTATTGCATCAGATCTTTTTAAAGAATCAAATCCTTCACGCAAATCGCCAGAAGGTAAAAGATTATGTGTAAAAAAACTTTTAGTATTTATAAAACTCTGATCAATTATTACCAGATCAATATCCCGGGTAATCCAACGATGCTGAAATGCATCATCAAGTACGATTGCATCTATCCCGGTTTCTTCAATTAATTTTCTTGCACCATTTACCCGATTTTCAGAAACAGCAGCGGGAACTTTGCATTCTAATACTGTATGATAAATTTCATCGCCACACTCTTGTACCGTTGTTAAAATCTCATCACCTTTAGAAACTAATTTATACCCGTGCGATTTCCTTCCATAACCTCTGCTTAAAACTCCAACTTTATAACCGGCACTTTTTAAAATATTTGTTACATAAATTACTAATGGAGTTTTACCAGATCCGCCAACATTTATATTGCCAATCGAAATTACTTTTGCATTAACTTTTTCAGATTTAAAAACAGACTTATCAAAGAACAAATTTCTTATATAAACAATAATTGCATAAACGGGCACCAATGGAGCTAAAAATATTTTCAGAAGTTTCATCAAATCGTTACCTAAAATTTTTCAGCTTCTTTTTGAAGCTCGTTTAATTTTTGCTCACACTCTTCAATAATTTTACCGGTGTCATCAAAACCAAGCTTACTATCAACATAAACAGGATCAGAATAAATTATTTTTACATTAGAAAATGGATTTGGAATCTGAAACTTATCCCAGCTTTTCAACTTCTTCTTAGATTTGATTCCAATGCCCATTAACACAACCGGAACTCCGCTTCTTTTAGCAATTATAACGGCTCCTGCTTTAAACTTATGTTCCGGTCCACGAGGCCCATCTGGAGTGATTGCAACCGAGTAACCATTTTTTGCAAGATCAACCATAACGCCAAGAGCAACGTCTCCGCCTTTACTGCTTGAGCCCCGAACAACTTTATACTTCCAATGTTTTAATTGCTTTGCAAGTAAGTCACCATCTTTACTTTTACTGGTTAGTGCGGCAAAGCCATCATTCCTGTGTATGAACCAGGGCAGAAGCATTGTGCCGTGCCAGAAAGCCAATACATAATTTTGTTTATTCTTTTTTAGATCTTCAATAACTTTTTTGTTTTTATAACTAACACGCAAAGTTTTACAAAGAGCATCAAGACTATGCTTTAATATTAAGTTGCCTAAAAATCTTAATGTATCCTGTTTAACTTGTTTTGTGTCCACGATAAAAAACTTTTAACATTTTCCCAAAAATTCATTCTGTCAATCTTAGCTTGTCGAAGACTAACTTTTTAATAGTGTCACGCTTCGACTTCGCACAGTGTGACTCAAGTTTTGTTTCGTAATCGTCAAAGTCATACTGAGCGAAGTTGAAGTATGACAAAACAATTATCAAACAAAAATTCTTAATAAAACTATTATCTTATTCTTTAATCATCATTAAAGAGTAAATAATTTTGGCTGCATTTTGCGGAGCGTTTTTATTACCAAGTATATCTTTAATTTTACTCAATTTATTTTTCATCTGACTCATAAGATTTTTGTCAGATAAAATATTTAGCGCTGTGTTATAAATATTATCCGCATTGGCACCATTTTGAATTAGCTCAGGTACTGCGTGCTCTTCTAAAATTATATTAGCCATACCGATGTTGTTAATTTTAACAAGCAATTTGCCGATTAAATAAGTAAGCCAGCTTGTTTTATAAACTATCACCATTGGTAGCTGAAGTAATCCGGCTTCAAGTGTTGATGTGCCAGATTTTACAATACCAAACTTTGCATTTTGCATCACATCATATGTGTGTTCTTTAATCACTTTAAAATTTCTTAGATCCGTTAATTCATAAAAAACTTTTTCATCAAGATTACTTGAACAGGCAACAACAATTTGCATATCAAGCTCAACCGCAAGCTTTGTCGCAGCTTTAATTGATTCAGGAAAAATACTTTTAACTTCTTGTTTTCTGCTCCCGGCTAATATCAGCAATATTTCTTTTGCCGGATCTAAATCAAATTTTTTATTTAATTGTTCTCTTGATAAAAAATTATATCCATTCATTTCCTGAATTAAAGGATGTCCCACAAATTCTGCATTCACATTTTTTTCTTTAAAAAACTTTTCTTCAAAAGGAAAAACAACCAGAACTTTGCTGAATAGTTCTCTGATCTTATTCACTCTGCTTTTGCCCCAAGCCCAAACTTGCGGAGTGATGTAATATATCAGTTCAAGCCCGTCCGCGGCAGCGGAATTAAGTTTATGTATGTTACCTGATACTGTTGAGGACTTATCATTACTGTCATTTCGACCGACCTGCCCGCTGACGTAGTCAGGCCGGGAGGGAGAAATCTTTTTTGTAGTATCAGGGGAAGATTTCTCAGTCGAATCCGCCGTGGCGGACTTCGAAATGACTAGTTCAGAATTGCCAGATACTTCCGGCAATAAGGTTGATTTTAATTTAAGTTGTTTTAATTTTTTTGCAATGCTAAGGTTAAACCCGGGATAATCAATAAGGATAACCTGCTTAACATTTCTCTTCTTTACTTCTAAAATCAAATCCCGCTGAACTTTTTTAATAAATGGTAAATGTTTTATCACTTCAACAAAACCAAGAAAAGCCATTTTATCTATGTGATAAATTAATTCCATTCCCTCGGCTTGCATTTTATCACCGCCGATTCCAAATATTTTCAAAGAACCATCTAACTTTTTCAACTCACGAATCA
>OEIU01000766.1_pt1 | contig 26183 bp, 17 predicted proteins | sample 1539221 | NCBI WGS metagenome assembly OEIU01 (sample SAMN03792071, study PRJEB22550) | activated sludge metagenome | feature: wastewater treatment plant; material: activated sludge; isolation source: Wastewater treatment plant of a petroleum refinery complex | place: Argentina: Zarate | collected...
AGCCCCGGGCCCGCCCCCCCACCCCCCCCCCCCCCCCCCCGTGCGGGGCCCCGCCCCCTCGCCTTTGTGGGGAAAAAAAAGGGGGGGGCCCCCAGGGGGGCCGCCCGCCATGTAGAGCTATCAGACTGCTGCTCGGCGTGTCTTAGAACACGACCTGGAACTGCAGGCGGACGACGACCTCGCCCGACTTGGTCTGGCCCAGGAGGCCGACGTTGGTGTTGGGCAGGATGGCCCCGAGGTTGGAGGTGTCCTGGAGGGAGTAGACGACGTCGGCGGTCGCCTTGGCGGCGTGCCCGGCGTAGTACTGGTTGAGACCGAAGGTCAGGAAGTGGAAGTTCTTCTTGCCCGACGGGATCAGGTCGGAGTCAACGAAGAGGCCTTCCCAGCGACCGAACACTTCGGTGTTCTGGGCGAAGCGCCAGCCGCCCTGGACGACCGCGCCGAAGTTGTCGATGTCCGGTTGGTTCGCGCCGCCCACACGGGCGACGGTGTGGTCGCCGAGGAAGGCGCCGAACAGGTTCCACGAGTCGCCCTTGAGCGAGCCGTCGATCGTGTAGCGGAAGGTCTGGTAGTCGGTGTCGCTGGCGATACCGGTGTTGTCGGACTGCTGCCAGTGGATGGCCGCGCCGACCATGGCGCCGAAGTCGGAGCCCTTCTCGGAGGTGAAGTCCTCGAACTGCTTGAAGTTGCCGGAGAGGAGGAACTCGCCGCGGGCCGTCAGGGCGTAGTCGCCCTGGCCGGCGATCGCCAGCTGCGCGCCGGGCGTGACGGTCTGACGGGTGTTGAAGTCCGTGTTCGCGGAGTTCAGACCGTCGGAGAACGCGAAGAACGCGCGCCAGCCCTCGGCCTCGTAGGCGAACTCGACGCCCTGGCTGTAGCCCTGGCTGAACAGAGCGTTCACGAGGGAGCGCTCGGCCGCGAGCTGCTTGGCATCGGAGACCAGCTCCTCGCGGAGCAGGGGAAGCTTGAACTGACCCCAGGTGGCCTTCCAGCCGTTGGCGAACTTGTAGCCCGCGTAGGCATAGTCGAAGTTCAGGCCGTCGCTCTCATTGGAAATGCGGACGCGGAAGAACCAGTCCTTGTTCAGCTCGCCGTTGAAGTCGACCTTCGTGCGGGTCGTCTGGAACCCGTGCGTGAAGTCGTCGGTGTGAACGCCGCTGCCCGGGGGAACGTTGGTTCCCGGGAGGTTGTTCTTGTCGCGGAAGTTCATGTCGTAACGGAACTGCAGCAGCCCGCCGACGTTGAGTCGGAAGCCGTCGCCCGCGATGAAGAACCGGCTGCCGTCGTGGCCGGCGTCGCCGCCAGCCAGCAGGCTGGTGCGAGACTCGGCGTCGCTGAGCATCTCGGCGACCACCGCGCGAACCTCGTCGGATGACTGCTGAGCAAACGCTGCCGAGCCGCTCAGGCTCACCGCCGCGCCGGCGAGGAACATGAGACCCTTGATGTGACCCATTCTGAGACTCCTTTTTCTTTCAGAAAAACGCTTGTGGACCTTGTGAACCGTTCCCGTGGCCGCTTCGAGCCGGCCGCCTTTGAGCTCTGTCCGACTCACCGGACGAACGCTTCGTCCGCGGACAACGCCCCACGTGGTTCTCGGCGAGTTGGTGAGCACACGCTCACTTTTGACACGCAACCCGCTCCGAACACTCTGCCCGACCTGCCTTGCGCATCCCGCGGCTTCCGCCCCGAGACTCGCCTCCCGTCTCCGACGGGAACGGATCGAACGACGCTTGCACGCCGCCCGGTGAGATGGCGATCCTACCCAAAGTACTTAGCAAACGCAAACTCACCGCTCTTTTTTTCGGCTCTCCCAGCCTTCACTCGACAAGTTTGGCATTATTTTCACACTTTCTTCTCCTCCCCACCCCCCCGGTATTGCCACAATACAGGCACCGATAACCACCGGCCCGGCTGGTTATCCGGCCCTTTTCGACCTCTTCCGGCCCCGCTGGCTTGACGTAACCCGTTGTCCCACAAAGACATGACGACAGTAAAGCACATCCTCATCGTCGAAGACGAGGCCGACCTCGCCGAGCTCCTCTGCTACAACCTCCGAAAGCAGGGGTACGAGGTTGAGGTCTGTCGCGACGGGGCCTCGGGGATCCGCCGGATCCTCGAATCCGGCCCCGACCTGGTCGTCCTCGACGTCATGCTTCCCCACCTCAGCGGCCTCCAGATCGCCCGGCAGGTGCGCACCGACCCCAAGACCGCCCAGATCCCCATCCTCATGCTCACGGCTCGCGCAGAAGAAGCCGACCAGGTCGCCGGCCTCCGGATCGGCGCCGACGACTACGTCACCAAGCCCTTCTCCCTCAAGGTCCTCCTCGCCCGCGTCGAGGCCATGCTCCGACGCGCCCGGGCCGACCATCCCACCAGCCACGACTTCCTGGAACTCGGCCCCGTCCGTGCCGACCTCTCTACCCACGAGGTCATCGCCGCCGGAGAATCCGTCAAACTCACCCTCACCGAGTTCCGCATCCTCGTCGCCCTCATGCGCACCAAGGGCAAGGCCCTCAGCCGCGCCGACCTCATGTACACCGCCATGGGCCCCGACGTCCTCGTCACCACCCGGACCATCGACGTCCACGTCGCCGCCATCCGACGCAAACTCCGGAACTGCGGGGCCAGGATCCGCACCGTCCGCGGCGTCGGGTATCTTTTCGACCAGGCCGCCGAGGGCGTCGCCATCGATTCCGAGATCGACTAGCCGGACACCCCGACGGACCCCGGCGGGTTCTCGCCTCCGGGTACCCCGACGGTCCCCGGCGGGTTGTTTGCCTAGCCCTCGGCCGGAGACCTTCTCATGACCATGCCACCACCAGCGCCCAACATCCGCCCGAGCACAACGAGCGCGGCCTGGCCGGCCGCGCTTATCGGACTCGCCGCCACCGCTTGCGTCCTGCTCTCTCTGCCCATCTTCGCGTCCATCGCCATCATCGCCCCACTCACCCTTGTCGGCGTCGCGCTTTCCATCGTGCGCGAGCGCCGACGCGCCCGCTCGGTGCGTGTCCTCGAATCCGTCGCCGCCGAGACCCTTGCCGTCGCCCGCCCCGGGGCCAGCGCCCCGCGAGCCCACATCGACCCCGCCGATCTTGCCGAAGAACTCCGCCCCCTCGCCGGCGCGCTCAACTCCCTGCGCCATCGCGTCGGCGGCCAGCTCAAGGACCTCGCCAAGAAGTCCCGCAACCTCGAGGCCCTCATCGACGCCATGGACGAGCCCCTCCTGGCCACCGACGACCAGGACCGCGTCATCCTCTGCTCCCGCTCCGCCGAGGCCATGGTCGATGCCCCCCCCGGCGGACTCGTGGGTCGCCCCATCCACGAAATCTTCACCAGCGCGGCCATCCTCGACATGCACGCCAAGGCCAAGGCCGGCGGCGTCCAGCGCGCCCGCGTCCGCGTCGTGACCCCATTCGGCACGCGCGCCTTCCAGGTCTCCGCCTCCCCGGTCCCCGCCGCCTGGGGCGCGGGCGTCTTCGGCGCCGTGCTCACCCTTCGCGACGTGACCGAACTCGACCAGGCCGTGCAGGTCAAGACCGACTTTGTCGCCAACGCCTCCCACGAGCTCCGCACGCCCGTTGCCGCCATCCGTTCCGCCGCCGAGACCATGTCCGCCGCGGCCGACGACCCCGCCATGACCGCCCGCCTGCGTTCCATGATCCTCGCCCACGCCGAGCGCCTCGAAGAAATGCTCCGAGACCTGCTCGACCTCTCCCGCCTCGAATCCCCGGACGTCCCGCTCACCATCGAGCCCATCGACGCGGGCCTGCTCGAACGCGCCCTCCGCACCATGGGCGAGCCCATCTGCGAGCAGCGCCGCCTCGGCCTGAGTTTCGAGATCGAGCCCGAGCTCCACGGCCTCGCCACCGACCGCAAACTCCTCACCCTCATCCTCCGCAACCTCGTCGAGAACGCCGCCAAGTTCGCCCACGAGGGCACCACCGTCCGCGTCCTCGGCCAACTCATCGAAGAGCGCGAGCCCGACGGCCGCCCCGGCGCTCCCGCCCGCGGCGTCGCCCGCTTCGAGGTCATCGACAAGGGCGTCGGCATCCCCCTTGCCCAACAGGAGCGAGTCTTCGAGCGCTACTACCAGGTTGACCCCGCCCGCACCGGCACAGGCAGCACCCCGACCGGCGGAACCGGCCGCCGAGGGACCGGCCTCGGCCTCGCCATCGTCAAACACGCCGCCAAGGCCCTCGGCGGGCGAACCGGCCTCACCAGCGTCTGGGGACAGGGAACCACGGTTTTCGTCGAGTTCCCCTGTGAACTCGGGCGGGGTGCCCAGCCCGAGTCCCGATCCACCGCCGCCCCGAACCTGCCCCCCCAGCACCGCGTATGAACAAGTTCGCGTGGGCCTCCCGGGATTCCCTTGGACGGCCCACCGTCGGTCGGAGCGCACACGCTAAACTCCGCCCTGACTCTGGCCGCGGATCTCTCTTCCCCGGCCGTCCGAAGGTCCGTCTCGATTCCACGGGAGCGTTCATGGCCACTCAGGCGTCCGGCGCGGCAACGGCTCAGGCCCACTCGCACGACCACACCTACGACGAGGGCATGGCCTGCTGCTCGCACCACAACGTGAAGCTCGAGCGGTACATGCTCCTGTACCTCATCGGCGGCCTCATGCTCCTGGCCACCGTCGTCGCCAAGTACCTCCTCCCGCGGAACGTCGTTCCCGACCTCATCGCCGAGATCCCCGCCATCATCGGCGCGCTCCTCCTGGGCTTTCCCCTCTTCGCCGCCTCCGCCAAGGAGCTCTGGCGCGGCACGGCCAGCACCTCCACCCTCTGCGCCATCGCCATCCTCGGCTCGCTCGCCGTGGGCAACTACGCCCCCGCGGGCTTCCTCGCCTTCATCCTCCTCGTCGCCGACCAGTTCGTCCGCCAGCGGGCCTGGGGGGCCCAGCGCGCCATCGAGGACCTCGTCGCCCGCACCCCCGACGTCGCCCGCATCGTCCGGGGCGGCGTCGAGTCCGAGGTCGCCCTCTCCAGCGTCCAGGTCGGCGACACCGTCCGAGTCCGCGCCGGCGAGAATCTCCCGGTCGACGGCGTCGTCGCCACCGGCAAGTCCACCATCGATCAGGCCGCCCTCACCGGCGAGGCGATCCCCCACGAGGTCCAGCCCGGCGAGCCCGTCTACGCCGGCACCACCAACCTCTCCGCCCTCATCGACGTCCGGGCCACGCAGGTCGGCACGGACACCACCATCGGCAAGGTGACGCAACTCATCCGCGAGGCCGAGTCCAGCCGCACGCCGCGCCAGATGATGGTCGAGCAGGTCGCCAAGTTCTTCGTCCCCGTCACCCTCGGCGTCGCCTTCATCGTCTGGTTCCTCAACCGCGATGCGGGCAGCAAGGTCGCCTTCGAGCGCGCCATCTCCACGCTCGTCGTTGCCTGCCCCTCCGCTCTCCTCCTTGCCAGCCCGCTGGCCATCGTCGCCGCCTTCGCCGCCGCCGCGCGCCTGGGCATCCTCATCAAGAAGGTCAACTACCTCGAGGAGGCCGCCGTCGTTGACACCGTCGTCATGGACAAGACCGGCACCATCACCACGGGCCGCTTCGCCGTCTCGCGTCTCGTCCCCGCCGACGGCGTCGAGGGCGCCGAGCTTCTCACCGCGGCCGCCAACGGCGAGCAGCACTCCAACCACCCCCTGGCCCGCTCCATCCTCCAGACCGCCAAGCAGGCCCGCATCGAGCCCGACGGCTCCGACAACTACGAGGAGATGCACGGGCGAGGCATCCGCGCCCGCACCACCACCGGCGAGGTCTGCGTCGGGCGCGCCTCCTGGCTCCTCGAGGTCTTCCCCGACATCGGCCCGCAGGTCGAGGCCGCCACGGCCCGCATCGAGGGCATGTCCGGCGTCCACGTCGTCAAGGACGGCCGCTACCTCGGCGTGGTCGCGCTCGAAGACCGCATCCGCTCCAACTCCAAGAACGTCATCTCCCGCCTCCGCGAGCTCGGTGTCCGGCGCATCGACATCCTCACCGGCGACCGCCTCAGCGTCGCCGAGAGAGTCGGCCGCCAGGTCGGCGTCGATCACATCGAGGCCGAGTGCCACCCCGAGGAGAAGCACGAGCAGATCCAGGACCTCGTCGCCGACGGCCGGCGCGTCATGATGGTCGGCGACGGCATCAACGACGGGCCCTCCCTCGCCGCCAGCGACATCGGCGTGGCCATGGGCCTGGGCGGCTCCGACATCGCCGCCAACTCCGCCGGCGTCGCCCTCATGAACGACGACCTCTCCCGCATCCCCTTCCTCATCGAACTCTCACGCCGCACCCGCACCATCGTCGGCCAGAACATCGCCCTCTCCATCCTCGTGGCCATCCTCGGCCTCGTCCTCGCCGCCACCGGCGGCCTCGGCCTCATGGGCGCGGCCGTCTACCACGTCGTCGGCGACGTCTTTGTTATCGGAAACTCCTTCCGCCTCTTCCGCTTCGGCGAGTCCTTCCAGGGCAGCGACCTCGAGGAAGTCGAGAGCGCCGACCTCGCCCCCCGCAAGCGCAGGCAGGGGTCCATGACCCTCAGCGGCACGGCGCGGGCCGCGACCGCTTGATCCACCCCGACCGATTCGGGCAGGGCCGGCCTCGCGCGCTCGCCGGCCCACCTCGGTGAAGACCCTCGGCGGGCCCGCGAACATCGGATTCCGGCGCACTTTCTTCGATTTCCCGGACCCGGGCGTGGGTCCGGGCGGATTGTGTGTCACTCTCTCTGCCATGCCCGTGCTCGTGCGTCCATTCGGCCGCTCGAGCTGTTTCTGTCTCCGTCCTGGCCCAGGGAAACCCATGCCCCACTCGACCCTACCGACGCCCGTTCGCCGCTCCGCGCTCAACGCCCTGATCGGCGCGTGCGTCATCGCTCTGCCGGCGGTCGCGCTCGCCGATCGGGACGGCGCGCCGACGGCGACGCCGCCCGCACCGCGCCGCTCCTCCTTGATGCTCCGGGCCATGCTCGCCGCCGCCCAGCAGCGAGCCCAGGCCGACGACGCCGCGCCCTGCTTCGTCGAGAATCCCACCCCCGAGGAACTCGCCGAGATCCTCAACCGGTATCAGGCGCTCCCGCCCACGCTGGTGGACAGCCTCGAGCCGCGCTTCCGCACCGTCAACACCGTCTGGTTCGGCAACGGCTCGCAGAGTTCCAGCGGGCAGGCCCGCTCGGCCAGCCTCACCTTCTCCTTCCCCGCCGACGGCGTCGGTTGGGGCTCCGGCGCCGCCGCGCCCAACGACCTGCACGCCCATCTCCAGGCGCTCTTCGGCGCCGCCAACGAGGACCGCGGCCTGGAACTCATCCGCCAGGCCCTCGCCTCCTGGCGCCGCTTCGGCGGGCTCACCTATTCCGAGGTCGCCGACAACAACTCCAGCTACACCACCTCCGCCGCCCACTCCACCGTCCGCGGCGACATCCGCATCGGGGCCATCGTGCAGGGCACCACCGGCGTCCTCGCGTACAACAACTACCCGTCCAGCGGCGGGGACATGACCTTCAACTCCGACTACCTGACCACCGGGTCCATGGGCTCCTCCTCCAACACCTATCGATACCTCCGCAACGTCACCGCCCACGAGCACGGCCACGGCCTGGGCTACAGCCACCCCGTCCCCTGCGACTCCACCAAGCTCATGGAGCCGTTCATCCACAACAACACCGACGGCTGCCTCATCGACGAGATCCGCGCCGTGGGCCGCAACTACGGCGACCGGCGCTCGGGAAACTCCGGCGGCGCGCTCGCCTTCGACTGGGGCAACCTCACCTCGCCCGTTCTTCGATCCGTCATCGAGCGCAACCTCTCCACGAACGGCTCCGCGGGCCCCAACGGCTCGAGCGCCGATTGGTTCAAGTTCACCCTCGGCTCCGCGCAGACCGTCACCATCACCGCCGACCCCACCGGCGGCTCCTACACCGAGGGGTTGCAGACCTCCGATTGCAACGGCACCACCGCGACCGTCAACGCCGAGGCCGCCGGCGACCTGAGCATCGAACTCCGCGGCGGAACCAACGGCGCCACCGTCGTGCAGACCGCCGCGTCGGGCGCCGCCGGCGTGGCCGAGATCCTCGGCGCCGGCACCCTCGCCGCCGGAACCTACTGGGTCCGCGTGTTCGACACCGGACCCAACGCCTCGGCCGACCAGACCGTGCAGACCTACGACCTGACCGTCCGCGTCGGCTCCGCCAAGGCCCCCCCCGTCGCCATCGCCGGCGTCAACAAGCGCATCCAGGCCGGACAGAACTGCTTCTTCTACGGCGACATCAACTCCTACACGACCGACACCGGCCCCAGCGGCGGCACCAACTCCCGCTCCTACTTCTGGGACCTCGACGGCAACGGCACCTTCGGCGGCGGCATCGACTCCACCTCCGCCCAGCCCTCCATCACCGGCGGGTATCCCTCCAACGGAACGTACCCGGTCACCCTGCGCGTCACCGATTCCAACGGCCTGACCGACACCGACACCATCAACGTCGTCGTCTTCGGCGCTTCCGCCTCGATCACCGGCGTCTTGCCCTCCTCCGGTTCCACCAACCCCCCCGTCCCCGTCACCATCAACGGCGTCAACTTCAAGGGCGTCACCTCCGCGAGCCAGTTCACCGTCTCGGGCTCCGGCGTCACCGTCGCGGGCACGCCCGTGGTCAACGCGCTGGGCACCCAGGTGACGGGCCTCTCGCTCGTGGTCTCCGCGGGCGCCAGCAGCTCCGCCCGCGACATCTCCGTGACCAACTCCGACGGCTCCGGCACCGCCGGCGGCGCCGCCACCGGGGCCGGCCTCTTCTCCGTCACCGGACCCTGCGTCGTTCCGTCCATCACCGGCCACCCCCAGACCCAGACCGCCTGCGCCGGCGCCGGCGCAACCCTCTCCGTCTCCGCCTCCGGCACCGGCCTCACCTACCAGTGGCGCAAGAACACCGTCCCCATCGGCGGCGCCACCGCCGCCTCGCTCGTGCTCGGCCCCGTCGTCGGCGATGCCGGCGCCTACGACTGCGTCGTCATCGGCGATTGCGGCTCCGCGACGAGCAACCCCGCCACGCTCTCGGTCAACCCCGCCACCACCATCACCGGCCAGCCCTCGCCCCAGTCCGTGTGCCCCGGAGCCGGCGCCTCCTTCGGCGTCTCCGCCACCGGCACCGGCATCGGCTACCAGTGGCGCAAGAACACCGCCCCCATCGGCGGCGCAACCTCGCCCACACTCACGATCAACCCGGCCCTCCCCGGCGATGCCGGCTCGTACGACTGCGTGATCTCCGGCTCCTGCGGCTCGATCACCTCCAACCCGGCCGCGCTCTCCATCAACGCCGCCACCGCCGTCACCGCGAGCCCCTCCCCGCAGTCCGCGTGCGTGGGCGGCAGCGCATCCTTCTCCGTGTCCGCCTCGGGCACCGGGCTCTCGTACCAGTGGCGCAAGAACTCCGGCCCCATCGGCGGCGCCACCGGCCCCACCCTCTCGATCTCCCCCGTGGCCTCCGGCGACGCCGGAAGCTACGACTGCGTCGTCGCCGGCGCGTGCGGCTCGCTCACCAGCGGCGCGGCCGGTCTCTCGATCACCCCCGCAACCACCATCACGCAGAACCTGCCGAGCCAGTCCGTCTGCGAGGGCCAGCCCGCCTCGTTCACCGTCGTCGCCGCCGGCGACAACCTCACCTACCAGTGGAACAAGTCCGGCTCGCCGATCCCCGGCGCAACCTCCACGACGTACACCATCGCCTCCGCCACCGCCGCCGACGCGGGCCTCTACTACTGCAGCGTCTACGGGACCTGCGGATTCGCCCAGACCGGCATCGGCAGCCTCACCATCAACGAGCCCGTCTCCATCAACCCCGGCGGAGACCCGGTCGCGCAGACCGTGTGCGCCGGCTCCCCCGTCACGCTCCTGGCCGACGCACTCGGCACCGTCAACAGCTACCAGTGGCGCCTCAACGCAACGCCGATCGTCGGCGCCAGCGACTCGCAACTCACCATCGCCTCCGCTTCCCCCGCCGACTCCGGCTCCTACGACTGCGTCATCACCGGCCCCTGCAACACCGTCGCCAGCGCCGCGGCCGCCGTCCTCGTCAACCCCGCCACCGCCATCGCCCCCGGCGGCCAGCCCCAATCCCTGTCGGCCTGCATCGGCGGCGCGGCGTCCTTCACCGTCGTCGCCGAGGGCGCATCGCTCACCTACCAGTGGCGGCGCGCCGGGACCCCCCTCACCGGCGCGACCGGACCCACCCTCACCCTCGTCCCCGTCATCAGCGGCGATGTCGGCGGCGGGTACGACTGCGTAGTCACCGGCGCCTGCGGCTCCGCGACCTCCGCCCCCGCCTCGCTCTCGCTCACGGACCCCGCCGCCATCACCGGCCAGCCCGCCCCGCAATCCGCCTGCGTCGGCGACAACGTGTCCCTCACCGTGACGGCCACCGGCCCGGGACTCTCCTACCAGTGGCGTCTCGGCGGCGCGGACGTCCCCGGCGCGACCTCTGCCACCATCGCCTTCAACCCCGCCGCGCTGTCCGACTCCGGCCCATACGACTGCATCGTCACCGGCCCCTGCGGCCCCGTCACCTCCGATCCCGCCACCGTCACCATCTGCGAGACCGCCGCGATCACCGCCGACCCCTCCCCCGCCACGACGTGCGCGGGCGGCAGCGCGATGTTCACCGTCTCCGCCTCCGGCGCCGGGCTTTCCTACCAGTGGCGCAAGAACGCCGCCCCGCTCCCGGGCCAGACCTCGCCCTCGCTCACCATCGGCCCCGCTTCCGCTTCGGATGCGGGCGTCTACGACTGCGTCGTCAACACCTGCTGCAACGCCGCCACCTCCGCCGGCGCGAGCCTCACCGTCTGCACCGCCGATTTCAACTGTTCCGGCGCCCTTTCCGTGCAGGACATCTTCGACTTCCTCAACGCCTGGTTCGCCGGCAACCCCGCCGCCGACTTCAACGGCTCGGGCCTGGCCGTCTCCGACATCTTCGACTTCCTCAACGCCTGGTTCGCCGGCTGCCCGTAGTCCCCTGGGTGCCCCGCCGGTTTCCGGCGGGGCCCTCGTTGGGCGCCCGGAACCCGTGAGCGCCGAGCGCCCGCGGCCCACGCCCGGCCCGCCTCACAGCAGCGTCCCCCGCAGGATCGTCGCCGCCGCGGTGAAGTAGATCAGCACCCCCACGACGTCCACCAGCGTGGCCACGAACGGCGCCGAACTTGTCGCGGGGTCGAGCCTGCACCGCTTGAGAAGGAACGGCAGCATCGCCCCGATGATCGTCCCCCAGAGCACCACCCCCACAACCGAGACCGCGATCGCCACCGCCAGCACGTGAAAGTGCTGCTGGGCCGCGACGCTCTCCTTGTCCAGCTCGGGGTGCCCCGTGTGCTTGGCGAACCACCCCATCCACCCCCAGACGTTGATCCGGACCAGCCCGATCACGCCCAGAAACAAGCCCAGCAGCGAGCCCGCAACAAGTTCCCGCCTGAGCACCTTGAACCAGTCCCGGAGCGTCAACTCCCCCACGGCCAGCGCCCGGATGATCAGCGAGGTGGCCTGCGAGCCGCTGTTGCCCCCGCTCGACACGATCAGCGGCACGAACGTGGCCAGCACCGCCGCCCGCTCGATGTCGTGCTCGAACCCCGCCATCGCCGTCTGCGTGAACATCTCGCCGACGAACAGGATGGCCAGCCACCCGCCCCGCTTGCGCACCAGCCGCCAGATCGAGATCGACACGTACGGCTCGTCCAGAGCCTCCATGCCGCCGAGCTTCTGCATGTCCTCGGTCGCCTCTTCCTCGGCCACGTCCGCCACGTCGTCGGAGGTCACGATGCCCAGGAGCACCCCCCGCGAGTCGAGCACCGGCAGCACCACCCGGTCGTACCGGCTCATCGTCTTCACCGCCTCGTCCTGCGGCTGGTCCGCCCGCAGCGCGACGAAGTTGCGGTTCATCAGGGTCTCGATCATCGCCCCCGGGTCCGCCAGCAGGATCTGCCGCAGACGGAGGTCGTCGATGAGCACCCCCTTCTCGTCCACCACGTACACGACGTTGATCGTCTCCGCGTCCCGCCCGAACTTCCTGATGTGCTCGAGTGCCTGCCCCACCGTCCAGTCGGGCATGATCCGGATGTAGTCCGGGTTCATCAATCGCCCGACGCTCTTGGGCGGATACCCCAGGATCGCCTGCGTCGTCTTCCGATCCTCCGGGCTCAGCGACGCGACGATCTTCTGCGCACACTCCGGCGGCAGCTCGTCGATGAGCCGGGCCCGGTCGTCCGGGTCCATCCCCTCCACCACGCGCAGGGCCGCGTCCCCGAGCTTCAGAACCAGCTCCTCCTGCATCTCCGCCGTCAGATACGCGAACACCTCGCCCGCATCGTCCCTCGCCAGAAACCGGAAGCAGACCGCCCGCTGGTCCGCCTCCAGGCTCGTGATGATGTCCGCGATGTCCGCCGGCGGGATCCCCTTGAGCGCGTTGCGCAGCTCGCTGTACGCCCCGTCGCGCACAAGCTCAACGATCTCCGGCTGGATGAGTTCCGCGGTCGGCGTCACGCACCGAAGTCTATCGCCCGACTTCGCGCGGCCAAGCGCTAGACCAGCGCATCGAGCGACGACAGCCCGATCGGTTCCTTCGTCATGAACGGCTCGCCGTGCGCCGTCCCGATGAGCGACCCCATGTACGCGCTGTACCCCATCAGCCGCTCCGGCAGGTCCGCCGACACCAGACGCCCCCTGGCCTTCGGGTCCCCCTCCGCAGACGGCCCGCCCGCCCCCACCGTCCCCCCTGCCATCCCCTCCCACGGCCCGAACTGCGACCGGTAGGCCCGCACCGCCGCCAGCTTCTTCCCCTCAAAGCCCGTGATGTCCAGCACAAAGCTCGGCGTGATCGTCGCCCGGAGGTGAGAGACGTGGTAGTAGAAGAGCCACTTGGGATAGACGGGCGGTCCGATCGACGCCAACCCGGGCGGCGTCGGCATCTCCACCCTCGTGAGCTTTGCATCGAATCTCGCATCCTCCACCGCCCGCGTCACGGCCCGATGGTCCGGGTGGGCATCCTCCGGCCACGGTGTGAACACGATCTGCGCCTGGTGGGCCCGGATCACGCCGGCGAACAGGTGCCGCGTCGCGATCGTGTGCTCCACCGTCCGGTTCGGCAGATCAAGCAGAATCCGCCGCAGGCGCGGCTTCCCCGGCCCCGGCTGCAGCGCCTCCAGCGCGCCAGCGGCCTCCACCAATCGCGACGAGCGATCCCCCCGCGGCGTCGGACTCCCATCCGTCACATCTGCAAGCAACACCTCGTGCCCCTGCTCGGCCAGCCGGGCGATCGTGCCGCCCATGCCGATCTCCTGATCGTCGGGATGCGGGCCGAAGACAAGAACGTTCACTCCGTCGCCCTCCCCACCGCCACCAGCCCCACCAGCCCATCGGCCGTCTCCAGTTGCACCTGCTGCACCGTCTGCGGCGTGCGCGTCGCGAAGAACCCGCCCCCGCGAAACGCCTCGCCGTACTGATCGCGGAACGAGCTCAGCGCCAGCTCCACCGTCTCTCCCACCCCCAGCGACTCGATCTCCCGGCTGAACCACCGGTTCAGCCACAACCGGCTCTTGCCATACGCCCGGGCCGTGGTGTTGGTGATCGTGATCGTCGTGTCGCCCCGCACCACCTGGATATCCAGCGTGCTCGTCTGCGATTTCTCCGCCGGATACTCCGGCCCGGCCAGCGCCGGATCCACCGTCGAAGCGCACCCGCCCAGCCCCGCCAACCCAACGCACAGACACAGAGAAAGTCCGACTCGCCTGTTCATTTCCGCATGCTCCTCTGCGCCGTCGCGCCTCTGCGAGAGTGACCGCACCCGAAACCTATCATCCACCGCATGTCCTGCGACGGCAACAACGCCACGCCCCCCTCCCCCGGCATCGCCCCGGGCGCAGAGCATATCGACCCCGCGGCCGTCGCTCGCGAACTCGGCCTCAAAGGCCCGGACCCCCGCATCACGGCCCTCGTCCCCGGCTTCGACGCCCCCTTCTTCCAGGCCGGCCTCGCCGGCTATTCCGACGCGGCCATGCGCATCATCGCCCGCCGCCACGGCTGCCCATTCTGCGTCACCGAGGCCCTCCTCGACCGCACCCTCCTCGGCGGCGGGCGCGGCTTCCTCAAGGCCGATCTGGGCGACCTCCACGAGAACGTCCCCGGCGGCCCCGAGGACCACCCCCTCGCCTGCCAGATCATGGGCAGCGACCCCCACGAGATGGCCGCGGCCGCCCTCAAGGTCGCCGAGCAGGGAACGCGCCCGCCCAAGGACTACCGGGCCCTCGCCTACGCCCACCGTTCTCCCGCCGAACTCGCGGAACTCATCGCCGCCCCTGCCCACGCCATGGACCCGACCGAAGGGCTCGGCGACGACACGTGCGAGACGCTCATCGACGAAGTTGACGAGGTGTCGAGGTGCCACGGTGTCGAGGTGTCTAGAAGCCACAACGGCCTTTCCTCGACACCTGGACACCTCGACACCTCTCCCCTCTCCTTCGAGACCATCGACATCAACCTCGCCTGCCCCGTCAAGAAGATCAAGGCCAAGGCCCGCGGCGGGCACTGGCTGGCCCAGCCCGAGGGCGCCATCGACATCCTGGGCGCCGTCCGCGAGGCCGTCCCGGCCCACATCCGCTGCACCGTCAAGCTCCGGCGCTCCTTCGACGACACACCCCAGATGGCCGCCAACCTCGAGCGGATCCTCGACGCCGCGTTCGACATGGACTACGCCTGGGCCACCATCCACGCCCGCACCGTGCAGCAGAAGTACATCGGCCCCAGCCGCTGGGACCTCCTGCGCTCCATCGTCCACCGCCGCCCCGGCCGCCTGATCTTCGGCTCCGGCGACATCTGGAACGTCCACGACATCTTCCGCATGATCGCCTACACCGGCGTCTCCGCCGTCGCCGTGGCCCGCGGCTGCATCGGCAATCCGTGGATCTTCCGCCAGGCCCGCCAGATGCTCGCCGGCCGGCCCCCGCTCCCGCCCACCATCGCCGAGCAGCGGGCCGTGCTTGAAGACCACTTCCGCCTCAGCGTCACCATCAACGGCGAGGATCGCGCGGGAAAGACCATGCGCAAGTTCGGCATCCGCTTCGCCTCGCACCATCCACGCGCCGAGGACGTCCGCCGGAGGTTCATCGCTGTGGCGAGCGTGGAGGATTGGCTCGCGGTGCTCGACGAGCACTACGAACGCTGCGACAGCCCCGCATAGATTCCGGCTCTGTTCGGTCGAGGACGGATCAATACGGTCGCACGACGCGGAGCCCTTTGATTGCTCGACAGTCCCGGTCGTTGACGGTCACGATCGGAATCCCGAGCCGCAGGCACGTCGCCGCAATGAGACAATCCGGCCATTCCACCCGGGTGGACAGCACGCACGCCTCCAGAACGTCGAGCGCCCGTGCGAAGTCTTCGTTTCGCACCGCCAGCATCCGAAGCCCGGAGTGCCCGAACTTGATCGCGGCGATGTGACGCCTGTCACGCGCGCCCGCGAGACACTCGGCTCTCGACACGGGGTGCATTGCGGCTCCGCCGCTGCGCAGCAGCGACGCCACGCAGTTGGTGGCCTCGGGCACCCCGCGCTCCTGATCGATCAGCACGGACGTGTCGATGCGGAGAAGGTCAGCCACGACGGGCATCCCTTCCGTAGACCCACGAACCACCCGCTCGCCGTCGAAGCTCCCGCGCGATCTCTTCGGTGCTGCCCCTTCCACTCGGGGCGGTCTTTGGAGATTCCAAACAGCGGCATGAACGCCGCCACGCGCTCGTCCGCGGTCATCCGGCGGCGCTTGCTCTTCTTCGCCCGAGTGGTCTGCTTCTTGTCGGACTTTCGGTCCGCCTTGGGACGGCGCTCTGGCTCGAAGGTGATCGGCGTCCCCTCGGGAAACTCCACGCCGTCCCCCGGCACAATCACCCCATCGCCATACACGCCTCGATACATCATGCCCGAATCCTACGTTCACGTCCGCACGGTCGCCCTCGGCTTGGCCTCCGCCGTCGCCCCGTTCGCCGCGCGCTCCCCGATCGTCCCCGACACCGGCACCACGCCCTTGCCCCCCGCCCCGACGCGCGGCTCATCGCCCGGGTACGCGATCCGCCCGTGGTAGATGCTCGCCAGCGTCTTGCTCACCGCCTCCACGATCAGGTTCAGGTCCCGCAGCGTCAGGTCGCTCTCCTCGAACTGCCCGTCCATGAGCCGCTTGCTCGCGATCGCCCGCACCAGCGCGTCGATCCGGCTCGGCGTCGGGTCCGCCATCGCCCGCGTCGCGCTCTCCACCGCGTCGCAGATCATGATGATCGACGCCTCCTTCGTGCGCGGCTTTGGCCCCGGATACCGATACTCCAGCTCCGTCGGGCCGTCGTCCTCCTCCCCGCCCCCCGCCGCCGCGCGGTTCTTCGTCTCCGCCGTCCGCCTGGCCCGGTGGAAGAAATACTCCACCAGCGTCGTCCCGTGGTGGCTCTCGATGAAATGCCACAGCGGGCGCGGCAGGTTGAACTCCCGCGCCAGCTCCAGCCCGTCCTTCACGTGCCCCACGATCACCAGCAGGCTCATCGCCGGGCTCAGCTTGTCGTGCCGGTTGAACCCCGGCGTCTGGTTCTCCACGAAGTAGTCGGGCTTGTTCATCTTCCCGATGTCGTGGTACAGCGCGCCCACGTACGTGAGCAGCCCGTCGGCCCCGATCGCCTCCGCCGCCGCCTCGCCCAGCGACGCCAGCGTCAGCGAGTGGTTGTACGTCCCCGGCGCACGCTGCTGGAGCTGCCGCAGCACCGGCTGCTTCGGGTCGCGAAGCTCGATGAGCGTCAGCCCCGTCGTGATCGCGAACACCCGCTCCATGGAGGGCAGGATGAACAGGGTGATCCCGGCCACCAGCAGCCCGCCAAAGCCCGCCCATCCCGCGTCCTTGGCCGCCTGCACCAGCGCCGCCGGCGTGATCGGCAGCTCCACCAGGCTCACCAGCATCGTCACCAGCGCCAGCACCACGCCCATCGAGACCCCCGCCCGGATGAGCGTGTCCCGGTCGCGAATCTCCTTGAGCCGCCACGCCGCCGCCCCAACCCCGCAGATCAGCGCCGCGTACATCCCCACCGGCAGGTCCAGCGCGGTGCACACCAGCAAGCCGTGGAGCGCGCCGAACGCGATCGCCACCCGCTGGCTGTACGCGATGCACAGCACCACCGCGCAGAACACCGTCGGCGCCAGCGCCGTCAGCGCGATCATGTCCGGCAGCTTCGCGCTGCTCACGCACGCCAGCACCGCCGCCCCGCCCAGCAGCGCGCCGATCGCCGCCATCCGCGTCGGGTTCCGCCGGATGCGGGGCACAAACAGCACCGTGTACCCCATCATCACCGCCGCGATCGCCCCCACCACCCCCATCGCCGCCGCCCGCGAGCCCCACAAGTGGCGCGCCGGCAGCGACGCCCGGCGAGCCTCCATCGCCCGGCGCACCACGTTCGCCTGCGCCTGCGTGAGCACGTCCCCCCGCCGGTAGATCGCGTCGGTCTCCGGATACGTCACCACCCGCGGCTCCACGGCCGCCGCCGCCGCGTCCTGCGCCGCCACCGTCGCCGCCGCGTCGAACGAGTACGTCGGCTTGGGCGGCTGGGCCAGGCGCGCCACCACCACGTCGATGAGCGCCGGCCCGAACCCCGCCTCACGCGCCAGCTGCCGCAGGTGCTGGGGAAGGTCCTGCGCATCCACGTTGATCATGCTCGCCGACGGCACCAATATCTGCCCGGGTGCGTCCACCCGCCGCAGCGCCATCTCCTTGTTGAGCGCCTGCGACTCCAGCTGCGCCGCCTCGCGGGCCAGCAGCGGGTGCACCGCCAGCTCGTCCACCAGCCGATACACCTGGTCGCGCCACGAGGCGCTGATCTCCGATTCCCCAACCTCCTGCCGGAGCGCGGCCAGGCCCGCCTCCGTCAGCCCGTACTGCTTGCGAAGCCCCGGCTCCACGCTGTCGATCGTCGGCGCCTCCTGCGCGATCAGCGGCAGGCGCTCCAGGCTGCTGCGGATCTCCGCCAGCACCCCGGGGATCTCCACGTACACCCGCGGGGCCTGCGCCCGCGCCATCGTCCGCGCCTGCTCCGTGGCCGCCGGATCGTCCGTCGAGAACCGAACCCCCGCCACCTCCGTGGTCGTCATGATCCGACCCACGGCCACGCGCGGCTGCTCGCGCGTCCACGCCGCCACCGCCCCCACCACCCCCACGAACACCACCAGCACCATCAACGCCCACAGAAAGTTCCCCATCCGCATCGGCCGATGCCACCCCCCCCACACCCCGCCCGCGGCGGCCTCGATCTCGCGCCGAAGTTCCTCGGTGCGGGCTCGCTGGCTCGGCTTGGCGGGTTCTTTGGCCATGAGATCGGGGAAACACGGGTACTCGGTTCACTGCGGACAGGCCCCCGGTGGAGCATCGGCTATCGGGCCTGGCAAGTCATGGATGAGCATCCCCCCCAACACGGGGAACCATCGGCACGCCGCTCCGCCCCGGGACCATCGCCGTCGGATCATCCGGATCGCCCGCGTCCAGGCTCGGCACGGCCCGCCGCACCCCATCCCCATACGCCTCCACGATCCGCTGCACCAGCCGGTGCCTCACGATGTCGTGCTTGTCGAGGGTCACGAACTCGATCCCGCGGATCCGCCGCAGCCGGCTCGCCGCGTCGATCAGCCCGCTCTCCCCCGCCTCGGGCAGGTCGATCTGCGTCACATCCCCCGTCACGATCATCTTCGATCCGTGCCCCATCCGGGTCAGGAACATCTGCATCTGTCCCTTGGTCGTGTTCTGCGCCTCATCGAGAATGATCACCGCGTTGTTGAGCGTCCGCCCGCGCATGTATGCCAGCGGGATCACCTCCACCACGTCGCTGAGCATGAACCGCTTGATGGTCGCGTAGTCCATCATGTCGTGGAGCGCATCGAGCAGCGGCCGCAGGTACGGGTTCACCTTCTGCTGCAAGTCCCCCGGCAGGAACCCCAGCCGCTCCCCCGCCTCCACCGCCGGCCGGCACAGGATCACCTTCTGCGTCCGGTGGTGCTTGAGCATGTGCACCGCCGCCGCCACGGCCAGGTACGTCTTCCCCGTCCCCGCCGGCCCGATCGAGAACACCAGGTCGTGGTCCCGGATCGCGTCCAGATACACCTGCTGGTTCGCCGTCTTGGCCCGCACCCGCTGCGCCCCAACGTACACATCCAGGTCCGCCTCCCACGGCGGGCCCGCCCGGGCGATCTCCCCCCCCTCCCCCCGCCCGCGCGGCCGGGGCGCCCCCCCCCCCCCCCGCCCGATCAGGTCCATCACCTGCTGGCGCGACAACGCCTCCGACCGCTCCGCCGCCCCGCCCAGCCGCTCGAGCACATTTCGCGCGGCCGCCACCTGGTCCCGCTCCCCGGTCACATGCACCGTACCCTCCCGGGCCAATACCGATACCCCAAGGGCCTCCCGGATGATTTTCAGGTTGCGATCACCGGCCCCGAGCATCGTGACCCGCTCGGCACCCTGAGGGACTTTGATGCTGAACTCCACGCCCAGAGTGCTCCTTGCCGATCGGGCAACCCGCCATCTCCCCGAACCCGGTCGCCTGCCGATGCGTCCTGACGACATGACCCCGCTCCTTCCCTTGCAAAATGATACGCGGACCCCACGCTCCATGATGCTCAGAAACTCCTGTTTGTTCGCTTTGTGTTTGGTTATCCTCCCCACCATGCTCGGGGCGTGCACAACTTCGACCCCACGGCTCCGGCGCCCGCCCCCAACCCCGGCCCCGTCCGTCGCGTCCATTCTCGCCGATTGGGTCACGATCACCTCCGCCGTCGAAGTCGGCGCGGCGAAGTCCGAGTGCGTCGCCGCGCCCCCTCAGATCTCCCCCGACGGCCTGCAACACCGCTACCGCCTCAAGCACGTCTCGGGCCGAACCGGCGTGCTTTTGGCCCGCACCGCCGTTGACGGGCCCGATCCGCGCACAATCGAACTCTCCTGCGAGATGGGCCCCCTCCGCGACCCCGCCCTCGAAGCCGACATCATCGCGAACGTCTCGCACCGCCTCCAGCAGCTCCGCGGCGTCGGCTTCGCTCCCATCGACCCCTGATTCTCCCGGCACTCCGACGGTCCCCGGCGGTTCCAAGCCTGGGTACCCCGACGGTCCCCGGCGGTTCCAAGCCTGGGTACCCCGACGGTCCCCGGAGGTTCCAAGCCTGGGTACCCCGACGGTCCCCTGCGGGCGCTTCATGATTCGCCCGGATGAACCCGTGGTCCGTTCATTCCCCGGCCTTCGCCCTCACCGTGATGCCGATCGTCCGTTCCCTCGTGTGGTACTTCGCCAGCACCGCTCGCGCCGCCGCCGGCGTGAGCGTGCGATAGAACTCCCCCGCCCGCGCGATCTCGTCCGGGTCCAGCCCCAGAGATGTGCATCGCGCCAGCGCGGCCGACCAATATCGAATGTCCCGCTCCGCCGCATCCGCCGACCGTGCCAGCGCCCCCGCCGCCCGCGCCAGTTCCTCCGCCGTCGGCCCGTCGCTCGCCAGCCGCCCCAGTTCCTCCTCGATCGCTGCCCCCACCGCCGCCTCCCCCGGCTGCCTGGTCGCCGCCGTGACCAATCCCATTCCCAGGCCGTCGTACGCGCTCATGAACAGCCCCGAGGCCGGCCCCTCCGCCCCCACGTCAAACCGCGGCCCCACCAGCCGCTCCTTCAACCGATTCGTCGCCACCCCCAGCATCGCCCGCAATGCCCGCTGATCGCCCAGGCTCGACACATCTGGTCCGAAAAACCCCCGCACCACGATCACCCGCCCCGCCCCGAGCATCACCTCGTCCACCCGCGCCTCGCGGCTCACCGGGCCCGCGGGCACGGCCACCCGCCGAAGCGCGCTGTGCGTCCCCGGCCCCGGGCGCGCCCGAACCGGCAACGTCCCGAGCGTCCCGTCGGCCAGCTTCAACGCCGCCGCCAGCGAGACGTCCCCGACGATCGCCGCCTCGATGGGCTCCCCGCCCTCCTTCGTATGGCGATCGATCCACGCCCGCACCTCCTCGGCGGTGATCCCCCGGATCCTCCGCTCGTTCGGCGGTTCCAACCGCGCATCCCCCTCGGGCACCACCGCGTGGTTCACGGCCTCCGACACCACCGCGCGCGGATCGCCGGCCCGCCGCCGCACCTCCCGAACTACCATCTCCTTCGCCGCCTCCACGGCGGGCGTGCCAACCGTCGGCGACACCAGCATCGCCCGCACAATCCCCATCCCCGCCTCAAGATCCGCCGCCGACACCGACATCCGAATCGTCATCGCGTCCTGCCCCGCCGCCGCGTCGATCCGCAGGTCCCGCCCCTCCGTCCGCGCCGGCGCGCTCGCCTCCGGCGCCACCGACTCCCAATCGTCGAGCACCCCCGCCGCCACCTCCGTCAGCCCGCGCGTCGCGGAGTCCTCCAGCAGCTTCCCCCCGCACAGCGCGATCGTCACCACCACCCGCCCCGGCTGCCGGTCCATCCGCCGGTGGTGCACCCGCACCCCGCTCGCCAGCCAGACGCTCGTCACCCCGGACCGGCGCGCCGTCTGCATCTCCAGCACCCTGTCGCACACCAGCGAGCGCGGGTCCTCCACCACCGGCCCCCCCGGCGCGGGCTCCACCCGCTGGTCCGGCGGCGGCGCACCCATCGCGCACGCACAGAACACCGCCGGAATGAACATCCACAATCGCATGGCTCCACCAACCATACCGCCGCGACCGCCGCGGGAGGCAAAACCCCCCTCACTCCGCCCCAAGCACATCGCACTCCCCGTCGCAATCCTTCCCCTTCCCCCACCGCCCCGCGATGAGCCCCTCCACAACCCCGTCGATCTGCTCCCGGACCTTCCCGTGGTCGATCGCGCCCAGCTCGATCACCCCGCGCTCGCCCGTGCTCAAGATCCAGTACTCCGCCACGCCCGCCAGCTCCGCCTCCCCGCCCTCCCGGCCGTCCCCGTACAGGTGCGCCAGCGCCAGGGCGTACACCCCCATCTGCAAGTCACCCGCCTTCGGCTCCCGCAACTTCTCCGTCGATCGCCCAGTCTTGTAGTCCACGATCCGAAACGCCTCCCGCCCATCCGCCCCCGTGTACCGGTCGATCCGATCGATCTTCGCGTCGAACGAGTGCGCCCCGTAGGGAAACTTCACGCCCTTCTCCACCTCCACCACGTTCGACCCCGGGTCGCGCAGCCGGTCGTACGCCACGCCCAGCTGCGCCAGCACCTGATCGAGCTGGCCCTTGTCCGCCTCCAGGTGACGCGGCCACGACTTGAAGAACGCCTCCCTCCCGATCGCCATCAGCCGCTGACGCGTCGGCGGCGCGTGCCCCTCCGCCTCCGCCGCCCGCTGCTCCGCGTAGAACACCTCCAGCGCCCCGTGCACCGCGATCCCCACCACCTGCGCCGGTCCCGGCATCGCCTCCAGTCCCAGCACATACTTCGCGTAGAAGCACCGCGGACACTTCAGATAGTCCTGGATCTTCGTGTAGCTCAGCCGCAGCGGCGGCCTCAGCCCCGGCGCAAACATCCCGTCCTTCTCCCCACACTCCTTCGGGTCGCGCCCCGCCTCATCCAGCACACGCTGCGCATACGCCCCCGCGTCGTGGTCCGCCGCCCACGCCGGCACCGCCCCCGTCGCCTCCGCCGCGGCCAGCGCGCCCAGCCGCATCGCCGTTGCGCCCAGTCTCTCCGCCGCCGCCCTTGCCTTCTCCGCATCGCCCCCCGCCGCGGCGTCCAGCGCCCCCGCCGCCGCCACCCGCACCTCCCGGCGGGCCCGCTCGAACACCGCCCGCCGGTGCTCCCAAACCCTGAACCCTCGCGTCTCGGCCCCGAACTCATCCGCGTCTCGCGACCACCCGAACCCCTGCCCCACCCCCAGCGCCGCCGCCCGCTGCACAACGCCCTTCCACTCCAGCACCCGCACGGCGTCCGTCGTCTTCGAGTCGTGCACGATCTCCTCGAAATAGTGCGTGGACTTGCTCCGGCTCTTGTTCTTCTTCGACAGCAGCACCAGCCGCCGCTCCGCCCGCGTGCACGCCACGTAGAACAGCCGCCTCGCCTCCGCCTGGGCCCGCTGCTTCGCCGTCCGCTCGTCCCCACGATGCACCACCCCCGCCGGCATGTCCGGGCCGTCCGAGTCGCGCACCGCCCCGTACCCGTGCCGCGGCGTCACGCGCGGCACAAACACCATGTCAAACTCCAGCCCCTTGGCGCTGTGGGCCGTGATCAGGCGCACCGCGTCCTCCGCCTCCTCGGGCGGCCCATCGCTGAGCCCATCCACCCGCGACCCCAGCGCCGCATCCCGCATCCCCTGCTCGTCGGCCGACAGGTCCTGGTAGTACGACCAGAACGCCCCCACATCCCCCGGCGCATCCAGCCGCCCCTGCCGCTCGCGCGCAAAGCGCAGCATCCCCACCAGGTTCTTCACCCGCTCGGCCCGCTCGCGCGGCCCGAGCAGGTCCGCGTGGGCCACATCCCCCGCCGCGATGATCCGCGAGATCGTCTCCGCGGCGCTCCGCTCCGCCGCCACGCGCCGCAGCTGCGCGTGCATCTCCACAAACCTCGCGATCGTCTCGTTCTCGGGCTCGCCCGTCGCCAGCCAGTCCACGAATCCACCGGGATTGGCCGTCGCCGTATCCCCGGCCTCGAACCGGGTCAGCTCCCCCCGATATCGCGCCCGCAGCGGATGCAGCGCCCGCGGGTCCAGCGAGAACGGCGGGCGCGCCAGCCCCCTCCCCGCCGCGTGCACGGCGTGCGGCAGCGCCAGCAGTTCCACCCACGCCAGCACGTCCCTCACGCCCTCGTCCTCCGCCGGCGTCCCCTCGCGCGTCGCGGCCGTGGGAATCCCCTCGATGCCCAGCGCCGTCCTCACCCGGTCCGCGTCGTTGTGCGTCCGCGCCACCACGGCATAGTCCGACCACTTCGGCGCCTTTCCAGCCTTCTCCCGCTCCGCGCGATCCGTCAGGATCATCGCCGCGATCACCTCCCCGTCCTGCGCATCGTCGTCCAGATGCACGCACTCCACCGGCCCGGGCACCGCCACGCTCCGCGTGGCGCTGATTCTCTTGTCCGCCGCGTACCGGCGCTCCGCCCGCCCGATCACCGCGTTGGCGATCTTCACGATCGTCCCGGTGCTCCGATAGTTCTCGGAGAGCCGCACCGTCGCGTGCCCCGGCCAGAGTTTCGTGAACCGCTCGAACGCCAGATCGTCCGCCCCGCGAAACTCATAGATCGACTGGTCGTCGTCCCCCACCACGCACAGGTCCGGCGTGCCCGCCGCCGGCATCAGCAGCCGCAACAACTCGATCTGCGCCGCGTTCACATCCTGGAACTCGTCCACCACCATGTGCCGCCACTCATCTCGCAGCATCGCCGCCGCCCGCCCGGACCCCTTGAGAATCCGGATCGGCAGCGAGATCAGGTCCGCGAACGTCAGCCACCCCCGATCGCGGCACGCCCTCTCGAACAACTCGATCGCCCGCGCCGCCTCCGAGAGCATCCGCACCCGCTCCCGCTCGGCCGCCACCCCCGCCCCGTCCAGCGGCCCGCCCGCGCCGTCCATTCCCTGCTCCACCCGCTTGCCCGCCTCCTCGCAGAACTTCATCGCCTCCCCGGGCGAGACCCCCGCGTCCGAGAGGCTCGCCATGTACCCGCCGATGTTCGCCACCACCGCGTCGATCCCCAGGGCCCGCTCGTGCTTGAACAGGTTGCGGTCCATCACGATCGCCCGCAAGAGCCGCGTCTGCTGGGCCGAATCGATGATCCCGCCGCGCCCGTCGTTTAGCCGCCCGATCGACACATCCGCCTCATCCGCAAACCGCCGCAGGATCCGCAGCCCCAGCCCGTGAAAGGTGTGCGCCCGAACCTCCTCCGCCTCGGGACCGATGAGCCCCCCCAGCCGCTCCCGCAACTGGTTCGCCGCCTTCACCGTGTAGGTCAACGCCACGATCGTGTCCGGTCGCACGCCCCGTTCCCGCACCATGTGCGCGATCCGGTGCGAGATCACCCGTGTCTTCCCCGTCCCCGGCCCCGCCAAAACCATCAGCGGCCCGCGGTCATGAACCACGGCCTCCCGCTGCGCATCATTCAGTCCCGTGAGTGCCTCGTCCATGGTCCCCCCAGTGTACCAGAATCACCCGCCGACCCCTTCTCACTTCTCACTCATCCCTTCTCACTTCTTCCGCATGTACAAATGCACCGCCATGCTCGCATACTCGTGCGTCTCCGGCCCCTCCGCGTTTGCCATGTGCAGGTCCACCGGCTCGCGCGTCACCTTCAGCCCCCGCGCCGGCCCGAGCTCCGCGATCGCGTCGAGCATCTCCTGCTCGTCCGTGTCCGCCCGGATCGCCTCAAGATCGATGTCGTCGAGTTCCCACGACTTCTCCCCTCGCTCCTCCGCATCCTCGCGCCGCCGCCTGTCCCCCTCGCTGTACACCCGCCTCCGCTCCCCCTGGTGCCGCTTCCCGCTCGGCGGCGGCCTATCGGTGCGCGGCCTGCCGAACGTATCAAACGGGTTCCGCTCATCCCCGAACGGAATCTCCAGCCCGTTCTGATCGAACACATGGACGTGCCGCAGCGGCCACGGCGTCCGCAGCACCGCGAACCCCTCATCGCTGAGCATGTCCACGCACCGCCCGAACTGCCGCAGCACGTGCACGCACCGCTCCGGGTCGAGCATCAGCGGATACGGCGGATCGAAGAACACCAGGTCCACCGGCCTCGGGCACCGGGCCAGCGCGGCCGGCCCCAGCGCGTCCGCCTCCACCACCTCCGTCTCCTCCTCCGCCCCCAGCGACTCGATGTTCCGCCGCAGCAGGTCCGCCGCCTTGCGCTCCCGCTCCACGAACACCACCTGCGCGGCCCCGAGGCTCAGCGCCTCCAGCCCGATCGCCCCCGTCCCCGCGAAGCAGTCGAGCACCTTCGCCCCCTCGCAGTTGCCCCGCAGCATCGAGAACAGCGACTCCTTCACCCGGTCGGGGATCGGGCGCGTCGTCGCCGCGTCCTTCGGCGCCAGCAGCCGTCGTGAACGAAATCGCCCTGAGATAATCCGCATACCGCAACTCTATTGCCCCTCCGAGCTCTCCGCGCAAGCGAACAATCCCGCTCCCCTGCTCCCCTGCTCCCCCGCTCCCCCGCCCCCATGCCCACCCCCCCCCCCCACACCCCCCCCCCCCCCCCCCCCCACCCCCCCCCGCACCCCCCCCCCCCCCC
>OEIU01000767.1_pt1 | contig 26041 bp, 25 predicted proteins | sample 1539221 | NCBI WGS metagenome assembly OEIU01 (sample SAMN03792071, study PRJEB22550) | activated sludge metagenome | feature: wastewater treatment plant; material: activated sludge; isolation source: Wastewater treatment plant of a petroleum refinery complex | place: Argentina: Zarate | collected...
GCGCGCTTCCTTCACACGGAAGAGGTCATCAGTTCGAGTCTGGTATCGCCCACCCACTTCGAGATCCAACCGCGTCACGCAGAATGCGTGAGAGCGCCAGCATGTCTGCCTCTCCCGCCAAAAGGTCCAGAGCATCAAGGGCGGGAAGAACACCGCGCTCGATGTGATGCTCGTTCTCGTCGAGATCCAGTTCCGCTGCCAGGCGCACCAGGGCCACCTCGCCCACAAGAACGTTGAACTGTGGGTGCGGGATGTGCGGTCGAAATGGGTACGGCGAATCGTTCGTGCAGCGCACAGCGCCAATCGTGCGAAACGCCCCAGCAACTCCCCCAATTTCCTCGCGCAACTCCCGCGCAAGGCAGTCGTCAAGGCTCTCCCCCGGCTCCCGAGTGCCTCCCGGTATCTCCCACCCAGAATCCGAACTTCGAACGAGAACGACGCCGTCGTTCCACCACGGCAAAACGTGGATGCTGGCCACCAGGTCAAGATCTCTGGCGGTCACCTCCGGATCGAAAGTGCCGTGAACCGCGCCCCATCGGATGCGAGCACCAGCATGTGCCAACATCCTGCCGTCCACATGACGCGCACACACAGAGTCCGCGATCATCGGCGCAACCGGCCACGCAGCGGCAGAACGAGCAGCAACGACACGATTCCCGCGAAGAGCAGTGAGACTCCGACAACCAACGCTTGATGGGCGAGCAGCGCCGGTTGCCCCGAATACACAAACCCGACATCCAGGCCGAAAATCCCCAGGAACAGCATCCCGGTAATGCCGCCGATCAACAGCGGCGTCGCCAGCCGCCAGGCGGCCGATGCGCCGCGAAACGCCGCCTCGGCGACCGCACCGGCGAGAAGTCCGAGAATGAGGGCAGACACGGTTTCGAGGTACGCGCTCGTCGCGAGCGCAGCCGCGGTTCCCGCGAGCGTTCCTGCGCCGAGCCCTTCGCGAGTGTTGCGGCCGCGCTTCACCCGCTCGATCCCGGCCGCCGCCAGAATCGCGATCGCCGGAGTCATGAGCATGTGCAGCGCGATGGCAGGCGTCAACTCGTCGAGACGCAGTTCCAGGCCGACCGCGCACGCCAGGGCGGCAACGGCCACGAGCATCGCCCCCCTCAGGGCGAGGACCCGCTCACCCACCGCACTCGTGCCCGATACCAGCGCGACCACCGTCAGGAAGCCGCCGGCGCCGATCGCCGCCGGGAGCGCTCCCGCGAAGTCGAGGCTGCCCACCTCCCGGTACAGCCACGTTCCGCCGCCCCCGAACACGACGAGGGCAAGCGGCAGGAAGATCAACAGGCTGAACCCTGCCAACAGCGTGGCCCTGAGGCGTAGTTCCTCCATCCGCTCGGCCAGTGCAGCGGCAACACCGGTCCCGACTACAAGACCAAGAACGGGCACCAGTACCGCGAAACCTCCCGGGAGCGCGCCAGTCAGCCCCGACACAACGCCAACACCAAGCCACAGGGCGGAAAGGAGGGCAACGTCCGGGGTCAATTTCGACCAGGTTCCCCCCGTGTACAGAACCATCCCCGGGACTCCGGCAAGCGTGACGACGGCGCACGCCAGATAGAGGATCGGGTCAGCCACTCTCCATGACTACCACGAAGGCGGCCCCGCCACGTCACGAATTTTCAGACCGAATCGAGCACGTACCCGTTCTCGCCGTGCACAACCGTGTCGATTCCGGCCAGTTCATCGTCGCTTCCCACCCGAAACCCGATCGTGCGACTGATCACCCAGCCCAGCGCGAGCGCCACAACGAACGAATACCCGAGCACCGCGAGCGACGCAACGAGCTGCAACACGAGCTGCATGGCGTTGCCTCCCACGAACAGGCCGGTGCCGGTCGCGAAGAATCCCAAATAGATGGTTCCGAGGAGCCCGCCGATCATATGGATTCCCACGACGTCGAGCGAGTCATCGAAGCCGAGCTTAAATTTGAGTTCCACCGCGAGGGCGCACACCGCGCCGGCGATGAGTCCGAGAAGCAGCCCCAGCCCCGGCGTGAGGTTCGCACAGGAAGGCGTGATGGCGACGAGCCCGGCGACAGCGCCCGAGCTCGCCCCTACCGCCGTCGGCTTGCCCTCCTTGACCTTTTCGACGACCAGCCAGCCGATGATGGCGGCCCCCGTGGCGCCCAGAGTGTTGATCGCAATCAGACCGGCGTTGGCCATGCCGTTCAGGTACTCGGCACCGACATTGAACCCGAACCAGCCGAACCAGAGGATGGCCGCACCGAGAAGGACCAGCGGAACATTGTGCGGTTTGTGGGATCCCTTGCCGAACCCCACCCGCTTCCCGAGCACGATGGCCAGAGCGAGAGCTGCCGCTCCGGCATTGATGTGCACGGCCGTACCGCCGGCATAGTCGATGACGGTGTAGTCCAGCCCCAGCGCGTAGCCGAGATTCATGATCCATCCGCCACCCCACACCCAGGCCGCAACGGGGAAGTACACGAACGTGGCCCAGAGCCCGGCAAACGCAAGCCACGCGCCGAATTTCGCCCGGTCGGCGATCGCGCCGGAAACCAGGGCGACCGTGATGATCGCGAAAGTGGCGCCGAAGAGCGCGCTGATCAGTGTTTCGTTGTTGGCTGAGTCGAGCGCGAAATCGGAGAATGGGTTTCCGCTGAACTGGTCGGGAACGCTCACGCGCGACATGTTGAAGCCGTAGAGAATCCACAGCACGCTGATGAGGCCGAGCGCACCGAAACTCATCATCATCATGCTCAGCACGCTCTTCACCTTGACGAGTCCGCCGTAGAAGAACGCAACGCCGGGGGTCATGAGCAGCACCAGAGCCGATGCGGTCACCGCCCACGAGATTTCGCTCGCATCCATCATCAACCCGCCTTCCGGTCACGTTTCGGGGTTGGATGACAGCGTGCACCGTGTCGGTTACGACAAGGATGCACCAGGCGTTTCCAGCGTGTTACGGGTGGGCTCCGAGTGTAACCGTTGCGTTAACGCACGCCCGGCTCAGGCGAAGTAGCGCAACCACACGTACGGCAGGCTCAACGAAATCGTGACCGCGGTGACGAGAATTCCGTACTTGGTGAACGTCCAGAACGAGATCGGATGCCCGGCCCGCTTCGCAATGCCCAGAACGACCACGTTGGCGCTCGCCCCGATGGCGGTGAGGTTCCCGCCCAGGTCTGCACCGAGAGCGAGGGCCCACCACAGCGGCTGCGCTGCAGCGCCGCCGGCCTGCACCAAATCGTTGGTGAGCGGCGCCATGGTTGCCACATAGGGAATGTTGTCGATGATGCCCGACACCACGGCCGAACCGAACAGCAGTCCGACCGCGGCCCCGAAGTAGTTGTCTCCGATCGCATCGACCGCGAGCCGGCCCACGTAGCCGATGATGCCGAGGTTCACGAGGGACCCCACCATGACGAACAGTCCGACGAAGAACAGAAGCGTCTCCCATTCGACATCGGCGAAGATCTTCCGCGGCTCGAGCCTCGTGATCAGCACAAGAACACCGGCACCCAGGAGCGCGACAATCGCGGGCCCCACGTCGATAACCGAGTGAAGAATAAACCCGGCCAAAACCAGGGCAATCACGATGAGGGACTTCACGAGAAGCGGAACGTCGCGGATCGCCTCCCGGGGATTGAGTGCCATGACCCGTTCGACCCGTTCCGGGTCGTAGCGCAATTGCTTCCGGAACAGCAGCCAGCACAAACCGATGAACACGATGAGCAGGACGACGACGATCGGCGCAAGGTTCACGATGAAATCGTTGAAACTCAACCCGGCCCGGCTGGCGATGATGATGTTCGGCGGGTCGCCGATGAGCGTCGCGGTACCGCCGATGTTGCTCGCCATGATCTCCGCAATGAGGAAGGGCACGACCGGCACGGCCAGCCGTTCGCAAATGAGCAGGGTGACGGGAGCGATCAACAACACGGTCGTGACGTTGTCGAGGAATGCCGACAGCACCGCCGTGATGAGCACGAGCATGACCATGATGACGAATGGGCGCCCCCTGGCGCGCTTTGCCGCCCAGATCGCGAGAAATTCGAACAGCCCGCTCTGCTGCAGAATCCCGACGATGATCATCATTCCCAGAAGAAGGAAGATGACATTCCAGTCGATCCCGGTTTCTTCCGAAAAGAACACCCCGTGGTCGTCGGTTGCCCCGATAATGATCATGAGACCCGCACCGACCAGAGCGACGGTCATTCGAGGGACCCACTCGGCAACGATGAAAACGTAGGCGCCAGCGAAGACGATGAGCGCCAGAATTATCTGCACGCTCATGCGTTCGAATCCCGGCTGCTGGCGCCGAGCCCAACATGCAATACTGCGTCGAGCACCGCGGGCAACGTGACGAATCTGGCTGGCTGATCCGGATCGCCCTTCACGAGCGCGATCACCGCTCGGGCATCGGCCATCCGCGCCGCAACGGCGAGGAGCGTGTCATCCGGATCGACGTCGAGGATGTCGAGAACGCGGGACTCGTCGTCGTCGACGAGCTCACCGATGGTCCGGCTCGGCACACCCCGCCACACTTCGTCTGCGCCCTTCTCATCGAACACTGCGGCGAGGGAGACGTCGTCCATCACGTAGCGCGGCACGAGAACTCTCAAAACGTCCACTGCGGAGATCGCGGCGGCGGGGACACCGTCCGCATTCGCTACGACGATGCTCGCGCGGCTGTCTCTGGCAATGATTTGCGCTGCGGACACCACGCTCATGTCTCGATCAACGACAGGAAGGGTGATCGCAAGTTCAGATGCACGCACGGTTATCTCCGATTCGACGGTCAACTCATCACGTCACTGTAGTGACATCCTGCCGACCCGACTTCCCGGCGCTCCGCCAAAAACACTACACCCGGTGGTTTTCCGATCAGTCCAGTGACCCGCTGGTCAGCGACATGAGACGGGACATGGCCCGCAAATACTTCTTTCGATACCCTCCGGCGAGCATGTCCGGTGCGAACACCTCGTCGAGCGGGATTCCGGTGGCGATGACGCGGATTCGGGCGTCGTACAGCCTGTCGACGAACGCCACGAGCCGCAGGGCGTTGGACTGGTTTTTCAGCACGGTCACGTCGCGGATGCCGATGGCGGTCAGGCCATCCAGAAGTTTGACGTAACGGGACGGATGCACCGTCGCCAGGTGGCGGATGAGCGTGGCGAACTCGTCCACCGTGACCTCCCCCTGGATGTCCTCGATCGCCTCGTCGAACTCCACTTCGGACACCGCCACCGCGTGCCCGTCGAGCGCTCTGCGCCGATAGTCGAGGCCGTCGATGCGGATGATGGTGAATCTCGCGGCGAGGGAGTCGATTTCACGCAGGAAGTCGACGGCGGCGAACCGTCCGTCGCCGAGAGCGTTCGGCGGCGTATTCGATGTCGCCGCGATCCGGGTTCCGGTGGCGACGAGATCCCCGAGCAGTCGGGACATCAGCCGGGTGTCCCCGGGGTCATCCAACTCGAATTCGTCGATGCAGATCAGGCTCGCCCCGCGCAGGAGATTCACGGTCCCCGCGTAGCCCATCGCCCCGACGAGCGCCGTGTATTCGATGAACGTACCGAAGTATTTCCGTCCGGGCGCCAGGCTCCACAACGCCGCAAGAAGGTGGGTTTTGCCCACCCCGAAGCCGCCGTCCAAATAGATGCCAGGAAGCGCCGTGTGGTTTTTCCGACGCGTGAAGAACCCGGTGGCACCCGGCAGCCAGGCCGCCGCAAATGCTCGCACCGCCTCCACCGCCGCCGCCTGCGACGGGTATTCCGGGTCCGGCCGGTACGAATCGACGGTGGCCGACTGGAACTGGCGCGGCGGAACGAGATGGTCGACTATTTCGGTGCCGGAGAGCGCGGTTCGACGGGTGGTGATGCTCCCGTGATCAGTCTTCGGTGTTGGGGGCACGTCTCTCTTCCTCGGATACTTGCCCAACCGCGCTCGAGGAGGTCGAGGGGTTGCAGGCTGGTCGTCGTCCTCGTCGCGACGCGGAGATAGTGCGTACATTGGTATCAACGGGACCACACCAGCCTAACGCCGACGCTCCCGCATCGAGGATGCCTGATGCTCGGGCAAACACAGGAGGTACTGCATGACCGTCGACGCCGACCCAACTGCGCGATTCGCCAACTTCGCCCATCCGGAGCGACTCGTGAGCACCCAGTGGGTGGAGGAGAACCTCGGCACACCGGGACTCGTCGTCGTCGAATCGAATGAGGATGTGCTGCTGTACGAAACCGGGCACATCCCCGGCGCCGTGAAAATCGACTGGCACACCGAGCTGAACGATCCCGTCGAGCGCGACTTCCTCGACGGCGAGGCGTTCGCAAAACTTGCCGGATCCAAGGGGATTTCCCGCGATGCCACCGTGGTGTTCTACGGCGACAAGAACAATTGGTGGGCCGCCTATGCACTGTGGGTTTTCACGCTGTTCGGGCACGAGGACGTCCGGCTGATGGATGGCGGACGCGCCAAATGGCAGGACGAAGGCAGGACGCTCACAACCGACCCGGTGACCCCGGTTCCCGTCGACTACCCGGTGGTCGAGCGAGACGATTCCACGAACCGCGCCTGGCGCGACGACGTTGTCGCCCACTTCGGCAAACCGCTCATCGACGTGCGCTCCACCGAGGAGTACACGGGCGAGCGCACGGAAATTCCGGGCTACCCCGCGGAGGGCTCCCTCCGTGGCGGGCACATTCCCTCCGCCGCGTCCGTGCCGTGGGCGCGCGCGGCCGCGCCCGACGCGACGTTCAAACCCCGCGCGGAACTCGAGGCGATCTACCTCGACGAGGCCGGGCTCGCCGAAGGCGACGACGTCATCGCGTATTGCCGGATCGGCGAGCGCTCCAGCCACACCTGGTTCGTGCTCAAATACCTGCTCGGGTTCGAGAACGTGCGCAACTACGACGGGTCCTGGACGGAGTGGGGCAGCGCCGTCCGCATGCCGATCGCGACCGGCCTCGAACCGGGGGAAGCCCCTCGCCGTTGAGAAGCGGTGGAAGAATGGGGGGATGATGTCCGACGCTTCGCTCCCCCAGGCGCTTGCCGACATCCGCGAGGAATTTGGCGAGCTGGACCTTCGTGATCGCCTGACACTGCTTCTGGAGTTCGCGGGCGAACTGCCTGAGCTGCCGGAGCGTTACCGCGACCATCCTGACCTGTTCGAGAGAGTCGTCGAATGCCAGTCGCCCGTCTACATTTTCGTGGAGGTCGATGACGACGATGTCGTGCACCTTTATGCGACGGCACCCATGGAGGCTCCGACCACGCGCGGCTTCGCGTCGATCCTGGTCCGGGGGCTCGCGGGGCTCACCACTCAGCAGGTCCTCGACGTCCCGGATGATTTTCCGCTCACGCTCGGCCTCACCGAGGCGGTCAGCCCGCTGCGCATCCGCGGAATGAGCGCGATGCTCGGCCGCACGAAACGTCAGGTGCTCAGCAGGATCGCTGCGTGATCCTCCGGCGGCTCCACCCCGAACCTCACGTGGTGATCGACGCGGACTCCGACGACGGCCGCGCCGCGCTCGACGACCTTTACTCATACCAGAGCGGACCCTGGCTGCGACTGAATTTCATTGCGAGCGTCAACGGACAGGCTGCCGGTTCAGACGGGACTTCGGACTCGCTGACGAATCGGGTGGACCGTCGAATCCTCGGCACCATCCGCCGCCTCGGAGATCTGGTTCTCGTCGGAGCGGGAAGCCTCAGGACGGAAGGGTATTTCCTGCCCAAAACCGCGCCGCTTGCCATCGTCACGACTTCCGGCGACCTCACGGGGCACCGGATTCCCGACGACGTGGCGGCGGGTCGGATCATCGTGCTGTGCCCGTCCGCGGCGGCCCCCGCCGTGCGGAGCACCCTCCGAGCCCCTGCCGCCTCGATCATCGAGCTCGGTGCATCCCCCGACCGCCCCGGCGTCGATCTCGCTGCGGCGATCGACGCGCTGCACGCGCTCGGTTACCACCGGATCGTGTGCGAGGGAGGTCCGACGCTTGCCGGGCAGCTCGTCAACGCCGGCCTCGTCGATGAGCTGTGCCTTTCGACGAGCCCGCAGCTGAGCGCGCTGGTCATGCCCGTGCTGCCCGGACTGACCTCCGCCCATGCCCTGCAGCTCACCCTCCTGCTCGCGGATGCGGACGGGCAGCTCTACGCGCGCTGGCGCCTTGCCGGCTGAACGCTCACGAGTCGAGCGCCGCGAGCCACTTCGCGATGGCGGCGTTCCACCGTTGGGGATCCCGATTCCACAGCTTCGTGTGCCTGGCGCCGGTGAACGCAACGAGGGTGACGATGTCCGGACGCGCCGCCGCGAGCGCGTGCGATGCGTCCGCGGGAATGTAGGCGTCGTCGTCGCTGTGCAGGAGGAGGATGGGCACGTGGAGTTCGCTTGCCCGCGTCACGAAATCCAGTCGCGCGAAGTCGATCGGTTCGCGTTGCCCGGTGAATATCCGCCCCCACCGGTTCCCGAGCATCGCGTACACGAGCGACCGCAGCGGCCGGATGATGCCCTTCGCTCTGGCCTGGAAGTCGAGCGCGGTGACCCAGTCGATGACGGGAGAATCGAGGACGAGACCCGCGACGTTTTCGGCGACGGTCGAGCGGGTAAGTGCCTGCAGCGCGATTGCACCCCCCATGGACCACCCCATGAGCACAATCGACCGGGCGCCGCGATCCAGCGCGAAACGCAGTGCCGCATCGAGGTCGCGCCATTCCGTATCGCCCAGCGCGTAGCGGGCATCCGCGCTGGGTGGTGCCTCCGTGTCGTTGCGGTACGAGATCAACAGCGACGTGTATCCGGCGTCGCGAAACACCCCAATTGCCCTGATCGCTTCGGCGCGGACGACCGCACGGCCGTGAACCTGGATCACCCACCGATCGGGGGCATCAGGCGGCTCCTGCGCGGTTCGCCCTGGCGGGACGAGCCACGCGGGCGCCGGGCCCAGCTCCGTGTCGACGGTGACCTCCTCGAATGGCACGTCGAGGTCGCCGGGACTGAGGTAAAGCCAACCGTTGAAGCGGCCGCGCCGCGCAGTGTCGAGGTCGCCGAAATCGACGGCGAGCAGTTCGCGGGTGACCGTGTCGGCTGTTTCGGAACGGATGCCGCCCACCCTGGCGTGCCCTGCCCCGCCCGAGAACCAAAAACTGTATCGTCCGTCGACAATCGAGTCGGGTGAACGACCGAGGGTGATCGTGCGCGCTGAGCGATCGAATGCCACAATCCGCGTGTCTTCAATGCGAGTCCGAGGCGGAACGATGATGGTGCGGGCCGCAATGACCGCGGCGGCCAGTGCGGCAGAGAAAATGGCGGCGGGGACGAGGGCCAATGACCAGATGGCGGCGTGCCTGCGCGAATCCTTCACCCTCGAACTTTAGTCTTCAAGCGTGCCAGCAAACGCAACGGATTCGGGTCTCCCCGCCGTGTTCGCCGCTGCCGTTGAGTCCCTGCAGAGCGCAAAGGCCCGCGCAGAGCTCCGTATTTCCGACATTGCCGCCCCGGTCAATCTCGCGCCGTTTTCGATGGCGCTTGCCGCGGACGTCACGCCCGCGCGGCACAGCGAGGATTCGGATCTGGCCACCGGCCGGTTCATCCTGCTCTACGACCCTGACGCGCCCGACGCCTGGGGTGGCCCCTTCCGCATTGTGTGTTACGCGCAGGCACCCCTGGAGACCGACATCGGGATCGACCCGTTTCTCGCCGAGGTCGCCTGGTCGTGGCTCATCGACGCACTCGACAGCCGCAAGGCAGCGTACTCGGCCGCATCCGGCACGGCGACGAAAATCCTGTCCACCGGTTTTGGCGGCCTTGCCGAGCAGGGGGACGGCGCCCAGCTGGAGCTGAGGGCCAGTTGGACTCCCCTGAACGAGTCCATCGCCTCGCACGTGGAGGCGTGGGGCGATCTCGTGTGCATGCTGGCCGGATTGCCGCCGACACCGGAAGGCGTGACCCTTCTTTCAGCGAGGCGCGCGACCACGTGACAACGGAACAAGCCCCGCACGAGCCCGTCAACGTCATCGATTCGCGCGACGAGTTCCTTGCGGCGGTTGATCGCATCTCGGAAGGTTCGGGGCCCATAGCCATCGACGCGGAACGCGCCTCGGGTTTCCGGTACTCGCAGCGTGCCTACCTCATTCAGGTCTTCCGGCGCGAGGCGGGTAGTTTTCTCTTCGACCCGCCGGCGATCGGCGAGTTCTCCGAACTGCAATCGGCAATCGGCAATCTCGAATGGGTGTTCCACGCGGCAAGCCAGGACCTCGCCTGCCTGCGCGAAGTGGGATTGTCTCCCGACCACATTTTCGACACCGAGCTGGGCGCGCGGCTTGCCGGCCTGCCCCGGGTGGGGCTGGGGACGGTGGTGGAAGAACTTCTCGGAATTCATCTCGCCAAGGCGCACTCGGCCGCGGACTGGTCAACGCGTCCGCTCCCCCAGCCGTGGCTCGTGTATGCGGCGCTCGACGTCGAGTTGCTCGTCGATTTGCGCGACGCCATCGCCGGGCTCCTCGACGAGGCCGGCAAGATCGAGATTGCGCGCCAGGAGTTCGAGGCGACACTCGCCAAGGAACCCAAACCGGCGAATCCGGATGCCTGGCGCCGCCTGTCCGGGTTGCACTCGCTCAAACAACCGCGAAATCTTGCCGCCGCCAGGGAACTCTGGCTTGCGCGGGACGAATACGCCAGGGACATCGATATTGCACCGGGCCGCCTTCTGCCCGATGCCTCCATCACGGCGGCAGCCAAGGCGTTGCCCGCCACGAAGGAGGAGCTTGCGAAGCTTCGTGAATTCAACGGACGCGCGAGCCGAAGCCAGCTTCCCCGGTGGTGGGCCGCTTTGGAAGCGGGGATGACGACCGAGGATCTCCCCCGCGTGCGGGTGCCGAGCGACTCGATTCCGCCAGCCCGGGCCTGGGCGGACCGCAAACCGGAGGCCGACCGGAGGCTGAAGGCCGCGCGCGCCTCCTTCGCCGAGCTGTCTGAGACCCTTGCGATCCCGGTCGAGAACCTCCTCACGCCGGAACTGCTGCGCCAGATCGCGTGGGACCCACCCGACCCTGTCACGGTGGACAGCGTCGGGGCCCGGCTCACCGCGGGCGGTGCGCGTCCGTGGCAGCGCGACGCGACCGCGCAGTTGATCGTCGACGCATTTGTCGAGGCAAGCCAACCCGAGACGCACGGGGACGAGTCAGCCTCGTAGGAAGAATCAAAGGATCAGCCCCGTTTTTTTGACACGCCTAGTATCGGAAGTGTCATCACCAACAGGGAGTCGTCATGGCCGAAAGATCCGAAGTCGTTTTCGTGGACGGGGTTCGCACCCCGTTCGGACGGGCCGGCGACAAGGGAATGTACTGGAACACGCGCGCCGATGACCTCATCGCCAAAGCCATGATCGGGCTGCTGGAGCGAAACCCGTCGATCCCGCTTGACCGCTACGACGACGTCGCCGTAGCTGCCACGACGCAGCAGGGAGACCAGGGCCTGACGCTGGGCCGCACCGTCGCGCTCCTGGCGGGGCTGCCGCGGTCCGTTCCCGGATACGCGATCGATCGGATGTGCGCCGGCGCGATGACCTCGGTGACGACGTTGGCGAGCGCGATCGGTTTCGGGATGTACGACATCGCGATTGCGGGCGGCGTTGAGCACATGGGCCATCACCCGATGGGTTCCGGCGTCGACCCCAACCCGCGGTTCCTCGCCGAGAAGCTCGTCGGTTCCGATGCGCTCAGCATGGGCGCGACCGCCGAGCGCATCCACGACCGGTTCCCGCACCTCACGAAGGAACGCGCCGACCGCTTCGCGATGAACAGCCAGCACAAGCTCGCGACAGCGTACGAGAACGGGAAGATCCAGCCGGACCTGATTCCGATCGCCATCCGCAGCGAGGCAGGATGGGGGCTTGCGGAGCGTGATGAGGCGCCGCGCCCGGAAACGACCATGGAGGGGCTCGCCGGTCTCAAGACTCCGTTCCGGCCGCACGGTCGGATCACCGCAGGCAACTCTTCAGGGCTCAACGATGGCGCAACGGTGAGCATCATCGCCAGTGCCGACGCCGCAAAAGAGTTCGGCCTCGCCCCGAAGATGCGCCTGGTGAGTTTCGCGTTCGCCGGAGTGGAGCCCGAAATCATGGGCATCGGCCCGATTCCCTCCACCGAGAAGGCGCTGCGCAAGGCCGGCCTCACGATCGACGACATCGGCCTGTTCGAACTGAACGAGGCGTTCGCCGTGCAGGTGCTGTCCCTTCTCGATCACTTCAACATCGCCGACGATGACCCGCGCGTGAACCTGTGGGGCGGCGCGATCGCGATCGGGCATCCGCTCGCCTCCACCGGCGTGCGTCTCATGATTCAGCTCGCCCGGCAGTTCGAAGAGCACCCGGAGGTGCGGTACGGCCTGACGGCGATGTGCGTCGGCCTCGGCCAGGGCGGTTCCGTCATTTGGGAAAACCCGCACTACAAGGGAAGCAGGAAGTAACGATGGCTAAGGATGCTGCAGTGCAGGATTTCGACGAATTGCTCTCCCTGACCGAAGATGAAGTTGTCACCCACTCCTTCGTGCGCGATATCGCGATCTCCGAAGGACGGACGCTCGCTCTCGTCACTCTCGACAACGGCCGTGACCACACCCGCCCGAACACCCTTGGGCCCCGCACCATGAAGGAGTACGGCGAGACCATGGCCGCGCTGAAGGAACGCGCAGCCAAGGGCGAGATTCACGGCGTTGCAGTGACCGGCAAGCAGTACATTCTCGCTGCCGGTGCAGACCTCACGAACGCCGGGGACATCCCGAGCAAGGCCGTGGCAAAGAAGATCGCCCAGCAGGGCCATGCCGCGCTCGGCGCACTGAGCGAACTGGGCGTGCCGTCGTTCGTGTTCATCAACGGCCTCGCGCTCGGCGGAGGCGTGGAGATCGCGCTCAACGCCCACTACCGCACGGTCGACAGCTCGATTCCGGCACTCGCGCTCCCCGAGGTTTTCCTCGGCATCATCCCGGGGTGGGGCGGCGCGTGGTTGCTGCCGAACCTCGTCGGCATCGAGAACGCCCTCAAGGTCATTGTCGAGAACCCACTCAAGAACAACCGCACTCTCAAGGGCAAGGATGTCCTCGAACTGGGAATCGCCGATGCGATGTTCAGCCCGGCGACGTTCCTCGAAGACTCGATCCGGTGGGCGGATGGCGTGATCTCCGGAACGACGAAGGTCAAGCGCAGGAACGAGCCCGGCAAGATCGAACGGGCCGTCAAGTGGGATGTGGCGATCGGCATCGCGAGGAAGATGCTGGAGTCCCGCATCGGGACGGTGGCGAAATCCCCTTACGCTGCGCTGGAACTTCTCCAGGCGGCGAAGAACACCGATCGCGCGACCGGGTTCGCCGCCGAAGACGAGAAGCTCGCGGAGCTCATCACGGGCGACCAGTTCCGTGCGAGCATCTACGCGTTCAATCTCGTGCAGAAGCGCGCGAAGAAGCCGGCGGGAGCACCGGACAAGGCGCTCGCGAAGCCGGTCACAAAGGTGGGAGTGATCGGTGCGGGGCTCATGGCGAGCCAGTTCGCGCTCCTGTTCGTGCGGCGCCTCAAAGTTCCCGTGGTCATCACCGACCTTGATCAGGGCCGCGTGGACAAGGGGCTCGAGTACATCCGCACGGAGATCGCCTCGCTGCTGGAGAAGAAACGCATCTCTCCGGATGAGTCAAACCGGTTGAACGCGCTCGTCACGGGCACGACCGACAAGGCCGATTTCGCGGACTGCGACTGGGTCATCGAGGCCGTGTTCGAAGAGCTTGGCGTCAAGCAGGAGGTGTTCGCCGAAATCGAAAAGCATGTCTCCGACACGGCCGTACTGGCGACGAACACGTCGTCGCTCAGCGTCGAGCAGATCGGCGCGAAACTCAAGCACCCGGAGCGCCTCGTCGGATTCCACTTCTTCAACCCGGTGGCGGTCATGCCGCTCATCGAGGTCGTGAAAGCGCCGAAGACGGATGATGCGACGCTCAGCACCGCCATGGTGACGGCCGCCGCGCTCTACAAGAACGCCGTCATCACCACAGACACTCCCGGATTCGTCGTGAATCGCATCCTCGCGAAACTCCTCGGCGAAGCCATGCACGCCGTGGACACCGGTACGCCATTTGAGGTCGTGAACGAATCCATCAAGCCGTTCGGGCTGCCCATGACGCCGTTCGAATTGCTTGAGCTCGTGGGCCTCACGGTCGGCGCCCACGTGCTCGACACGCACCATGCCGCGTTCCCCGACCGGTTCTTCGAGAGCGAGAACCTGCACACGCTCGCCGAGTATGGAAAGATCTTCGACCGGGATGGCAAGGGAAAGATCACCGGGTTCGACAAAAAGGCCGTCGCGATCGTTTCCCGCGGGTCCGGCAAGGGCACCGCGATGACCAGCGAGGAGATCCTCCGCCGTGTCGAGGATGGCCTCGCCGACGAAATCCACCGCATGCTCGAGGACGGGGTCGTCTCGGCACCCGAGGACATTGACCTGTGCCTCCTGCTCGGCGCCGGCTGGCCGTTCCAAATGGGCGGCGCGACACCGTACCTGGACCGCGTGGGCGCGTCAGAGCGGGTGTTCGGGTCGACGTTCCACACCCCTCCGATCCGGGGTGTCGAATGACGGTGCGCTGCGCCTAAACGAGACTCCTGAGCACGTACTGCAGGATTCCGCCGTTCCGGTAGTAGTCCGCTTCCCCTGGCGTGTCGATGCGCACGACGGCATCGAACTCGACCGGGCTCCGGCCCGCGGCCGACTGGGCGGTCGGCTCGGCAAGCACCCGCACGGTTTTCGGCGTGGAGCCTTCGTTGAGCGCCTCGAGTCCTGAGATGCTGATGCTTTCCGTGCCGTCGAGTCCGAGAGACGCCCAGCTCTGGCCGGCAGGGAACTGCAGAGGAACCACTCCCATTCCGATCAGGTTCGACCGGTGGATGCGCTCGAAGCTTTCGGCGATCACGGCGTGAACGCCCAGCAGGCTCGTGCCCTTGGCCGCCCAGTCCCGGCTGGATCCTGAACCGTACTCCTTGCCGGCAAGCACCACGAGCGGCGTCCCTGCGGCCTGGTAGTTCTGGCTCGCGTCGTAAATGAACGCCTGAGGGCCGCCCGGCTGCGTGAAGTCACGGGTGTACCCGCCCTCAACCCCTGCTCCGTCGTTCTCGCCAGCGAGCAACTGGTTTCGCAGGCGGATATTCGCGAACGTGCCGCGGATCATGACCTCGTGGTTGCCCCGACGCGACCCATACGAGTTGAAGTCCTTGAGGTCGATCCCGTGGGCGGTGAGGTACTGGCCTGCCGGGCTGTCCGACTTGATGCTTCCAGCGGGGCTGATGTGGTCCGTCGTGACAGAGTCACCCAGAGTGGCCAGAACGCGGGCGCTCGCAATGTCGGTGACCGGCGTGAGCTCCATCGTCATTCCGTCGAAGTACGGAGGCTTGCGCACATACGTGGATGCTTCGTTCCACTCGAACACGTCGCCCGCCGGTGTCGGAAGGGAAGTCCAGCGTTCGTCGCCGTCGAAGACCCCCGCGTACTGCGTGACGAACATCGAGCTGTCGATCGAGTCGTCGATCGTCTTCTGGACTTCGGCGGCATCCGGCCAGATGTCCTTCAGGTACACATCTTCGCCGTCGGTGCCCTGACCGAGCGGTTGCGAGTCAAAATCGAAGTCCATCGATCCGGCGAGCGCGTACGCGATCACGAGCGGCGGGCTCGCGAGGTAGTTCATCTTCACGTCGGGGTTGATGCGCCCCTCGAAGTTCCGGTTGCCCGACAGCACTGCAGTCACCGCGAGGTCGTTCTGGTTCACCGCTGCCGAGATTTCGTCCTCGAGCGGCCCGGAGTTCCCGATGCACGTCGTGCAGCCGTAGCCGACGAGGTAGAAACCGAGATCCTCAAGGTAACCGTTCAGCCCGGCCTTCTCGTAGTAGTCGGTGACGACCTTGGATCCGGGCGCGAGAGTGGTCTTCACCCAGGGCTTCGACTTCAGGCCCTTCCTCGACGCATTGCGCGCGAGCAGTCCGGCCGCGAGCATCACCGAGGGGTTGGACGTATTCGTGCAGGACGTGATCGCCGCGATGGCCACGGCGCCGTGATCGACCGTGAACTCCCGGCCGTCCTTCAGCGCGACAGCGGCGGGATTCGTGTGCGAACCGGAGACGTAGGCGTCAAGGTCCTTCTCGAACTGGGTCTTGGCCTTCGTAAGTTCGACGCGGTCCTGGGGCCGCTTCGGACCAGCGATCGAGGGAACAACCGTGCCCAGATCGAGTTCGAGATATTCGCTGAACGACGGTTCAACGCTCGCGTCGTGCCACAGGCCCTGGAGCCTGGAGTACGCCTCGACGAGGGCGATTTGTGCTTCGCTGCGTCCCGTGAGCCGCAGGTAGTCGAGGGTCACCTGATCAACCGGGAACATCGCCGCGGTGGATCCGAACTCGGGGCTCATGTTTCCGATCGTGGCCCGGTTGGCAAGGGGAACCTGCGTCACACCGGCACCGTAAAACTCCACGAACTTGCCGACCACCCCGTGAGCACGGAGCATTTGGGTGATCGTGAGCACGACATCCGTTGCCGTCACGCCCGTGGGAATCGATCCTGTGAGCTTGAAACCGACAACCTTCGGGATGAGCATGGACACCGGCTGGCCGAGCATGGCCGCCTCGGCTTCGATGCCGCCGACGCCCCAGCCGAGCACTCCCAGACCGTTGACCATCGTCGTATGCGAGTCGGTGCCCACCAGAGTGTCCGGGTAGGCGTTCAGGACCCCGTCGACCATCCGCGTCATCGTGACTCGCGCGAGGTACTCGATGTTGACCTGGTGCACGATTCCCGTACCGGGCGGAACGACCTTGAAATCGTCGAACGCCGTCTGCCCCCAGCGCAGGAACTGGTACCGCTCCCCATTGCGCTCGTACTCGATCTCCACATTGCGCTCGAACGCGTTTTCGGTGCCGAACAGGTCGGCGATCACGGAGTGGTCGATGACCATTTCGGCCGGCGCGAGCGGGTTGATCTTCTTCGGGTCTCCCCCGAGCTCCGCCACGGCCTCGCGCATCGTGGCGAGGTCGACGATGCAGGGAACCCCGGTGAAGTCCTGCATGATGACGCGGGCCGGCGTGAACTGGATTTCGGTGTCCGGCTCGGCTGTTGGTTTCCAGGATCCGAGCGCCGTGATCTGCTCGGCCGTGACGTTCTTGCCGTCCTCGGTGCGCAACTGGTTTTCCAGCAGCACCTTCAGGCTGTACGGGAGTTTCTCGTGGCCGGGTACTGCGTCGATTCGGTAAACCCGGTAATCCTTGCCGCCGACCGACAGGGTGTCTTCGGATCCGAAACTATTCACTGCAGACATCCCGTGTCTCCTCTGATCGGCGCACTGCTGTGCATCAAACTATCTTGATATCAAGATAAATATATCATCCCGTCGGCGCATCGACAGGCGGCTCGCCCGCCTTTCGGTACACCGACGTCACCAACAACCACGTTACCCACAGCATTGCGGCGTAGAGCGGTATGCCCATGAGCAGCTTCATCGCCGCCAGAAGCTCGGTTTGCTGCGCAAAATACAACGGAGCCTGAACGGCCAGGCGCACGGAGAATACTCCGACCCACAGCCAGGTCGCCACCGTGAGAACGCGCCGCTTGGCTTTGTGTTTCCGCCACTCGGTGAGTTCATTGGTGAGCACGCCCGCGATGAGGCCGATGAGGGGCCACCGCACGGCCAGGCTCACCAGGAGCACCACCAGCGAGACCACGTTGATGATGAGGCCGAGCGCGAAGTTGTCCTCCGCGCGCCCCGTAAATAAGGCCAGGCCGGCGGACAGCGCTATTCCGAACACCCCGGCGAAAGCCTGAGTTGCCGGAGTTCGGGATAAGAGCCGGACTATGACGAACACGAGGGCGAGAGCCACCGGCGCAATGACGGAGGGGAGAACTTCGCGCGTGATGGCGTAGACGACCAGGAACCCGAGGCCGGGGAGAATTGCCTCAACAAGGCCCCTGACCCCGCCTACCGCGCGCAACAGGGAGGAACCGGTAGGGATCTCCCCGGGAGCAACCTGCCCGATTCCGGCCTTGCTGACTGCCGACCGCAACGCGTCCCGGAATGACTCCTCCTGCGGCGGCCCGTCATCGGAGCGTTCGTGCTGCACCGGCAACGTCACACTTCCAGCGGACCGGAACTGGCCCCACCCGTGGACGACTGCGGAACGGAGAGCGGGATAAGGTCCCGGGGCGGCATCGGCGTTGTTCCGCGCACGACGACGATGCTGCGAAACAGGTCCTCAATCCTGGCTGCGGCATCCGGATCCGTGACCGCATCACCCGCGATGACGCCACGCAGGAACCATCGGGGGCCATCGACACCGACGAACCTCGCCAGCCGTTTTGCACCGGGCTGACCCTGTCCGGCTGCAGGAATCTCGGCCAACAGTTCCGGACCGAACGGGCCGACGCTCAGCTTGGTCGTACCACCCTGTTTCGCAATCTGGTCTGCGATCTGATGGCGAATCTCGTGCCACAAGCCGGTGGACCGCGGTGCCGCGAACGGTTGAACCTGCAACGTCGAGCGCGCATAGTCGAGGCCAACGGCGACAACCCGCTGCGTGCTCTCCTCGACCTCCAGGCGCAACTGCAGTCCCTCCCGCGGCAATATCTTCACCCCGCCCAGATTGACGTAAGGGCGCACCGCGTTCGCCTCCGCCTCATCGAACGGGCCGGTGGTTTCTCGGTCTGCGGGGCCGGACTTCGCCTGATTCTGCTCGTCCTGACCGTCCAGTGCCGGGTTTTGTATTTCGTCCACTCCGTGTGCTCCTGCCTAAGATCCGTCTGCGGCCGCGCCGCTCGAATCGCCATATCCGGTCGAACCGAATCCTGAGTGACCTCGGTGACTCCCGGGGAGCGAGCCTACCGGTGTGAACCGTGCCCGCGACACCGGCATGACAATCAATTGGGCGATCCGATCTCCAACAGCTACAGAATAGGAGTCCGAACTGTCCGTATTCAGGAGAGTAACCCGAATTTCTCCGCGATACCCGGCGTCGACGGTGCCCGGGCTGTTCACAATGGTGATGCCGTGCCGCGAGGCAAGCCCGCTGCGCGGAACGACGAACCCCACATAGCCATTCGGGAGGGCGATGGAAACCCCGGTCCCCACGGTGGCGCGCTCGCCTGGGCCAAGCTCAACCGGTTCCGCGGCGGACAGATCCGCACCGGCGTCTCCCGGGTGCGCGTATTTCGGCGCGTCGTTTCCCACGAAAAGCACATCCACATCGTCGATCACGTTTCGAGGTTAGTGCAGTGCATGGCGGAAAGTCTGGTCGAATAGGGGTATGACACTTTACCGGGAGAAACTCTGGGCCTCAGCGTGGCTCTACCTTGCGATGGCTCTCGTCATTCCGGCGAGTCTGCTGGTGTTCCTCCCCATCAACATCACCGCCGGCATTGTGGTCGCCGTGGTGCTGTACGGCGGATGCGTCGCCATTCTCATGCTGGCGTCGCCCACGATTCTCGTGACCGATGAGGCATTCGTCGCGGGACGAGCAACCCTCCCCCTGCGCTTCGTGGGAACGGCAACCCCGTTCCGCGAGCCCGAAGCGACGCTCGAACGGGGACGGAACCTGGACGCGCGAGCCTGGTTGCTGATTCGCGGCTGGGTCGGTCCCGTCGTCAAAATCGACAACACCGATCCGGAAGACCCGACACCGTACTGGCTTGTGTCCTCCCGGAAACCGGACGACCTGGTGCGCGCGTTGTCGCAGCACACTCAGGTGGCGTAGGCGTTCTCGTTCAGCTCGCGCACTCGAGGCAGATCGGCCCGAGTTTCTCCTCGTGATCGATCTGGGACCGGTGCTTGACGAGGAAACAACTCACGCACGTGAACTCGTCGGCCTGCGGCGGAAGAACGACCACATCGAGATCAAGGTCGGAGAGGTCTGCGCCGGGCAGCTCAAAGCCGCCGGGGTTATCGGAATCATCGACGTCGACGACGCCGGACATTTTGTCCGGCACTCGTTCCTTCAACGCCTCGATCGACTCGGAGTCGTCGTCGTTCTTCCGTGGCGCGTCGTAGTCGGTTGCCATTCCCATCCACTTCTTGGTTGTCGTCTTTGTTCGAAATCGGCGGGGGTAGTCTGCATCAATTGATTGCCAATAGCAAACTGCCCGCCAATACTCACATGTTCTCGCCAGACTGAACTTGCGGCACGCCCGCGATATTCCCTCATTGCCGGGTGTTTCATGGCACCCTAAAGGCATTCTTGCGATGTGGAAGAGGCATGCTCATGGAGGACCTGAGAGTCATCGGTGTCGAAGACGGCGCACTCCTCGTTTCCTCGGACGCCGGCGAACGGTTCCGGATCGCCGTCGATGAGGCGCTGGCGCAGCAGTTGAGGCGGGCAGTGCGGGATCCCGGTAACTCCCCCCGGCTCGCTCCCCGGGAGATTCAGGCGCACATCCGCTCGGGAATGTCCGCTCAGGACGTTGCCTCGATCACCGGGGCATCGCTCGAGTACATTCAGCGCTTCGAGGGCCCCATTCTCGCCGAGCGGGAATTCGTGATTGAGTCGGCGCTGGCCGTGCCCGTGCACACGGCGATGGACACGGAACTGACCGATGCGCCGGAAACGTTCGGTTCGGCGATTCTCGCGAGATTGCACGGGCTGGGAGCCACGGGTGAGCGCTGGGCAAGTTGGAAGGAGGAGGGCCACGGCTGGGTAGTGAAGCTGTCGTTCACCTCCAATCAGATCGACCACGATGCGCGATGGCGGTTTGACCCGCGGAAGTCTGCACTCGCCCCCCTCAACAACGAGGCCGAATCGCTCTCCCGGCAAGGGGATCTGACCGGCACGCTCATTCCGCGGTTGAGAGCAGTCGACGGGCACGACCGGGTTGCGGACAGCTCCCGTTTTGACAGTGGAGCATTCGTCGACCAGGAATTGTCCGAGTTGAGTTCCGCACCGCCGACGGGCGCAGCGCTGCGCGGCGGCCCGGAGCAGGATTTCTCCCTGAAGGACACAGTCCCGCACCTCGCCGCGGTTCCGGCCGACGGCGCCGAGACTCGAATCGAGGCGGGACCGGAGTCCCATCAGACCACCGACCTCCTCGAAGCGCTGCGCCGTCGGCGCGGCGAACGGGAGAGTGCGCGTTTCGACGATGAAACGAATGCCATGGCCGACCATCCCTCGACCGGAACCATTCACCTCGTCGACGTGCCACTGGATGACTTCGACGAGGACGAGTCGGGCGACTCCGCAGGGCAGACCCGAACAATTCGCAACCTGACGCAAAAGCCGGCAAAGCGCGGCCGTGCCGCCATGCCGAGCTGGGACGAAATCGTCTTCGGCGCGCGCTCGGACGACGACCCGGCCTAGTTTCCGGACAGCCCGAACGCTCCGAACCTCAGCAGCGGCACCGCCGACTCCTCCGGCGAGAATGAGCCATGCTGGCCGATCATGTTTCGGCCGGTCTGATTCTGCGCGCGAGTGTCGTAGTAGGCGATCGCGCGCCTCGCGGCGACGAGGATATCGCCGATGCGCGGCGCAACGACGGGATCCACGGCAGGACCGAACCAGCCCTGTTCAATCGCCTCCCTGCGCGTGAGAACGTGGGATCGCCCGCCCTCCGCCGCGTTCCAGCGCTCCAGGATGCTCGCGCGCAGCGGGGTGCCCGCATCCGGCTCGAAGTGGAGCTGGAGGCACCGCGGTTCACCGGCGACGAATCGGATGCCGTCGACGAGCGCAGAATCGTCGCCGAACAGCACGTGCGAGGATTCCGGAACATCGATGACGCCGTGGTCTGCGGTCACGAGCATCCCTTCGCGGGGTCCGAGCATCGGGACGAAGCGGGACAATTCGGAGTCGACGGCCTCCAGCGCGTCGCGCCACTTCTCCGACTCCCAGCCGTGCGCGTGGGCGGCCTGGTCGAGTTCGGGGATGTACAGGTAGACGATCCCCTGCCGCACGTCGTCGAGCGCCTGCCGCGCGGCCGCGAACCGGTCCGCAATGGACTTTCCCGACACGTAGCGGGCGCCGCGAAGCACCGCGTGGGTGAAGCCCGAGTGCCGGTACCGTTCCTGGGCTACGACGATGCTCGGCACCCCGAGATGCGACGCGCGCTCGAACACGGTGGCCGCGCGCTGCCAGGTTGCCGGATCCAGTCGATCATCCCAACCCGTCAGTTGGTTGACGATCCGATCGTGCGCGGGGTCGAGCACGGTGTAACCGATAAGTCCGTGGATGCCGGGGGGCTCCCCCGTCGTGAGGGTCGCGAGGTTCGCGGCCGTGGTGGTCGGGAATCCTGCGGTCGCGACCGAGGCTTTGGTCAGCGCCCGAACCATGGTTCTGGCGTGGCCGGCCCGCGCCCGCAGGGACGAAACCCCCAGGCCGTCGACGAGCACAACGACAGCCCGATCGACGGAGGGAAGAGCCAGAGAGTTGGGCTCGCCAAAAATTGCGGCAAGGCAACTCGGCAGAACATCGGCAAGGCTCGGCCGCCCTGATTTCGTGGCCGGTAGCATGGTCGCAATCCTATGACTACACCTTCCACACCCCCGCCCAGCACCTCCGAGCCCGGTTCGTCCTCCACCGCTGGCGAGCGCATCGACGACATCGATGTCTCGACCGAAATGGAGGGCTCCTACCTCGAATACGCCTACTCGGTCATTTACTCCCGGGCACTCCCGGATGCCCGCGATGGGCTGAAGCCGGTGCAGCGCCGCATCCTGTACCAAATGAGCGAGATGGGGCTTCGCCCCGATCGCGGCCACGTGAAGTCGTCCCGCGTCGTCGGGGATGTCATGGGCAAGCTCCACCCGCACGGCGACGCGTCGATCTACGACGCGATGGTGCGCCTTGCGCAGCCGTTCATCCTGCGGGTGCCGCTCGTCGACGGCCACGGCAACTTCGGCTCGCTGGACGACGGCCCAGCGGCCCCCAGGTACACCGAGGCCCGGTTGGCCGCTGCGGCGATGGCCATGGTGTCCGACCTCGACGAGGATGTCGTCGACTTCGTGCCGAACTACGACAACCAGCTCACCCAGCCCGACGTGCTGCCTGCCGCATTCCCGAACCTGCTCGTGAACGGCGCGTCGGGCATCGCGGTGGGAATGGCGACGAACATGGCGCCGCACAACCTGATCGAGGTCGTGGGCGGCGCGCGCCACCTTCTCGCGAATCCGGACGCGAGCCTCGACGACCTCATGGCGTACGTGCCCGGCCCCGATCTGCCGACCGGCGGGACCATTGTGGGGCTCGACGGCATCCGCGACGCGTACGAGACGGGGCGCGGAAGCTTTAAAACCCGCGCGCGCGTTTCCGTGGAGAACATCACCGCACGCAAGACCGGGCTTGTCGTCACGGAGCTTCCGTACATGGTCGGCACCGAGAAGGTCATCGAGAAGATCAAGGACGGGGTGAATTCGAAGAAGCTTTCCGGCATTTCGGATGTCACGGACCTCACCGACCGCAAGCACGGGTTGCGGCTGGTCATCGGCATCAAGACCGGATTCAACCCGCAGGCCGTTCTGGAGCAGCTGTACAAGCACACGCCGCTCGAAGACCAGTTCAACATCAACAACGTCACGCTCGTCGACGGCGGCCCGCGAACTCTCGGTTTGCGCGACCTTCTGCAGGTGTATGTCGACCACCGCATCGCGGTCACGACGAGACGCACGACGTTCCGCCTCGCGCGGCGCCGGGAACGGCTTCACCTCGTCGACGGGCTGCTCATCGCGATCCTCGACATCGACGAGGTCATCCAGGTGATCCGCGCCAGCGACGACTCCGACGCCGCCCGCAAGCGTCTCATGGATGTTTTTGACCTGAGCGAGGTGCAGGCGGAGTACATTCTTGAGCTGCGGTTGCGCCGGCTCACAAAGTTCTCGCGCATCGAGCTCGAGGCAGAGCGCGACAAGCTGCGCGCCGAGATCGCCGAGCTGGAACGCCTCCTGTCGGACGCGGCACTCATCCGCCAGCTGGTCTCGGAGGAGCTCGAGGCGGTTGCCGAGGAGTTCGGTACTCCCCGCAGGACGCTTCTGACCGAGGCGCGGGCGTCGATTGCCACTGCAGGCTCCTCCAGGGCGGCCGGGTCGAAGGCGGCGCCCGTGTCGCTGGAAATCGAGGACACCCCGTGCCGCGTGCTGCTCTCGACGACCGGGCGCATCATCCGCGTGGATCTGGGCGACGAGATGTCTGACACTCCGGTACGCGCCATCCGCCGAAGCAAGCACGATGCGATCCGGTCCTCGGTTGTCACGACGAGTCGAACCGAGATCGGGGCGATCACGAACCTGGGGCGGCTGGTGCGCCTCTCCCCCGTCGATCTGCCGCAAGTTCCGGAGAATTCCCTCCAGCTCGCCGCCGGCGCGAAGGTGGCCGAATATTTGGCGCTGGACCCCAGGAAGGAACGCGTGGTCGCGCTCGTATCCCTTGAGTCGGATTCGCCCATCGCGCTCGGCACGAAGCAGGGAATCGTGAAGCGACTGACGGCTGGTGACTACCCGAGCCGTCCCGATTTCGACGTGATTGCGCTCAGGGACGGTGACGAAGTTGTTGGTGCAGCTCAAGGCACGGACGCAGAAGAGCTGGTCTTCGTGACATCGGATGCACAGTTGCTGCATTTCCCGGCTAGTTCTGTTCGTCCGCAAGGGCGAAGTGCCGCGGGCATGTCAGGAATGAGGTTGTCGGCTGGCGCGCTGATCATTCATTTCACTTCGGTGGATCCCGGCGCCGACGTGGTCGTCGCGACGGTCTCGACGCACAGCGACACGATTGCGGGCACCGATCCCGGTCGTGCGAAGGTGTCGTCGTTCACCGAGTTCCCCGGCAAGGGCCGTGGCACCGGGGGTGTTCGCTGCCATGCATTCCTGAAGGGCGAGGACTCGCTTGCGCTCGCCTGGGCGGGGACGGCCCCCGCGCTGGCCGTGGGCACGGATGGTGCCGCACGGGAGCTTCCGGATGCGGGAGCGAAGCGCGACGCGTCGGGAACGCCTCTGGGCGCCGTGGTGGGCTCGGTGGGCATGTCGGCACAGGCAGCGTGATGGGTCGCCCGTGGTGAACCGCAGGGCCGCCCGCGTGATCCTGTTCGACGAGCTGGATCGCGTGCTGCTGTTCCGCGGCATCGACTCGACCCGGCCGGATGCCGCGCCCTGGTGGTTCACCCCCGGCGGAGGCCTCGAGCCGGGCGAGACCACCCGCGATGCAGCGCTGCGGGAAGTGCTGGAGGAAACCGGAATTCGGCTCCCATCCGTTATTGGTCCGGTTTTAGACCGTGAGACCGACTTCACATTCGAGGGAGAGCCGCTGCACCAGTACGAGCAGTTCTTCATCGCGCACGTCCATGGGGTTGAAATAGATTCCTCCGGCTGGAGCGAACTGGAGAAGCGCATGATGCTCGAGTCCCGCTGGTGGTCGCTCGACGAACTGGAGTCCACGTCGGAGACGATCTATCCTGAGAATCTGGCAGATCTTGTGCGTGAACAGCTACCCTGACGTGATCGGTCGACGACATGACGCACGAGGAAGATCACCATGGAATCAACACCTGGACCCGTCTCCACGCTTGACCTCGACGAGTGCTGGAGGCTGCTCACAGCGAACTCCCTGGGACGGATCGCGCTGTCGGCGGCGGGCGAAATCGACATCTTCCCCGTGAACTACTATGCCGATGGCAGCACCATCCTGCTCCGAACCGCTCCGGGAACAAAGCTCGTGGAACTCACCCTTGACGACAGGGTTGCGTTTGAAATCGACGGTTACACCGGCGACATGGCGTGGAGCGTAGTTGTAAAAGGTACCGCGCATCAACTTGAGTCGGGCGACGAAATCGGCGAGGCCGAGGCGGCGCCGCTCACGCCCTGGATTCCGACGCTCAAATTCCGATTCGTTCGGATAACTCCCAAGGAGATCACGGGACGGAAGTTCCACCCCGCGCCAGAGCCGGAACGGTACTGACGGGGACCGCCGGCTACACGTCGATGCGGTCGCGGCTGAGGTCAGCGGCACCGGCAATGATGAACTCCTTGCGCGGTGCGACATCGTTGCCCATGAGAAGTTCGAACACGGTTTCAGCGTGCTCCGCATCGG
>OEIU01000768.1_pt1 | contig 26027 bp, 20 predicted proteins | sample 1539221 | NCBI WGS metagenome assembly OEIU01 (sample SAMN03792071, study PRJEB22550) | activated sludge metagenome | feature: wastewater treatment plant; material: activated sludge; isolation source: Wastewater treatment plant of a petroleum refinery complex | place: Argentina: Zarate | collected...
GACCACATCAACCTCAACCGTCGGATTGCCGCGGCTGTCCAGAATCTCGCGGGCGTGAATTTCAATGATCGCAGTCATATTCGTCGTTCCCTTGGGGCGGTGGAGGCGGCTCGCCGTCAGACCGTCGTGATCTTGAGCATGTTGGTGTTTCCCGCCGCGCCGAACGGCATCCCGGCGGCGATGACGACGACGTCGCCCTTGGCGGCGAAGCCTTCCCGGACCGCCATCTCGCAGGCGTAGTCGCTCATCTCGTTCGCATCGCTGATCTCGTGGACGTGGACTGAGTGAACACCCCAGACCAGCGTGAGGCGGCGCGCCGTCTGGATGCTCATGGCCATGCTGAGGATCGGCGCCGTCGGCCTCTCCCGGGCCGTGCGCAGGCTGGAATAGCCGGAGGTCGTGTAGGTCACCGCCACCTTGACCGGGAGAAGATTGGTGGCCCGGCGCAATCCGCAGCAGATCGTATCCGCGATGGTGGCGTCGGGCTCGGGATGGGCCGCCTCGATCATCTGCCGGTAATAGGGGTCCTTCTCGACCTCCTGGATGATGCTGCTCATCATGGAGACCGCCTCGACCGGATACTGGCCGGAGGCCGATTCGGCCGAGAGCATCACGGCATCGGTGCCGTGATAGACGGCGGAGGCGACGTCGGACGCTTCCGCGCGCGTCGGCGTCGGCGTCTGGATCATCGATTCCAGCATCTGCGTCGCGACGATGGCGGGCTTGCCGGCCTTGCGGCAGACACGCAGGATGCGCCGCTGGATCGGCGGGACCTTCTGGGGCAGCATCTCGACGCCGAGGTCGCCGCGCGCCACCATGATCGCGTCCGAGCGGTCGACGATCTCCTCCAGCCGGTCGATCGCGGAGGGCTTCTCCAGCTTCGCCATGACCCCGGCGCGGCCGCGCACGATCTCGCGGACCTCGTCAAGATCTTCCGGGCGCTGGACGAAGGACAAAGCCACCCAATCCACGCCGAGCTCGAGGGCGAAGGCGAGGTCGCGCCGATCCTTCTCCGTCAGCGCCGAAACCGGCAGCACGGCGCCCACAACGCTGACGCCCTTGCGGTCCGAGAGTGGCCCGCCCACGACGACGCGGGTCACGGCGCTTCCCTGCTCGCAGCTCTCCACCTCCAGGCGGACCTTGCCGTCGTCCAGGAGAAGCTGAACCCCCGGCGCGAGGGCCTGGAACACCTCCGGATGAGGCATGGACACGCGGGTCTCGTCTCCCGGGCGCCCGGTATCGAGATCGAGGTTGAAACGAGCCCCCGTCGCGAGCGTCACGCGCCCGGCCGCGAACTGGCCCACCCGCAGCTTGGGCCCCTGCAGGTCGGCGAGAATTCCGATCGGCCGTCCGATCTCCTCCTCCAGGGAGCGAATGGTCCGGTAGCGGAGCGCATGGTCCTCATGCGTCCCATGGCTGAAATTCAGGCGAAAGACATCGGCCCCTGCCTCGAACAGGGCCCGGATGAGTTCGGGGCTCGAACTCGCCGGTCCGAGGGTTGCAACAATCTTGGCGCTCCGCTGACGATGCATGTTCATTTCTCAGCTTTCGCTGCCCCCTGCGGTCCGAGAATCAGAATCGCTCGGAAGTCGTTGACGTTGGTGAGAGTGGGCCCGGTGACGACCTGGTCGCCGAGAGCCTCGAAGAAGCCGTGGCCGTCATTGTTCGCGAGCGAGCGCTTCGCGTCGATGCCCTGCGCCTGCGCCCGCGCGAGCGTGTCGGGCGTCACGACGGCGCCCGCGACCTCCTCGGCGCCGTCCACGCCGTCGGTATCGCCCGCAAGGGCGAAGACGTTCGGCAGCCCGTTCAGCTCGACGGCGAGCGACAGCATGAATTCGACGTTGCGCCCGCCGCGCCCCTTGCCGCGAATGGTCACGGTGGTCTCGCCGCCGGAGATCAGCACGCAGGGCGCACCCGCCGGCTGGCCGCGGAGCGCCACCTGGCGCGCGATCCCGGCCATGACCTTGGCGACCTCGCTCGCCTCGCCCTCGATCGCATCGCCGAGGATGAGGGGCGTCACGCCGGCCGCCCGCGCGACCTCGGCGGCCGCCTCGAGCGACTGCTGGGGCGTGGCGATCATCACCGTCTCGGCATGGGCGAGGCGCGGATCGCCGGGCTTCGGCGTCTCCTCCGCGGCGCGTTCGAGATGTGCGACCGCGGAAGCGGGCTCGACGATGCCGTATTTGGCGAGAATCTCCCGCGCCTCGGCGAAGGTGGTCTCGTCAGGCACGGTCGGGCCCGAGGCGATCGTGGAGGGATCGTCCCCCGGCACGTCGGAGATGACGAGGGTGAGGACCCGGGCGGGATAGGCGGCGGCCGCGAGCCGTCCTCCCTTGATGGCGGACAGGTGCTTGCGCACGCAGTTCATTGCCCCGATATGCGCGCCGGAGCGCAGGAGGGCGGAATTGACGGCCTGCTTGTCGGCCAAGGTCAGTCCGGGCGCCGGAACGCTGAGCAGCGACGAGCCGCCGCCGGAGATCAGCGCGAGCACGAGATCGTCGGGCCCGAGGCCCTGGACGAGGTCGAGGATGCGCCGGGCCGCGGCTTCGCCGGCGGCGTCGGGAACGGGATGGGCTGCCTCGACGATCTCGATGCGCTCGCATGGCGCCCCATGGCCGTAGCGTGTGACCACGAGACCGGTGAGCGGTCCCTTCCAGTGATCCTCGACGGCCTTGGCCATCGCGGCGGACGCCTTGCCGGCCCCGACCACGACGAGACGGCCGCGGGGGGGAGCCGGCAGGAAGGCCGGCACGCGGGAGGCGGGGGCGGCGGCGTCCACCGCCGCGTCGAACATGGCGCGCAGGAGGGAAAGGGGTTGCCGAGTCATGACCGTCTGTCCGATCCCGCCGGGCGGGAAGTGCGAGGGAGCCTCAGACCTTATGGCGATCGCAGGCGGGGGGCGTCGTCGATGGGCCCCCCCCCCCTGTCAGTCAATGGGCCCGGTTCGGCGCCGCCGCGGGGGGCGACTCCTCGGTGAATTTCGCGGTTAGCAGTTCCTCGGTGGAGGTGCCGACCTCGCCGTTGAGGACGCGGTGGGCGCGCTCACGGTCGATGTCGCCCTCCCAGGCCGCGATCACGACCGTGGCCACGCAGTTCCCGATCAGGTTGCCGAGCGCCCGGGCGATGCCCATGAACCAGTCGACCGACAGGACGAGCACCAGGCCGAGGACCGGAATGACCGGAACGGCGGACAGGGTTGCGGCGAGCACGACGATGGCCGAGCCGGGAACCCCGTGCGCTCCCTTCGAGGTCAGGAGCGAGATGCCGAGGATCATGAGGAGGTGGCTGATGTCCAGCTGAGTATTGGTCGCCTGGGCGATGAACACGGCGGCCAGCGTCAGGTAGAGCGAGAAGGCATCGAGATTGAACGAATATCCGGTGGGGATCACGAGACCCACCGTGGAGTCCTTGATCCCGAGCGCCTCGAGCTTGCGCATCACTTGCGGCAGCACGCTGTCGGAGGACGCGGTGCCGGCGACCACCATCAGTTCCTCCCGCAGATAGGCGAGGAACTTGAAGATGCTGAACCCGGCAAGACGCATGATCGTTCCGAGCACGACGACGACGAAGATCGCGATGCCGGCATAGAAGAGGACGACCAGGTATCCGAGTTGCTTCAGGGACCCGACGCCGTATTTCCCGACGGTGAAGGCCACCGCTCCGAGAACGCCGAGCGGGGCGAGCTTGACGATGAACCCGATCACCTTGAACAGGACGTCGGTCGTCAGCTCGATCACGTGCACCAGCGGCGCTCCGTGCGGGCCCAGCAGCGAGAGCCCTGCGCCGAAGAGCAGCGCGATGACCAGGACTTGCAGGATGTCGCCTTTGGTGAACGCGTCGAAGATGGTCGTCGGAATGATCTTCAGGAAGAACCCGACCGTATCCTTCACCTCGCCGACATGCTCCGTATAGGAACCGAGCGCCTTCGCATCCAGCGCCCGCGGATCGATGTTCATGCCGACGCCGGGCTGGAACGTATAGGCGAGGATGATGCCGAGAAGGAGAGCGAGCGTCGTCACCGCCTCGAAATAGATCAGCGCCTTCAGGCCGACGCGCCCGACCTTCTTCAGGTCTCCGGCGCCGACGATGCCATGCACGACGACGCCGAAGACCAGCGGCCCGATTCCCATCTTGATGAACTTGATGAAGCCGTCACCGAGCGGCTTCAACTGGACGGCAAAGTCGGGCACAGCAACCCCGAGCACGATGCCAAGCACCAGGGCCACGACGACTTGTCCGAATAGGGACTTGAAAAAGCCCGGCATTGGTAAGTTCCTCCCGTATTGTAATCGCTTTCGAGCCGTTATTTTATCTTCGGCCGGGCGGTTATGTCTTCGTGCTTCCAATCTCGTGGTTGGACAGGGCTTCCAGGGCCCGAACCATGCCGGAATGATCCCAGGCCGCGCCGCCATGCGCGACGCAGGCGTTGAACATCTCCTGGGCCGTCGCGGTGTTCGGAAGGGCCAGGCCGAGCTGCCGCGCGCTCGTGAGCGCGAGGTTGAGATCCTTCTGATGGAGCGCGATGCGGAAGCCCGGATCGAAGGTGCGCTTGATCATCCGCTCGCCGAGCACCTCGAGGATGCGGGACGTCGCGAGGCCGCCGAGGAGAGCCTGCCTCACCTTGGCCGGATCGGCGCCGGCCTTGGAAGCGAAGAGAAGCCCTTCCGCGACCGCTGCGATGGTCAGGGCGACGACGATCTGGTTGGCGACCTTGGTCGTCTGGCCGTCGCCGTTCTCGCCGACGCGCGTGATGTTCTTGCCCATCAGCTCGAAGACCGGCTTGACGCGGTCGAAGGCCGCCTGCGAGCCGCCCACCATGATCGAGAGCGACGCGCCCTTGGCCCCGACATCGCCGCCCGAGACGGGAGCATCCAGATACTCGCAGCCCAGCTCGTTGATCCGCTTCGCGAAATCCTTCGTCGCGACCGGCGAGATGGAGCTCATGTCGACGACGACCTTGCCCGCAGACAGGCCCTTCGCGACGCCCTGCGGATTGAACAGCACGTCCTCGACATGCGGCGTGTCGGGCACCATGACGATGACGACGTCCGCGTTGCGCGCGACCTCCTCACCCGTGGCGCAGGCCTTCCCGCCGGCCTCGGTCAGGGCCTGGGGAACGGACGGCACGCTGTGCAGGAAGAGTTGATGACCGCCCTTGATCAGATGGCCGGCCATCGGCGTTCCCATGATGCCGAGCCCGATGAATCCAATTTTCATGATGATGTCCTCTGTTCCTGATGTATTTTTCAGGCGGCGCGCAAATAATCCGCCGCCCAGCCGAGTCCGGCCGACGTCGTCGTTTTCGGCTTGTATTCGCAGCCGATCCAGCCCGCGTAGCCCTCGCCGTCGAGGGCTGCGAAGAGGAAGGGATAATTGATCTCGCCCGTCCCCGGCTCGTTGCGGCCCGGATTGTCGGCGAGCTGCACGTGCGCGATGCGATCCTTGAGCGCGCGGTACGTCCCCAGAAGCTCCCCGCCCAGGCGCTGCTGGTGATAGAAATCATATTGGAGGAAGCCGTTCGGCGAGCCGACATCGTCCAGGACGGCGATCGCCTTCTCGACGCGGTCGAGGTGGAAGCCGGGCATGTCCCTCGAATTGACCGGCTCCACCAGGAGCCGGATTCCGGCATCCCCGAGTTGCTTCGCCGCGAAGCGCAGGTTGTCGACGAGAACCTTCCGCACCCGCTCGGGATCGACGCCCTGCGGCGTGAGGCCGACCAGGCAATTCACCTGCGGGCAGCCGAGGGCCTTCGCATACTCGACCGCCCGGCCGACGCCGTCCTGGAATTCGCCCTCGCGGCCCGGCAGGCAGGCAATTCCCCTCTCGCCTCCCTCCCAGTTACCCGCCGGCAGATTGTGCAGGACCTGGGTCAGGCCGTTGCGCTGAAGAGCCTCCGCGAGACGCTCCTTCGCAAAGGCATAGGGGAACATGAACTCGACCCCCTTGAAACCATCGGCCCTGGCGGCCGCGAACCGGTCGAGAAAGTCGTGCTCGTTATAGAGCATGGTCAGATTGGCGCAGAACTTCGGCATCCCGCCCTCGTCATCATTTATCAAAATTCATCAAAGCATCATCCCGAAAGCGAAAGCGACGGCGAGCTTTCGGGAGAGGCCGCATTTCATCAGGGAGATGAGGCGACGGCGAAAGCCGCCGCCACCTCAGTCGAGCAGCGCGATGGCGGTCGGGGCGTCGCCCTCGCCTTCCGCCAGCCCCTCGAACTCCGTGACATTGTTGATCTCCGTGCCCATCGAGATGTTGGTCACGCGCTCGAGGATGACTTCCACCACGACCGGAACCCGGTACTCCTTCATCCACGCCCGGGCCTGGTCGAACGCCGCCTGCATGCGGCTCGGATCGGTGACGCGGATCGCCTTGCAGCCGAGGCCCTCCGCAACCTTGACGTGATCGACGCCGTAGCCGTTGACCTCGGGGGCGTTGATGTTGTCGAAGGCGAGCTGGACGCAGTAATCCATGCTGAACCCGCGCTGGGACTGGCGGATCAGCCCGAGATACGAGTTGTTCACCACGACGTGGATGTAGGGAAGCTTGAACTGGGCTCCCACGGCCAGTTCCTCGATCATGAACTGGAAGTCGTAATCCCCCGACAGGGCGACGACGTCCCGGCTCGGATCCGCGGCGCAGACCCCGAGCGCCGCCGGAAGCGTCCAGCCGAGGGGACCCGCCTGGCCGCAATTGATCCAATGGCGAGGCTTGAACACGTGCAGGAACTGCGCGGCCGCGATCTGGGACAGGCCGATGGTCGAGACGTAGCAGGTCTCCCGCCCGAAGGCCTTGTTCATCTCCTCGTAGACGCGGTGCGGCTTGATCGGGACATCGTCGTAATGGGTGCGCCGGAGCATGGTGCGCTTGCGCTCCTGGCAGGACTCCGCCCAGCCCGACCAGTCCTTCAGGCGCTTCGAGGCACGCCAGTCGGTGGCGATCTCGACAAGGAGCTGCAGCGCGGCGCCGGCATCGGAAACGATGCCGTAATCGGGCGAGAAGACCCGGCCGATCTGCGTCGGCTCGATGTCGATGTGAACGAATTTGCGCCCCTTCGTATAGACCTCGACGGACCCGGTATGGCGGTTGGCCCAGCGGTTGCCGATGCCGATCACGAAGTCGGATTCGAGCATCGTGGCGTTGCCGTACATGTGGCTCGTCTGGAGGCCCACCATGCCGGCCATCAGGGGATGGTCGTCGGGGATGCTGCCCCAGGCCATCAGGGTCGGGATGACCGGAACCCCCGTGGTCTCGGCGAATTCGACGAGGAGGTCGGACGCATCGGCATTGATGATGCCGCCGCCCGCGACGATGAGGGGCCGCTCGGCGGCGCTCAGCATCTCGAGCGCCTTCTCGATCTGCGCGCGCGTCGCCGTCGGCTTGTAGACGGGAAGCGGCTCATAGGTGTCGATGTCGAATTCGATCTCCCCCATCTGGACGTCGAAGGGAAGGTCGATCAGCACCGGCCCCGGCCGCCCCGACCGCATGAGATGGAAAGCCTGCTGGAACACGCGCGGCACGAGCCCCGGCTCGCGGACCATGACCGCCCATTTGGTCACCGGCTTGGCGATCGATTCGATGTCGACGGCCTGGAAGTCCTCCTTGTACATCCGAGCCCGCGGCGCCTGGCCCGTGATGCACAGGATCGGGATCGAATCCGCCGAAGCCGAATAGAGGCCGGTGATCATGTCGGTGCCGGCAGGGCCGGAGGTGCCGAGGCAGACGCCGATATTGCCCGCCTTCGCCCGCGTATAGCCCTCGGCCATGTGCGAGGCGCCTTCGACATGGCGCGCCAGGACGTGCGTGATCGAGTTGCGCGAGCGCATGGCGGCATAGAGAGGATTGATCGCCGCGCCCGGAACGCCGAAGGCGTTCGTGATGCCCTCTTTCTCCATTACTAGAACGGCAGCTTGGACGGCTGTCATCCGGGCCATCTTGACCTTCCTTTCATATGGGCCGCGCCCATGAGCTGAAGGCCAGCTTCGGCGATCGAAAACCACCGGTCCAATACCTTGTTCCAATGGTTCGATAGCTTACGACAATTGATCCCGTCCGGCGCGACCATCAGGATGAGAGTTGCCCGTCAGTCAAGACGGGGGAACGGCCTTCGTCCCGCGGGTACGACGCTGCAATAGCGATCCACATTTGAATGCAAATCGTGGCCGACAAGTGATAACAGATTGCGACTGACTAATTTTTATGCATGATTGTCATGCCTCAGCCTGCCGAAGCGGCTGATGCAACTCCACGAAGAGCCAAGGAAATGCACGCGCCCCGGCGGCGCGTGAAACCAGGGAGGAGACAATGTTGCTGGGGCTGTCCTTGCTCTACGTCGGAGCGGTGCTGATCATGAACGGCTTATGGCTCCTCGACAAAGTGAGTGACCGCGAGATCGTTTTCATCAACCTGTTTACCGGCTTCGTGACGCTGTGCGTGGCCTTGTATTCGTCCTTCGGACCCGGGGCGGATGCCAGCTCGATCAAAGGAGCCGCATTGACCCTGCTGTTCTCGGCCACCTATCTGTGGGTCGCATTCAATCGCATTTTCAATGCGGATGGACGCGGCCTCGGCTGGTTCTGCCTGTTCGTGGCGATCACCGCCGTCCCCGTCGCCGTCCAAACCCTCGGTGGCGCGAATAACGGCAGCGCAATCTGGCTTGGAATCAACTGGGCCTTGTGGGCGGTCCTCTGGTTCACCTTCTTCCTTCTGCTGGCTTTGCGCCTCCCGATCGGGCGCCAGACCGGCTATCTGTGCCTGGCGATCGGCGTGGCGACAGCCTGGCTGCCCGGCTTCCTGATGCTCAGCGGCCAGATGACCTGAGGAGACTGGACCGCCCCGAGCTTCCCCGAGGCTCCCGCCTTGCGAGGATGGAGCCGCGAGAGAGCCCGACCTGTTCCGCTGAGGTCCGCGAGCATGGACACGGATGGTTTTCGGCCACCGGACCGAGCGCGACCCGCAATTCAATCGGTCGCAGTCAAGATCGGCTGCCCGCGTGCAGTCGGAGTCGCTGTTTTCCTAAGTCGACCTCGAGCGTCGGGTGCGACCGGATCATACGCCTCGAGCGATCCGCACGATCGTCAACGAGGTGCCGCTCGGGCTCCCGATGCCGTCCCTCTCACGCAACCTGCCCTCGGGACGAAGCCGCTCCGGCGAGGGCACCGCCGCCACCGATTCCTCCACGAATCGGCTGCGCGAAGGTATCGCCCGTGCGGATCGACAGGGAAGGTCACCTCCATGAGCAAGGCGGATTGCGGCGTGTCCGAGGGCAACGGCGCGCAACTCGAGTCACCCTCCTACCGTCTCGCCGCGCTCGACCAGGATTTCATCCTCGGAGATTCGATGCGCGGCATGCGCTTCATGCTGGAATACGCCAAGGCCGAGGAGGCCCTGCGCGCATGGGGCGTTCACTCGACCATCGTGGTCTTCGGAAGCGCGCGCGCCCGCGAGGACGGCCCCCCGCGCCAGGCCGCCTGGTATGCGCAGGCCCGCGCCTTCGGACGCATCGCCTCCGAGCGCGGGGGCGCCCTGCATGCGAACGGGCGGCTGCGCGACAACGTCATCGCGACCGGCGGCGGCCCCGGGCTGATGGAGGCCGCCAATCGCGGCGCTTACGATGCGGGAGCGCCCTCGATCGGCTTCAATGTCAGCTTGCCGCACGAACAGGAGCCGAACTCCTATTCGACGCCGGAGCTGACCTTCCGCTTCCATTACTTTGCGATGCGCAAGATGCATCTGGCCATGCGGGCCAATGCCCTGGTCGTGTTTCCGGGCGGATTCGGCACCTTTGACGAGCTGTTCGAAATCCTCACCTTGAGGCAGACGGGGAAATCGCTTCCGATCCCGATCGTGCTTTTCGATTCGAGCTATTGGCGGGAAGTCGTCGATTTCAAGAAGCTTCTGGAATTCGGAATGATCTCGGGGGAGGACCTTCGTATCTTCGCCTTCGCCGACGATGCGGAGGCGGTATGGTCGATCATCGACCGCCACGATCCCCGATTCCCACGTCCGTTCTCCTCGCCCGGGCAAATGACGGAAAGCCCGGACCGGGCCGCCTCGGAAGAGTGACGAGGGCGCTGACGGCGGAGGGCGGAGCCGCGGCGCGCCGCAAGCCTGGAGCGCGACGCGTCTTCGGGACGTCCTCGACATTGCGCCGCAACGGTGATCGATCTTGACGAAAGTCAATGCGCCGGATGCATGGGTCTGAATTGTCAGCCGCGGCGGCGGTGCGCACGGCTCGGAGGCCGATATGAGCGAGACAACCTTGTCCACGGGACCAGCTGCCGGGCCGGGCTTTTCGCCGGCGGATCGCTACAGGGACATCGCCGTCCATCTCGACGGCTCGCCGGAGGACGAAACCCGCCTGGCCCACGCCGAGGCGCTCGCCGTGTCTTTCCAGGCGAGGCTGACAGGAATTTTCGTCAATCCTCTTCCGGATCCGGCGGTCTATGTGGGCGATTTCGGCATGCTCGCGGTCGACGATCTCCGCGATGCCGTCATCGAGAACGGCAATGCGACCGAGCCGCGGCTGCAGGAGCGCCTGGCCCGTCTCGCCCCGCCTCACGAGTTGCGGCGCATCGACGCTTCTCCCGGCATGCTGGAGGAGGCGGTGGCGAGCGAGGCGCGGTGGAACGACCTCTTCGTCGCGACTTGTCCGCGCGGCAGGGACAACGCGCGCTGGAGCGCCATGGTCGAAAGCGTCATGTTCAATGGCGGGCGCGGCCTCTTCCTCGTTCCGCCGCAGGCTCCGCTGCGGTCGGTGATCCGAACCGTTCTCGTCGCGTGGGTCGACAACCGGCAGAGCGCGCGCGCGGTCGCGGAGGCCCTGCCCTTTCTCCGGCAGGCGGGCCAGGTTCACGTCGTGACGGTCAGCGAGAAGGCCCACGGACGAATGGGAGGCGCCGAGGCGCTTGCCGATATCACGGCGCATCTCGTCCGGCATGGCGTCGAGGCGACGGCGACGGTCCTCGGCACCGAGGCGTCGCCGGCCGACGGCCTCCTCGCGGAGGCGGGCCGGGTCGGGGCGGACCTGATCGTCGCCGGAGCCTACGGGCCTTCCCCCTTCCGGGAAAGGGTCCCGGGGGGGGTCACGGGGGGACTGCTCGCCAATTCCCCCCTGCCGCTTCTCGTCGCCCATTAGAGCGTGCTGCGGAACCGGAGGTCCGCGGCAGCGAAAAGCGGAGGCCGTGGCCGCAACGCGGCGCGGGTCAGGCGCGATGCGGGCTTTCCGGGTCGAAGGCCAAGCCGTCGCCGACCTCCTCGATGGCAAGGAGCCTCGATTTCGGCCGCCTCGCCCAGACGACGCGCGTCTCGTCCTTGCCGATATGCCCCGTCTCGCGGCGAATGCGGCCGGTCGAATAGTTCACGCTGACCATGACGGTCTCGCCGCCGAAGCGGTCGACCGTCAGCCGCTCGAAGCCGATCAATTCGCAACGCGGACCGGCGAGCCGGAAGGTCAGCTTCGCATGGCCCATGTCCCTCCCGCCCGCGGCGGCGAACCGGTGCAGCCAGACGGAGAAAGCTCCCCGCTTCGTCTCGAGCCCCCGGCTCTCCTCCCCGAAAGGGTCCTCGACCGTGATCGTCTCGTGACGCGGGATGAGCGTATGGTTCGCGAGAGCGAGCCGGTAGGGGCCGCCTTCCCGCCTGCCGGACGCCACCACCAGAAGGCGCGGATTCGTATCGAGCGCCGGGCCGTCCGGCCCATAGGGCCTCAGGATGTTCCGCGGCGCGCGCTGGCGCATCACGAAAACCGCATCACCTATGCCGTCCCCGTCGACGTCGCCGGAAGCCTCGCGCTCGATCGCCCAGCCTTCCGGCACGAAGCCCTGCGGAGAAGCCGCCTCGCGTGGCAGCGTCGGATAGACGGCCGGCGGCGGCTCGGGCTCCTGCGCCCGCGCCCTTCCGGACGCGGCGACGCTCGCGAGCAGCCCCGCGCAGAGCCCCCTGCGCGTCAATGCGAGCCGCCTCGTCCGGCCCGGCACGGCGAGAACCGGCTCTCGCTCCCTCCGCCGGGTACCGGAAGACCTGCCGCATTCGCTCATGTCGTCACTGCCTTCCAGCGCGCTCTCCTTCGACGAGAGGCTGTCATGGGCCCCTGGACAGGGTCATGGGACCCACTAGCCGTGCTCCATGTCCGGGGGATTTCGAGGTGACGCGAGAGATCAGCCCATCGGCCCAGCCATGACGAAGGCGAGTCACGGCGCGCAAAGCTTGCCGTCCAGTCGACGCCACAATCCTAGAGGATTTTCATCACGGAGCGCATCGGGAAGAAGTGCCCCGGGCATATCCTGATAGGAAACCGGACGCAGGAAGCGATCGATCGCAAGGCTGCCGACAGAGGTCGTCCGGCTGTCCGAGGTCGCAGGATAGGGCCCGCCATGGACCATGGCGTGACCCACCTCGACGCCCGTGCCGAACCCGTTGACCAGGATTCGCCCGACCTTCCGTTCCAGCACCGGAAGCAGGGAGCGGGCTTCTTCGTAATCGGCCGGATCCATATGCAGCGAAGCGGTCAGCTGGCCTTCCAGATGGCCGATGACAGCCCGAATGTCGGCGGCGTCGCGGCATCGCACCAGAAGCGAAGCAGCTCCGAAAACCTCTTCGCCGAGATGCCGGTCGGACAGAAACGCCTCGGCAGTCGTCTCGAACAAACCAGCCTGCCCCTGATGGACATCGCCCGATCGACCTCGGGCAACGGTTTTCACCGCCGCGTTGGAAGCAAGGGCGTCCACGCCGGAGCAATAGGCATGGTGGATGCCCGGGGTCAGCATGGTCGCGGCGGCGGCATCGGCCAGCTCAGCGGCCGCCGCGGCGACGAAGGCGTCGAGGCCGGCGCCGTCTTCCGCCAGCAGCAGACCGGGGCTGGTGCAGAATTGACCCGAACCGAGGATCAGGGACGACACGAACGCCCGGCCGATCTCTGCGCCCCGCGCCAGAAGGGCCTGACGAAACAAGACGACCGGGTTGATGCTGCTCATCTCGGCGTAGACGGGAATCGGCACCTCTCGGCCGGCCGCGATCCGCATGAGCGCCGTGCCGCCACCGCGCGATCCCGTGAACCCGACGGCGGCGATCCGTGGATCGGCGACCAGAGCGGCACCTGTTTCGATGCCGGAATCGAAGAGAAGGGAAAAGACGCCTTCAGGCATTCCGCACGCCGTCGCGGCCGCTTGAACGGCGCGCCCGACCAGTTCGGACGTCCCGGGATGAGCCGGGTGCGCCTTCACAACCACGGGGCATCCGGCCGCCAGGGCCGACGCCGTGTCGCCGCCCGCGACCGAGAACGCGAACGGGAAGTTCGAAGCGCCGAATACGGCAACCGGTCCTATGCCGATCATCTGAAGCCTGAGATCGGGACGCCGTGCAGGCATCCGCTCGGATTCGGCGGGGTCGATACGGGCGCGAAGGAAGCCGCCGTCCCTCGTCACCGAAGCGAACATTCGCAACTGAGCGACGGTCCGACCGCGCTCCCCTTCGAGCCGGGCGCGCGGCAGCCCCGTCTCGCGCATGCAACGGACGATCAGGTCGTCCCCGATCTCGAGGATTTCCTGCGCGATGGCCTCCAGGAAATCCGCCCTGATATCCAGCGCCGTGTTCCGGTAAGCGTCGAAGCTTTCGGCCGCGAGCTTGCACGCTTCGTCCAGCTCCGCGCGCCCGGCGCATGAGAAGGGCGGGCCGAACGCCCGTCCCGTGGCAGCTTCAATCGCCTCGAAAGTCCCGCCGCCACCGCGGCGCGATGCTCTGCCGATCAGCGACTCTCCAGAAATGATCATCTTCGCAATCCGTTGGCGTTGCAGGAGCGGGCTTTGTCACGCATTCGGCGGCGCCGTCGCCGCAGGCGAGACCGTCAAGCCGACCAAGCCGGGCCGTCCCATCTCCTGTCAGCCTTCGGCGTCGAAATCCGGCAGGCGATGCGCATGGGATAGCTCCCGGAGGCAGGACGATATCGTCTGGCCCCCGAGCCCTCTCCGAATGACGTGCCAACCTTCCCTTTGAGCTTATATCGCGTTAATATGTTAGCATCAGATACGGCGCCGCTGTCAATCGGGAGAACCGCACGATCTCATGCAATGGCAGCCACAAGGAGCCCCCGGCGGGCCCGGCGAATCCGAGCTGGAATCCCAGCGGGCGGCGCGCATTGCGGAGCACGAGCCGCGGTTGTATACGCAGCAGCTCATCGACGCCTGCCAGCAGCCAGCAGGAGGAAGCTATTCAGGATCGTCATGAGATTCGATTTTCCGGCTCTCCATCCGAAACCCTCGCGGAACAAGCCTATATTCTTCTCGAGGAGATGATCGTAGACAGGAAATTGGAGCCGGGCCAGATGATCTCCGAGGGTGAGATCAGCCGAGAGCTGGGTCTCGGACGCACGCCCGTGCGCGAGGCGATCGCACGATTGAAATATATCGGCTTCGTCGAAGTGCATCACCGACGAGGCGTCCTGGTTTCAAACCTCGATCCGATCAGGCACCTTGAACTTCTGGAGGTGCGACGGCCGCTCGAGCTGGACATTGCCCGACATATCATCGACCGGGGAACCGAAGACGATGTGGCCGAACTGGATGCCATCATGGGCAGGGTCAACCAGGCCGCCGAACGGGGCGAGCGTCTGCTCTATTTCAAGGCGAAGCGCGACCTTCATGATGCCGAAGTGCGCATGGCTAGAAACTCCGTGCTGACAGCCACCATCACGTCGCTTCACGCGCAATCCCGCCGATTTTGGCAAGCCTACGAACCGACATCCAGCTTCAAGAAGGGCGCGGTCCTTCATTCGAGAATCCTCGACGGCATTCGCAAGCGCGCGCCGGATGCCGCGGCGGCTGGAGTGGAAGACCTTTTTACATTTCTTCAGAATATTACGATTGAAGTCGTGAGAAGAAGCCGCTTTACATAGCGACGCCTGACCCTACGGATATATTTTCGACAAAGGAAAAGATAACGGCCGCCCGGGCGGCCGTTATCCCGTGCGGCTTGCGCTCAGAGCACGCCGCGCCGCACCAGATGGCGCATCAGGTGCGAGGTCCCGAAGCTCCAGGGCTCGCACTCATCCGTCCGCCTCATCCTGTTGACGAGGCACCCCAGCTCGGGCGCGGCGATGGTGACGATATCGCCGTATTTATGGGTGAAGCCGCCTCCCGGCGCATCGCGGTCCTGGATCGGCGCGAACATGCTGCCGAGATAAAGCGCCGCCCCGTCCGGGTACTGATGATGAGGGCCGATCATCTGCGCGGCAAGGTCGACCGGGTCCCGGCTGATCTTGGCGATCGAAGAGGATCCTTCGAGCCGGAAGCCGTCCTCGCCCTCGACCGTCAGCGTCACCGTCGTGCGGCGGATATGGTCGAGCGTGAAGGCGCCATCGAAGAAGCGGATGAAGGGACCCACCGCCGCAGAGGCATTGTTGTCCTTCGCCTTGCCGAGCAGAAGGGCCGAGCGGCCCTCGACGTCGCGGAGATTGACGTCGTTGCCGAGCGTGGCGCCGACGATCCGGCCGTCCGAGGTGACGACCAGCACGATCTCCGGCTCGGGATTGTTCCAGCTGGAGGCCGGATGCAGGCCGGCATCGGCGCCGGTCCCGACCGTCGACATCGGCGCGGCCTTGGTGAAGATCTCGGCATCCGGTCCGATGCCGACCTCGAGATACTGGCTCCAGGCGCCCTGCCCGACGAGGACTTCCTTGAGGTGCATGGCCTCGGGCGAGCCGGGCTTGAGCTTGGACAGATCGTCGCCGATCAGCTTGCCGATCTCCTCGCGGATCGCGGCGGCGGCGGCCGGATTGCCGCGCGCCTTCTCCTCGATCACACGCTCCAGCATCGAGACGGCGAAGGTCACGCCGGCGGCTTTCACCACCTGCAGGTCGAGAGGGGAGAGAAGCCAGGGCTTCGTGCGGTCGCGCCCGTCCACCGGCGTATTGGCGAGGATGCTCGCGAGGGAGCCGACGGCCTCGCCCGGCGCTGCGCGCAGAGCCGCCGCGGGATCGGGCGCCTCGCACAGGTCGCGGCTGGTCGGGAAGCTCGCGCTGACGTCGACGAGCTGCCCGTCCCGCAGCGCCGCGACGGCCGGGCCGCCGAGATCGGGCCGCCAGACCCGGCCCAACAGTGCCGCATCGGCGGCATCTTTCGGCAAGGTCGCGGTCGTGGAGAGGTCGAGGCTGGGCATGGCTTGATCCAGAAGCGAGATCGGATGGAAAGGGTGAGATCTGTGCAGGGCGACGACATCGCCCTGCACGCTGGCCTTGCAGCATGTCGCTGATGGAAACCCGATGCCCGGCGCCGAAGGACGCCGGGCGTGTCAGTTCCTTGCCGCCTTGGTGGGATTGTCGAGATCGTCCGACCACAGGCAATTGGGACCGAAATCCTTGATATCGTTGATGCCGCAGAGCGCCATGGTGATATCCATCTCGCGCCGCAGGATGGATAACGACGTCTCGACGCCCTTCTGGCCCATCGCACCCAGTCCGTAGACGAAGGCGCGGCCGATGAAGACGCCGTTGGCGCCGCTGGCGATCGCCTTCAACGCTTCCTGCCCGGACTGGATGCCGCTATCGAGATAAAGTGGGTAGTCCGGCCCGACGACGCGGCGGATCGAGGGCAAGGCACGGATGGTCGAGGGTGCGCCGTCGAGTTGCCGGCCGCCATGGTTCGAGACCAGCATCGCCTGGGCGCCGGTATCCAGCGCACGCCGGGCATCCTCGGGATCGTTGATCCCCTTCAGGATCACCGGCCCGCCCCATTTGCGGATGATCTCTTCCACCCGGCGCCAGTCGAGCCTCTGGTCGAACTGGCGCGACGTCCATTCCATGAGCCCGTCGAGACTTTTGACGCCGCGGGCATGGCCGACGATATTGCCGAAGCTGCGCCGCTTGGTTTGAAGCATCCCCAGGGCCCAGCGAGGGTGCTGGGCGATGTTGATGATGTTGGCCAACGTCAATCGCGGCGGCGCTGTCATACCGTTCTTGAGATCCTTGTGCCGTTGGCCCTGGATCGTCAGGTCGAGGGTCAGCACCAGCACCGTCACCCCGGCCCGGCGCGCGCGCTCGAGGACATTGTCCAGAAATTCCTCGTCGCGCAGCGTATACAGCTGGAACCAGAAGGGCGCCCGGGTCGCCTCCGCGATATCCTCGATCGAGCACATGGACATGGTGGAGAGCGTGAACGGCACGCCGGCGGCGTTCGCGGCCCGCGCCGCATGGATCTCGCCGTCGGGGTGCTGCATGCCGAGAAGGCCGACCGGAGCCAGCGCGATCGGCATCGAGACCGGCCGACCCATCATCTGCGTCGAGAGATTGCGCGCTTCGATATTCTGCGCCACGCGCTGACGAAAGAGAATGCGCTCGAAATCGGTGCGGTTCGCGCGATACGTGCTGCCTGTCCAGGCGCCGACGTCCACGTAGTCATAGAACATGCGTGGAACACGGCGCTGGTACAGTCTGCGAAGATCCTCAATCTCGGTGAACACAGGCATGGCTTCAGCCTCGGAGTTGGAGTTGGATTTACCGGCTTTGCGGACCGGAGATCCGGTCCAATCTCAGCTCTCGAACAGCATTTCGATTCATCGGCGATCGAGGAAGATCACCGAAGGCCGGTCTTGCTTTCGATTTCCTGGCAGCTGCTTCATGATCAACTCGAGAGCGGCGACCTCGTCACAGGGGTCGCTCGCTCTCTTCATTTTCCGGCGTCACGCAAGAAGGCCGCCCCGGATCGGGTCCGATATACGATCCGTCACCCTTTGGTCGGCAGGAGCTTCAGCGGCTTGGCGGGCCCGACGATGAACGCATAGCTACAGGCGCCCAAAATCGCGACACCGGCGGCAATGGCAAATGCCGGCGTATAGCTGCCCCCCGAATAATCGAGCACCGCGCCGAATACGAACGGGCTCAGGATCCCGGCCAGATTGGAGGCGAAATTCTGGATGCCCCCGATCGAGGCCACGTGATTGGAACTCGGCGCCACATCGGCAGGATAGCACCAAATGCCGGTCGCAGCGCAAGCCAGCCCCGAATAGGCGACGGCGAAAAAGAAAAGCATCGCATAGACGGATTCGACCAATGCCGCCGCCAAGACGGCCGTAGCGGCAATCAACCCGCCGATGATAACGCTCTTGCGGACAAGCGTCACGTCGAATCCTTTTTTGATCAGCTTGTCGGCATTGATCCCCACAAACCAACCAATGGCGATCGACGCCAGTCCCGGCAGCGTGCCCAGAGTGCCAAGCTCAGCGAGATTGAGGCCGCGGGCAGTCTTCAAATAGGTCGGGAACCAGGTCAAGAAGAAATAGATAACGAAGTTCAAACAGAAGAACCCAAGCATCATTCCGCGCACCGTGCGATAGCGGAAAAGGTCTTTCCATTTGATCTTCGACGCCTCAGGGTCGTCGGTCGCGGCGTTACGGCCTCCGTGGCGAATAATATGCTCTCGCTCGAGATCGTTGGCGCCACTGTGCTTGGCCGGCTCCCGGTAATACCAGATCCAAACGGCCGCCCAGACAAAGCCAAGCAGACCCAGAATAATGAATGACGCATGCCAGCCCGAGACTGCGATAATGGCCGTCACGATCGGCAGGGCGATGACAGTGCCGACGCGCGAGCCGGAATCGATGACCGCCGTCGCAAATGCACGCTCCGTCTGCGGCACCCAGGACGACGAAGCCTTGGTTGTGCTGGGATAGGCAGGAGCCTCGCCTGCGCCCAGCGCGAAACGCATGCCGAACAGGGACCAAAACCCGTTCGCGAGCGGCGTGATCATGGTAAAAAAGGACCACCAGATCGCAGCCGTGGCGAAGGCGATACGCGCACCGAATCTATCCGTGAACCAGCCTGCGAAGAGCATTGCGCCATCGTAAGCCCAAAAGAATGCGCCGAGGATCAGGCCCTTTTCCTTATTTGTCAGATTGAGTCCCAGGTCATGGTCTATAAACGGCAGCGCGACGCTCAGGTTGGCGCGATCCAGATAATTCATGACCAAGCCTATGAAACATAGACCAACGATGACGAATCTCACCTTCGTCGCCCCGGAGGGAGCTGCACTATCTGCTGTACGTTGATATTTTATTGCACCATCAGCTTGCATCGCTTGTTTCCTCCAAAAAATGATTAGGCATTGAGAATATACGAATGTTATATTATAATTTTCGTTCTTCCCCTAAACTAGGAAGGGAGACAGATACCTATCATGCATCTGTAGGACACTAGATTTTCAACAGCAAGGAGATTCGAGCGTAGTCGGCGCACTTTCGCTGAGGCAGGAAAGGCTTAGGCTGAGACATCAGCCATGTGTCCGGCGAAATTCGGTGGCGCATGGGCGATCCGCTCGACTGATCCTGGCCAGCCGCCCGCAGCGCAAAGCTGAACCAGGTGAAGGGGCATTGCGGGATTATCGCCTTGTCGATGCAGCCTCCGAGGTCACCACGCCACATGCCCTCGATTGCTCTCTGGGATTCGCCACTGCACGACCGGCGAGGCGGAGGCCCCGCCGAAGCCGCGGGGCCGCATCCGTCCTACATCTTCGCCAAGCGGCTCCGTCCCCGGCGAGAGCGCTCGACCGATTCCTCCAGCCCAATGCCCCATCCGCCGCGAGCAGCGGATGGGACGCTGCGCGCTTACAGCCACTTAAGGAGGCCCTCCGCCACGGCGACGAGCTCGCCCCGCTGATTACGGATGTTGATTTGAGCTGTCGTCCGGCGCTTCTCGTGATCAACGGCCGTCAGGGTGTAGTCGACGGTGACGGTATCGCCGAAGAATACCGGCCCGAGAAAGCGCATCCGGTCATAGCCAAGCGCCACGGGAGTTCCTTCTTGCCCGTTGCGCTGCGCATATTCAATCATGCGTGTCGACGCCGCCGACATGTAACCAACCAGCAGAGCGCCGTGCGCGATCCGCTGACCATAGGCGGAAGTCTTCATGAATTCATGATTGGTGTGAGCGGCATAGTGATCTCCGCTGAGCCCAGCGAAAAGCGTGACGTCCACCTCACCAACAGTCTTCTCGACAATCACCTTGTCGCCGACATTAGCTTTCAGCGTCATCGTTGTCTCCGTTTGCATCATCAGTTGAATATCACGTGGATTACGCCCCCATCTGCCTCTGACATCACGTGAGAAGAAGCAGGACACTACCCGGACGATATACTGTCGTACCGTAGCCGGGCCTCGACTTTCATACGAGGCCTGTCGTGTAGAAAAGGCCAATCGCCACAAAAGCAGCCAGGACTTTGAAAATCGTAATCACGAAGATATCCCCATAGGACTGCCTGTGGGTAAGTCATGTCACCGCCAGCAAGGTGATTACAGCTCCGTTATGCGGGAGCGTATCCATGCCACCACTCGCCATGGAGGCGACGCGGTGCAGGACCTCGAGCGGAATATTGGCCGCATGAGCTGCTGCGATGAACTGGTCCGCCATGGCGGCGAGAGCGATGCTCATCCCTCCCGAGGAAGAGCCTGTGATCCCCGAGAGGACGTTTACGGTGACCGCCACGTTCACGAGCGGATCTGGGATGAGGCGGAGAGCTTCCCGGATCACCAGGAAGCCTGGCAGCGACGCGATCACGGCACCGAAGCCATACTCGGCGGCCGTGTTCATGGATGCCAGGAGCGCCCCGCCAACGGCGGCCTTTGTGCCATCGGCAAATCGCGCCTTCACCCGTTGAAAGGAAAACAGCAATACGGTGAAGATACCCATCAACAACGCGCCCTGGACCGCCCAGATCGCAGCCACGGACGGGACCTCTGTAACGAGAGGCTTTGCCATGCCGGCCAAGGAAACTTCAAATTTCGTCCCGTAGAACTGAGGGATCAGGAGCGTGAACACCTTGTTCATCACGCCAACGACCACGAGAGGCAGAATGGCAATCCCGGGGTGAGCCAAATGCTCCAGCGAAACGGGCTCCGGTTCGTTCGTGTGACCCTCGCCATACCCTTCACCGGCCACCGCCGCCTGCCGGCGCCGCCACTCGAGGTAGATGAGTCCGGCAACAAGGATGAAGAGCCCCCCGACGGTCCCCAGGATGGGCGCCGCCCAGGTATCGGTCTTGAAGAAGGTCGTCGGGATGATGTTCTGAATCTGCGGCGACCCCGGCAGCGAATCCATCGTGAACGTGAACGCGCCGAGGGCGATCGTCGCGGGAATCAGCCGCTTGGGGATGCCGCCCTGTCTGAACATCTCGGCCGCAAACGGATAAACGGCGAACACCACCACAAACAGTGAAACACCGCCGTAGGTGAGAATGGCACCGACAAGTACAATCGACAATATGGCGCGCTCACGCCCGACGACGCCGATGACGACCGAGACGATGGCTTTCGAGAAGCCGGACAGCTCGATCAGCTTGCCGAACACCGCGCCGAGCAAAAAGACGGGGAAATAGAGCTTCACGAACCCGACCAGCTTCTCCATGAAGATCCCCGCAAATACGGGAGGGACAGCCGGGGGATCGGTCAAGAGAACGGCGAGCATCGCCGCTATCGGTGCAAAAAGAATAACGCTGAAGCCTCGATAAGCGACAAACATCAGCAAAACCAGATAGGCTACTGCAATTATTACACTCATAAGCGCCCTCCTATTAAATAAATTTCCAGAAATGATATATCAATAGGAGCCTATGTATGTAGTGCTCATGAGCCTGTCGTTTTCCAGTCCGTGAATCAGATGCTCTTCTTCTAGAATGATTTCTTCAAGAATATCCCGGATTGACAGTACGCCTACCGGCTTATTGTCTTCATAGACGGAAAGATGCCGAAACCCGTACTCCCTAAAGATCGCTCGGCATCTGTCGATGGTGTCGGTCGGCGTCACATAGACAAGCCGATCGCTCGTCATAATTTCCCGTACCGCCGTATCCTTTGCGGCCTTGTCTTCTATCTCAACCTTTCGCGCGTAGTCGCGCTCGGTCAAAATTCCGACTGCTCTTCCACTCTCGAGGACGAGCACGGCGCCGACGTTCTTCTCTTTCATCAGTTTGAGAGCGCTCAGAACGGTATCCTCCGGCGCAACGCGAATCACGCCGGCTGTGTCCGACCGCTTGGCCGTCAGGAGTTCCCTGATGGATTTGGTAGGCTTCTGCACAACTTTTCCCCCTGCGGTCAAAGTAATCCGGGCGCGGCTTTCTTAAGCCATGCGGACGATGCGGCCCACGATATCGAGACCTATCCTGCATCACCCGTACGATTGCGTTCCTCATTTCGACTGCGTGAGCAGAATTCGCTCCAGGGCGATCGATACCTCGACTGTCCGATATCTCTGTCACATCCCTGAATGAATTCAGGCTTCCTCGACTTGCTCGTGAAAAGCCTGGGCCTCGGCCCGGCTCTCGAAGATGTGCGACCGCACGGTTCGCAAGAGCTGCTCGCCCAGCTTGACGCGCATGAACGCGCTCGTCGTGTAACGAGAGACCCTTGTGTAGTAGGTGTCCTCGAAATCCCGCACCATGGCGACGTATTCACCGGCCAGCTGATCGTCGAGGTGAAACCCATCGTAATTGACGACCACCGCGAAGCGTTTGCCGATCTGCTCCGACTTCGCCACGACAGCGGCCCGGATGGCCTCTACATCCTCATGGCGCCGAACCCGCATGCCCTCGTAATTGCAGAATAGGATATTGCGAGCCGCGTCGTAGGCGATCCGGTCGTCCAGGTTCAGGTCGAGCAGGCGCCTTCTCAGATCCATAGGTTCCGGTCGGAAGATGCGGGAATCCATCAGCCGGACGTGATTGATGATCGGCTGGAAGCCCATATGCTTGAGGATATCGCGCTCGATGTCGATCCCGGGGGCAACCTCGACCAGTTCCAGGCCATCCGGGGTCAGCCGAAAGACGCAGCGCTCGGTGACATAGAGCACCGCCCTGCCCTGCGCCGCAGCCACCCGGCCCGAAAAGGTAATCTGCTCCACGTTCCTGCCGAACTTCTGGGCTCGCCCTTCCTGGGCGATGCGAAGCCGCCCGTCCTCGATCCGCAGATCGAGACCACCGGCAGTGAACGTCCCCGCGAAGACCACCTTGCGTGAGTTCTGGCTGATATTGATGAATCCGCCCGCGCCCGCGAGCTTGCCCCCGAAGCGACTGACGTTGACATTGCCGACGGTATCCGCCTCGGCCATGCCGAGCACAGTCATGTCGAGTCCGCCGCCATCGTAGAAGTCGAACTGCTGGTTCTGGTGAATGATTGCGTCGGTGTTGACGGCGGCGCCGAAGTTGAGCCCGCCGGCAGGCACGCCGCCGACGACGCCCGGCTCGGCGGTCAGCGTGAACAGGTCGCTGACCTGCTCCTCGGCGGCGACCGCCGCGACTCCCTCCGGGATTCCAATGCCGAGATTGGCGATCGCGCCCGCGCGCAATTCGAGAGCGCAGCGGCGGGCGATAATCTTGCGGTCGCTGAGGCGCATCGGCGCGATCCCTTCGAGAGGGATACTGATCTCGCCGCTGAAAGCCGCGCTGTAGGCCGTGCCATAGGTCTGCTGATGCTGCTCCGGGGGCGCCACGACCACGCAGTCGACAAGAGGCCCCGGGATCAGAACCCGGCGCGGGTTGAGAGAACCGGCCCGGGCGATCCGCTCGACCTGCACGATGACGATGCCGCCGGAATTCTTGACCGCCATGGCCATGGCCAGGTTGTCGAGGTCGAGAGCTTCGCGTTCGGCGGTCACATTGCCGTTCGGGTCCGCGGTCGTGCCCCGCAGGAAGGCGACGTGCAGAGAGAATCCCTTGTAGAACAGCCACTCCTTGCCAGCGACTTCGATCACGCTGACGAGATCCTCGGCAGCAACGTCATTGATCTTGCCGCCCTCGAGGCGCGGATCGACGAAGGTGCCGATCCCGACATGCGTTACCGTCCCCGGCTTCCCGGCGGCGATATCGCGATACATGTGAGAGATCACGCCCTGCGGGAGATTATAAGCCTCGATCTTTCCTTCCAGCGCCAATCGACCGAGCTTGGGAACCACGAGCCAATGGCCGCCGATCGCTCGTTTCAGGAGACCATCATGGCCGAGCACGTTGAGCCCGCGATCCTTCCCGTCGCCCTGCCCCGCCGCGAACATCAGAGTCAGGTTGCGCGGCTCGCCCGTCTCCAGAAATCGGGCTTCCAAGGCGGCCAGCAGCGCCTCCGGCACGCCGCTGCCGATGAAACCCGAGGTGCACAGGGTATCCCCGCTTCGGATCGTCGCGACGGCCTCGGCGGCGGTTGTGATCTTGTCCCGCATTGCCCCCCCTTGCCTTCCAGGCTTCTTGTCTTCGCGCCGGCAAACCGTCGCGCGCATATTGGCAGCAGGGGAACGATACATGCCTTGCATACGAATGCAATAGCCCTATCGAACCAAATGCAAGCATTGGCGAGCGGATCAGCCACGACATGCTTGCGTCGTAGTGTGCCGGCATGCATGGCAGACCTTGAGTCTAATGAGGCAACCCAGCCGCTCTCATGCCGGTCAAAATCAAAGGCGGTAAGCGTCCGACTGCTTACGACGTGGCGCGTCTTGCCGGCGTGTCGCAATCGGCGGTGTCGCGCGCCCTCACGCCGGGCGCCAGCATCTCTCCCGAGTTGCGCGAGAAGGTCATGGAGGCAGCGCAGCAACTCGCCTACCGGCCCAACCTGCTCGCGCGCTCCCTGATCAAGCAGCATTCACGCCTGATCGGCATCGCCATGGCTCCGATGGAGAACCCGTTCTACCCGACGATGCTGGAAATCCTGTCGGAGGGCTTTGCCGCCGCGGGGTACCGTATTCTTTTCTTCGCGCCCGGCCCCAGCGGCGATCCAGATCCCGCCCTCGACGAGGTGCTGCGCTTTCAGGTCGAGGCCGTCATCCTGGCCTCCACGCGGCTGACCTCGCAGTTCATCGAGAAATGCACACGCGCGCGCGTGCCTCTCGTGCTCTGCAATCGCCGCACCGATCACAAGGCCGTCACCACGGTGACGGGGCAGAACGCTCTTGGCGGACGCACCATCGGCGAATTCCTGCTGGCCGGCAGCCACCGATCTTTCGCCTACGTCGCCGGCATCGAGGAGACCTCGACGAGCCGGGAGCGCGAGCAGGGCTTCCGCCAGGCGCTGAGACGGGCGGGACGGAAACTCTCGCACCGCGTCGTAGGCCATTACGACTTCGCCGCGGCGCACGCGGCTGCGCGCACGCTGTTCTCGGCTCGAGACAGGCCGGACGCGGTCTTCTGCGCCAACGACCAGATGGCTCTTGCGGTCATGCAGACCGCCCAGTCGTATTTCGGCCTCGAGGTCGGGCGCGCGGTATCCATCGTGGGCTTCGACAACATTGCCCTGGCCTCGTGGCCGGCATTCCAACTCACCACATTCTCTCAACAGCTTCCGCTCATGGCTCAGCGCGTCATCGACGTGACGCTCAAGCTCATAGAGAGCGACGCGGTCGAGCCGGTGCACGACATCGTTCCCGGCAAGCTGGTCGTCCGCACGTCCGCGCGCCTTCCGCCGGAAGGATGGACGCCTTCCAAGGCTTAGCATTCCCGCCGGCACGTCCGCACGGGTTCGCGCACGCATACTTGACGATCATCTTGAAAGATCATCTTGCATTCGTATGCAACAGCGGTATCGTGCGCATCGCCATCAGGGAGAGCGCGATGGAGAATTGGCTCAAGCGTGGACGGGATGCGGCCGAGGTCGCCGCGGCCGACACCAAGGTACGAGCGGCCGTCGAGGCGATCCTGGCGGATATCGCCACCCGCGGCGACACTGCAGTGCGCGAACTGTCGGTCACGTTCGACAAATGGGACCGGGAGAACTACCGGCTCACGGAGAGCGAGATCGAGAACTGCCTGTCGCAGCTCAGCAAGCGGGATATCGAGGACATTACCTTCGCGCAGACCCAGGTCCGCAACTTCGCGCAAAAGCAGCGCGAGTCGATCCGCGACATCGAGGTCGAGACATTGCCGGGCGTCGTTCTCGGCCACAAGAACATTCCGATCGGCTCGGCGGGGTGCTATGTGGCGGGGGGGGAGTATCCCCCGCCCGCCTCCGCGCCCCAGTTTGGCATCACCCCCCCAGTCCCGGGAGTGCCCCCGGGCCGCACCCCCCCCCCC
>OEIU01000769.1_pt1 | contig 26006 bp, 22 predicted proteins | sample 1539221 | NCBI WGS metagenome assembly OEIU01 (sample SAMN03792071, study PRJEB22550) | activated sludge metagenome | feature: wastewater treatment plant; material: activated sludge; isolation source: Wastewater treatment plant of a petroleum refinery complex | place: Argentina: Zarate | collected...
CGCGCGGTTCGACCGACGCGCCGCAGCGGCGTCACATGTGGTCGATCATCACATGTAAATGAAGCTGCACCCCGCATGAACGCTCGATTTCGGCGTTTTGAGCGGCATCCCCTGCTCCGATTTCGGCTCCATCCATCTGAGACGCCGTGAAACACTGGGATCGCCAAGCGCGGCTGGTTCGCGTAGGCCCAAAAGCACTCTACCATGCTTGAGCTTCGGGCAGGTTATTCTGCGCTGAACGTCCGACGCGTCGTCAGGCGTTCAGCACCCAAGCCCCGTAACCAGCGCTGACCAAGCAGCCGCCGTGGTCATCACGGCGACGGAAGCGATCGCACTGCGACGGTACGCGCACTCCTCACACGCCGTCGCGGAAGCGGCCTACCGTTCCTTGGCACTCACCGCGCCAGCTTCAGGCAGCGACCCAGGCGCTCATCGCGGTGGCTCATTCCGCGTCCCCCGGTCCGAACACGGCGTTCGTGACCCTTGCGTGTTCAGGCATCGATCTGGCCGGCTCAGCGTCCAGGGCAGGCCCCGGGCGTCCCAGTGCAATGACGCCGTACTGGGCGAGCAGCCCGTCATATGCCAGCACTCGCAGCCGGTTGACCCGCTTGGTCCCCTGCGGAAACCGCACGAGCTCGTCGTACAGACGCGGGTTGTCCGCGCGCGCCAGTTCGAACACCAGCCTGATCGACCTTGACTCATGCTTGACCTGGTTCATGCGACCTCCTCTGCTCCACGGTCGTACCCGGCAGCCAGCGCACTCGCCGCGTAGTTCTGCCCTGCAATCTGGAACCCGCGCACGTTGGCGAACATCGGCTCCTTGACCTCGTGGACGCGGTGTTTTGGGAAGGCCGCCTTGACAGCCTTCCTGAACAGGAAGGCTCCGCCACCCACGAGGATGATGTTCTGCAGGCTCTCCGGGGTTTCGATCCACTGCCGCATCGTCGAGACCGCCTGCTGTGCGACGCTCTCGGCCAGCGGTAGGTGGCGCTTCAGGTCATAGGGCTTCTGAAAGATCACCGGGACCTTGCCCGCACGCAGTGCCACGTCGATCGCGTCGTAGTCGCGGTACGGCGTGCCGATATCCTTGGAGATCTCCGCCGCGAGCAAGCGCAGCACGTCGGACATGCCGCGGTTGATCGAGCTCGACTGCTTCTGTACCAGGCGCATCCCGCGGGTGATCAACCAATCGAAGGTCCGCGACCCCGGATCGATCACCAGGCTCTGCTCGGTGCCGATGATCGCCATCTTCGCGTGCTCGGCGGCGTAGTGGACCAGCGCGCCCTGTGGCTGCGCGACCGCCAACGCCTTGGTAACGGTCACGGTCTTGCCATTGCCGACCGGGTGGCTGCCGACCATGGCTTTCTCGAGTGCTGTCTTCTTCAAGCCGAACAACGCCACCGGCAGGCCGACAATCAGCAGATCGATATGTGGGACCTTCATCAGGCTGAGCGCCCCGCGCAGCAGCGCCATGTACTCCGGCGACTCGGTGTAATCGTCATGCAGTTGCTTGGCACGGAACGTGTCGGCGGCCCATGCCACATCGGGGCCAACTTCGTAGAACAGTGGGCCGACAGGGATGCTGACAGTCTTGCGCCGCTCGCTCGCCGGCCAATACGTGGCCTCGCCGCTGGATGGATAGGCCACGGAGGGAAAACTTGCGCAGCGGATCTCGGTCCCCGCGACGCTGGTGACGAACTTGGTGTTGCCGGAGCCGACATCCACCGCGCGGACGATCAATTCCATGAAAGCTCCCGTGAAGAACGATGACAGCCAGCATCGGCATGCCGACGCTGCACCGCCACACGCAATTCGCACCGAATGAGCCGGAATTCGGCATCAGCCCGCCCCGGGCCGTCACTTGGGACGGCATGCAGCGACAGCGCACTGGCACCTGCCATCGCCCGCCCGGGTCACGGACCCCGCGTGTGTCATCACGGTCTCACTGCTTCGACACCCGTCAACCCGTTTGCGTACCGACAACCCGTTGCCCTGGCTGCCCCCTTGTCGGGTCTTGAGGTCAACCGTCCGGAACCAGAGGCCGAGCCTTCTCCTGTCAACCCCACTTGTAGCCTCGCGCTGCGGCCCTTCGGGACACTAGATGGCCCTTATCGCACCGTCGCGTGCTTGCAAGCGCCATCGCCAATCGGCATCTCATGTCGTCGCACTACTGCACAGGCGTTGACGTGCAAGCCTTCGTCGTCATCCACTACCAGTTCCCGAGGGCCTTCCTTGGCCCGCTCCGTCGAGGAGCAAGAGGCGTCGCAGTCGTTACCTGCACCTGAACCCTGGCCCTGAGCCAGGGTGGCTGTTGTCCCCGAGGCAGCGGCCCGAGGTTCCCGTTCGTAGTGCATGTGCCTTCGACCTTCGCCAGCCGCGTGGCTGGGCGCTCCTGAAGCGCGTCCAGGCAGTCGATCTCCCGACCCGGCACCCGATGCCGGCTCCCGATCCCGCCATCACCGAGCACGCGTGTTCCACGCCGCAAGCGGTCGTGTTTGCCCCCGATGGGCTCCCCGCTTGTCTGAGCTCGAACGCTCGACACCGCCCTGGACTTTCGGTCAGGGGCGGCCCCATGCGAGCGGATGGCGCTACGCATTCCAGGACTGATCCCCCATTGGACGCGAGGCCAGACCTTCGCGCCGACGCGACAGCGCGCCCCCGAGGCGGTTGCGCGTCAAGCCCCTCCGTGGTCGCAGAAATGCGCGGACGGAGGTGGATCACACGTTTTCGTTTTTAAGACCGACCGAGCCGTCGCGTGCATTGCACACGCCGGGCCAACCTTGGGGAGGCGGCGCGACACCGTGGTCGTGCGCCGCCGGCATCACCAGACCACGCGCCGCGGCGGATGACGGAATCCGCCCGCCCCGGCGAGCCCTTCGATTCCAGCCGGCGTGCCGTTCGGGCGGCGGGCCGATCTCAATGGAGTACCGCTATGTCACACGTGCCACGACCACGCCCCACCGATCCGGTGAGCCCGGGCCGCATTCCCGGTTCGGATGCGCCACGCCGCCAGGAATGGGCCGGCAAGTCGCCGCAGGAGGTGCTGGCCCGATATCAGCCCGGCAAAGCCGACCCCTTGAAGGTTCTCGAAGTGCTGATCACGCTGTTCAACACGCAGCACACGGCCCGCGAGAAGACCGTGTCCCACAAGACGCGCCACGAGCGTGCACGCTTCCTGCGCCAGTTCTTCGGCGACCTCCAAGGCAAGGCCGGGTTTCATACGCCGCCGGACCCGCGCAACCTGGGCCAGAAGCACGTGCATGCGATGGTTCTGATCTGGCAGCGCGAGCGGCTGGCGCCGGCGACCATCCAGACCTACCTGAGCTTCCTGCGCGGGCTGGCATCCTGGATCAACAAACCCGGCTTCGTGCGCTCGCCTGCGCACTACGGCCTGCGCCCGGACGAATACCAGCGACATGAATACGCCCAGCACGACAAGAGTTGGAGCGCACACGGCCTCGACGTCGAGGCGAAGCTGGCCGAAGTCACCGCGTTCGACCCGCGCGTCGCCGCGTCGATGCGCCTCATGCACACGCTGGCGCTGCGTCGCAAGGAATCGGTGATGTTCCGGCCTTTCGAACACGTCGTGCCGTTTTCGCAGATGGGCCTGACCGAGGAGAACCGCACGGCGGATGAGTATGTATGGGTGAAGGGCAAAGGCGGGCGCGTCCGGTGGGTGCCATTGGAGACGCCCGAGCAACACGCGGCGGTGGCGCTGGCGCGCTCACTGGCCACGAGCCGCGACGCGCACATGGGCGACCCGACCCGCAGCCTCGAGCGCAACCTGCGCCGGCTGGACTACGCGCTGGAGAAGTTCGGCATCACGCGACGGCAGGCCGGCGTCACGGGGCATGGGCTGCGGCACGCCAATCTGAACGACCTTTACGAAAGCCTGTCGGGCAGCCCCTCACCCGTGCGCGGTGGCGGACCGGTGCCCGTCGAGGTCGACCACGCGGCCCGGCTGGCCGTGGCAGAGCGCGCCGGGCATTCGAGGATGCGCGCATCGGGCGCCTACATCGGCGCCGCACGGCCCCGTCGGCCCATCAGCGATGAGGAGAAATGAGTGCAGGAGCACGACGGCGCGCTCTACATCGGCGGGTCAGCCTCTGTCTTGCCGGTGGGTGAACCACAGAAGCGCCGATACATCGCGGATCACCGGCACGCGCCGCCTGTCTCGGGCTATAGCGCAGGCGACACCTCGAAGTCCTCATCGGGATAGATCGCCGCGTGACGCGGGCAGCCTTCTTCGGCTTCGATGTCCTCTTCTGTGATGCCGAAGCACGACAGTGCCGCGCAACGCGCCAGTACTTCGGTCGATTCGGCGACCCGCCCGATGTGGATCGCGTGGCCATCGCGCATCACGCGCACATTCCATCGCCTCATGTCCATGCCCTTCACGCCGTGATCACCCCGTCTCGCTCGCTAGCCGCGTCCTGGGCCTCACCGTCGCAGAATCCGAACCGTGCCCAGGCACGAGCGTCCACGTCGATCGGGCCGGCCCGCTTCGAGTCGAGGTTGATCACGACGCCATGCGCGATCAGTCGCCCCTTCGAGAACAGCTCGTACAGCAAGTGCGCCGCAAAGCGCACGGCCACGTCATTGACGAACAGGCCCTGAGAGGCGAGCGACACCCGAACCGAGCAGGAGGGCTGGTTGTCCTCGGGAATCGTATCCTTCAGCAGTTCCGGAAACAATTCGGTGACGCAGGGCAGGCGCGGACCTCGCGAGCTTCTTTGCGCGTGATACGCGCCCAATGGCTGTCCGAGCACGACCTGCGCGGTCGCCTCGGTGTTGCCCAGGTCCAGCCAGTAGCGGTAGTGCGCGTAAGGCTCGAACACCAGATGGTGGAGATGGCGCCGTGCCGAACGGCTGTCCACGCAACTGATCAGCAGGTCGGCTGCCTTGCGCACCTGCGAACCCTGCTGGAACGTCTCGTAGTGCATCGGCTGTGCCTCCCAGTCCAAGCCGTAGAACTGGTTGAGTCGGTGGATGGTCACCAATGCCTTGTGCCGTCCCACGTCGGCCGCGCTGTAGATCTGCCGCCCCACGTTGGCCTCGCTCACGCGGTCGGCGTCGAAGGCGGTCACGTGCAGTCCATGCGGGTGGCCGAGTTCGCGCATCGCGATGTCGAGGCGCGCGATGCAGGCCGCCATCTGTGCGCCGTTGCCGCCCACGCCCACCAGATGCACGGTGACGCGGCGATCGAGAAGATCGGGGTGGATCAGGTGTTCCATGGAAGTCCTCTGGCTTGCCACCGTCTCAGTATTCGATGCAGCAGGCCCGGTTCAAGCACGTCCCCCACTGCGGTATCGACCGCGACCCGAGGCGCGGCCTGCCAGGGATGCGCCAGCGCCTTGAAGCGGCCATTGAGCACGAGCCGGAACTGCGCCTGGGGCCTCGGCAAGTGCAGGCATCCGAACACGCCAGCGATCTTGATGCCCTGGTCGTCACGGTCGTCGTCCGCCGACCAGAACGGCGGGCCGCGCCCGTGCGTGTGCAGATCGACCGCCACCGTCTCGTCGCCGTCCATCGTCGGACGTCGGTACTCAATACGGCCCGGCGAGGCGTACATCGGCTCGCACAGGGCCAGCCGAAGGCTGCGCGCCGCGCGCTGGTAGATCAGCACGCCGGCCACTTCATCGGGCAGCCCCTTGTGCCCTGCGTCCACGAAGGCTTCGATCAGTTGGATGGGCAGTACGCCGAAGCTGAACCGCAGCCGCTCCTCCAAGACGCCGAAGGCCAGCGGCAGCCCGATGGCAGGCGTGAGCCGCTGCACACAGTCCAACCAGTCCAGCCGAACCTGCACGAAAACGCCGTTGGCCGCGACGATCAGGCGCTGGCCGTTGGCCATCTCCGGCAGCGACCCGAAGCGCGGCGCCGCCAGCACCGGGCAACTGGCCTGCAAGGCGATGTCCCGCGGGTCCATCATCGATGCTCCTGCATGCCGAGCATTGCGCCGAGCTTGGTCTTGACCGGCACCAGCACGCGCTGCGGGAAACGCTCGAAGCGACCATCCAGCATGTCGCGCCAGAAGGCATAGGCCCCACCCGGATACCGGACCAGCTTGCCCGCGACACCGGGGTGGGTGAAGTAGGAACGGAAGAAGGCATCGTTCCAGGCGTCGATTCTCTCGATCGTCGTGCCTTCGGGCCGAGGCGCACTGCCTTGGCAGATGTAGCCCTGCCCGCTGACGTTGAAGTACGGCGCCTGGTACAACGCCGTCTCGGGCGCGGGGCGCTCCCGGCCTTTGACGGCCCACACCCTCCAGACGCGCGTGGAGGCGGCGAACACGAGGCCCGGATGCGGGACGGTCTCGCCGCGCTCTCGGGCGCCGAGCAATTCGGCATGGCCTTCGTCCACCCGGAAGGTGACATGTCGCTGCGCCGGAGCTTCCCACCAAAGGATCAGGTCACCGTCCATGTAGAGCACGTTGGCGGGCAGGAAGCCGCCGTGCGCGATACGCTTGAGCAGTGCGCGCGAAAGCTCGACGGCCTTGCGCGGCGTCATCGGCTGGCCGGCGCCGATCACCGCCTCGCCGTCCATCTGATGCACGTCGTGCAGCGTGGCGAGCGCACCGCCCGAGGCACCCCGGTAGATCAACACCGCAGCATCCAGCGTGAGCACGCCGTCCGAGGGCACGTGGATGTGAAACTGCGCTTCGTTCATGGGCTGCTCCTCCACCGCCAGTCTCGATCCGAGAGCTGATGGATCAAGCGGTCGATCAGGCGGATGGCCTTGAAGCGTGGGCGCATCGCGCGCAGCCATGCGCCGAGCGCGCCGGGGTCGTCCAGCGGGATGCGCAACTCGCCCATCCGTTCGCAGCATTCGCCCTGGTGAGCGATCTGGAGAAGGTCATCGTAGATCCGGGTCGTCACGTCACCCTCGACCCAGGACAGCACTGCGCCGAAGCCGATGTATTCGCCCTCGATGTCGGGCCGAAAGGCGTCTTCCTCGAAGCTCAGCCGCGACAGCGCCACCGCATCGGCGATGATCTGGCGCAGCCGCGGCTCCGTGACGGTCCCGGCCGCGTGGCGCAGGTTGCATCGACCGCCGCGCCGCTTCGCGGACCGTCCCATCCATTCCCGCGCCCACTTCGGAAAACACTCGTCCAGCATGGCGCGGGTAAGCATCTCGCTGCGCATGGCCTCGCGCTCCTGCTGGTCCTCGCCGCAGTGCATGTCCAGCGCGATCTCCTCGTTGTCCTCGCCGCACCAGTACACGTAGCGCGCCGCGTCGCAGGCGATGTCGGGCGTGAACAGCGGATACACCAACGCGCATCGTTCGCGCAGCACCTGCAGGATCGTCCTGCCGAGACCAGGCAGCGCCGCTTCCAAGGCTTGCAGGGCCTGCCCGATGGGCCATTCCTGCTCGTTGGTCTCGCCCCAACAGATCTCGACGGCCCGGTAGGACCGCGGCGCGTCGTCAGCCCGACCCGTGCTGTGGCTGCCGATGGTCAAGCCCTCGGCGTCGAGCACGTGCATCGCGAAGCCCGGGCGCAGGCAGTACAGCGGCCCGAGCGCGCGGCGAATGCAGGCGGCCAGCGCCAGTTCGCAAGCGCGCAGCGAATCGTCACACGAGGCCGGAACGTCCGCCTCGCCGAACACGGCCGCATCGATCAGGAAGCGCGAGACTGCGGCGTTCGCCGACGCCAGCAGGCCCGGCACCACCGTGCGAGGCACGGCGCTCGACAGACGGGGCAGCGACAGCTTGGCGGCGGTCGGACTGGACGAGTGGTTAAGCGCCGCGTTCATGGCAGCGGCGCGAGCATGTCGCTTGTGACCGTGACGGCTGCGGGACGGGCATCGGTAGGTCGGGCTGCGCATTCGGCAAACCTGCTCCAAGCCCGCGCGCAGGCCAGCACGGCGGGCCGTGCAAGCGCCTCGCTGAGCGTGCGGTCGGTACCGCACCAGCCCCCGGCCTCGTCATGCACGCGCTGGCCTAGGGCGGCGAGCCGTACGCCTTGGCGCCGGGTGGCACCCTTGACGCCAACCGCCTTGCGGAAGATGAACTCCTGCTCGCCGTTGCGGACCTCGCCGGCCTCGACCTCAGCGCTCACGAGTTCGGGGTATTGAGCGCTGTAGAGGTCGCGAACCTCGCGCGGGTCGAGCCCTGGCACGTCCGGCAGCGCGATGCCGTTGTAGCGGAAGACCCGCCTGATGGGACTGATCTCGATCGACATGACGTCGCTCCTTGTGTCGGTGGAAGCTGGCGGTCCCATGACCGCCTCGTAGACCAGTCTCTCAGTGCGATGCACACCATCAAGCCGGCGCGCGTGCCTCAACCGAACAGGTCGAACGACTCGTTGCCCGCTGCTGCCGGCGTGCCGGCGTCGTCCCGGGTCTGGCCCGCGTCGTCGCCATCGGCCGAGGCCGGCGCAGCAGCGGCAGCGCTCGATGCGCACACCGATGCCGGCTTGCCGGCGCTTGCGCTTGCCTTCCCGGCGGCGACTTTTGCGCTCGCCTCGCCGGCCTTCTTCACGGACGCGGCCTTGGCCGCCTCAAGTACTTCCTTGGTCGCCTCGGCCTGCTGTTCGAGGGTCTGGTGCACTTCGCGATAGCCGCGCAGGGCGTCGAGGAAGCCGGCGTCGAACTCCTGCGGTGTGGCCGTCAGGCTCAACGGCTGCGCGAGGGCCGGCTCGCTCGCCTCCTTGCGCGGCTTGGGGATCACGTTGATCGTCAGCCGTCCGGACTTCTCGTCTGCGCTCACGGTCATCGTCAACGCGACGCTGACGGCCAGCGCATACAGTTCCTCGAACATCGTCATGTGGGTTCTCCATCAAGGATCAGTGGCTGAACCATGCTAGGCGCGGGCAGCGCGGCGTCCAGGGGACGGCGGCCGTCAGATCGGCTCCGTGGCCTCGGCGTCTTGGGTTTCCGGTTCTGCCTCTGCACTGCCGGCTTCGTTGGACCGGACCGCCGTGCCCACGGGCTGGCGCGGGTAGCGCATCGCGGCCGGCACGGTGCCCTGGTAGGCAAAGCCGTCAACATCGAGCAAAGCCGCGATGAACTCAGGCTTGCGGCGCGCACGCGCGACCTTGAAGCGTGAGCCCATCGCCTTCTTCAACCCCACATCGACGGCCAGGCCCTCGAGTTCGCTCACCGTGAACAGCTCGAGGAAGGTCTTGTCCCACTTGAAGCAGCGAGCCTCGTCCACCTCCAAGTAGTTCAACAGGGCCAGCAGGTCGCACTCGTCGACGCCGAAGGCCGCCGACGCGGCGACGGCCTGCACCAGCCGGTCCAGGTACTCTGGGGCGATCTGCTCGGCATGAGCGAGGTGCGAGTCCAGCCCCCATCCGGACTCGCTGTTCCAGCCGCCCGCGATCTTTCGCGCCGCAGCCGCGTACTCGATCATCCGCGCGTCGCCCGCATGTCCGTAGCGCGCCAGCGCGATCAGCACACGCTGGTTACGCTGCGGCTGCGCCATGAGTGCCTGAGCGGCCCACTTGCGCCACTCGGCGACACGGAAGGTGACCACGCGCTGCGGGGTCTGGTTCGACGGCTCGGCTGCGGTCCCGGGGCGCGCCTGCTTGGCGACCCGAGACGTGCCCGGCTTCATTGCGGCGATAGTGGCCGCAGCCTCCTTCTGCCCGGCTTCACGCTGTGCTCTGCGCCACCGGGCGACCTGCTGGCTGTTGCAGGCAGCGTCGAAGCAGAGCGAGCGCGTCACCTGCCCGCAACTGCCCGGCATCGTCGAGACCGCGCAACCGAAGGACTGGCAGCCCCGGCAGGCAGCGTACTGAGAAGCACCCACGCCAAGGTCGCCCTCCGCCGTCACCGGCAGCGGCGTGAAGCCATCGGAGGACTTCACGATGCGGATCACCGGATACTCGTCGCGCAGCGCATCGGCACGCGCCTGCACCGCTTGCAGGGTCAGTTCTTCGAAGTGGCTCGGGTGCTGGCAGTAGCCCTCGCCGAGGGACTGCGCGAACAGACTGGCCTGCCGGGCCGAGTTGTGCGGGCACGCCGCGCAAGCCGTGGTGTCGAAGATCGCATCGCTCAGCCGGCGCGCGAACTGGCCGAGCTGCATCTTGAGCACGGCCACCGACACCTTGTGGGCCAGGATGCCGGCCAGCACGCTGTCCTGCTTCTCGGGTGGCACGCCCGCCAGCAGTTCGGCATGGCCGATCTGAATGTGCCGCTCGGTCAGCGCCTTGAGCACTGTGGGCGTACACGTCAACAGGGCCAGCCGCCGGTCCAGCACGTCGGTGGACCAGCCCATCGCACGGGCCGCTTCTTCGCGATCGCCGTGGTTGCGATGAAGCTGGCGCCGCGCGGCGCGGGCTTCCTCGGCCGGCGACATGCCGGCCCGGTGGTAGTTCTCGATCACCGCCAGCGCCTCGGCGGTCTGGTCGCTGACCTGCTTGATGACGACAGGCATGTCGCAGTCGTCGCCGAGGGCGTTCTTCGCGGCGCGCCAGCGGCGTTCGCCGGCGATGATCTCGTACTGGTCCGTGCCGGGGATGGGCCGCACGATGATGGGCTCGAGCACGCCGACGGCGCGGATGCTCTCCTCGAGTTCGGCCATCTCGTCCGGGTCGAAGTAGTCGCGGGGATTGTCGCCCTGCACGATCCGGCGGATCGGCAGGATGGGTTGGGTTGGCAGGGTCATCGGGACCTCCTGGCTGCATCGGGTGGATGCAGCCATGCTCTCGCCGGGCGGCAGGTCTTCAAGCGCCCTGGCCAATGCCGAGGCAGGCGTTGAGCGGTCAGGCCTGCGAGCGGATGAGGGCCGTCCAAGCCTGCAGCGCTAGCACCTGCTCGGCGCGCGCCGCTTCGTCGCGCGAGCGCAGGGTCACGTCGCCCGGTTCGTGCGACGCCTGCCGGCGATCGTCGCAAACGATTCGCCATCGCTTGTCCGGGTAGTCGCTGCCGAGGCAGCCACAGGCCCCGCTCGGGTAGCGCACGCCGCCCACGTACCAGCCGCCGTGCCGCCATCGCGTGTAGCCAAAAGAACGCGACGGGTCCACGACGCGCGGCACCTGCTCGAACGCTTCGATGAGGGTGCAATGGCTCTGCGCGTGGATGGCCCTCGCGATGCCCTCGAAGACGTCATCCGGACACGCGATGCACGCGCCTTCCGCTCGGACCGCGCCTGCGACGATCGCATCGAGGTCGAGGGTCTCGATGGGGCGGCCCTTCTCGGCCTGTCGCGCACTGGCGTCCCGGACGGCCAGGGCTGTGGCCATCGCTGTGAGGTCTCTCGTCGTCTGCTCTTCTTGAAGCCAGCGGCCATCGTTTCGTGCCGAACGAGGGCTTCAAGGCGCGCAACGGGACATGGCGTTGCGCTGGCGGCAGGGCCGGATCAGGCAAGGTTCCTGGGCCGACTGCGACGCCTTGCTCTCGCGGCCGAAGGAGGACCTGTGCGGCGCCTCGTAAAATGAGCGGCGCACAATACGCGGGGGCATGCCCTCTTTTCTTCCAACAGCACATTCGGAAAGCACAGCACATGGCAACTGCAAAGAAAACCGCCAAGGCCTCCCCGGCCGCCAAGACGGCCTCGGCCTTCAAGCCGGTCAAGGGCACCTTCAACAAGTCGACACTGGCCGCGCATCTGGCGCAACAGGCCGGCGTCGAGCCTAAGTCCGTGAAGGCCGTGCTCGCCGCGCTCGAATCGGCCATCCTCGGCGCCGTGCACAAGAAGGGCGCGGGCGAGTTCACGCTGCCCGGACTGCTCAAGATCGGCGTGCAGAAGGTACCGGCCAAGCCCAGGCGCAAGGGCATCAATCCGTTCACCAAGCAGGAGCAGGTCTTCGCCGCCAAGCCTGCGACCGTGCGCATCAAGGTCCGAGCGCTGAAGAAGGTCAAGGACGCGGCGCTCTGACCTATCCGTACCGCCCGACCCCTCTCCTGGGGCCGAGCGGTCGAGGCAGGCAACCCGCGGGGAGTTCGCCCGACGCCGAAGTCGTGCCGTCAGATTCCGCTCACTTGGTTGGATAGGCAGCGCCCTTCGAGGCGCCGCATTCGCTGCCGCAGGACTTCCACGTACTCCGAAAACCGAGTGAGGTTCGGGGCTTCGTCATCCCTTCTCCACCAGATGCTGGCGTAGTCCGATACGACACTGTCGTAGCTGCAGTTCGCTGGGCCGGCTGCGCCAAACCGTCTCCTACGTCGCGGAGGCCGCCCACGACGTGCGCCACCTCGGCCATCATGACAAGCTGCGCTCGGCGGCTCGCGAAACCCGGCATGGCATCGCGCGGGACGCGCAGGCAGGACTGCATCCGGGATTTCTCGCTGTCGCTGAGCAGACGGACAGCGTCCCCCAGCCAGGAGCGCGGTCAAGGGGCGTGCGGGGCAAATCCTGATTGATTCAGAATGGAGCCAAGTGCCACCCTTTTTCATCTTGAGCAGCCAGGGCAGAACATTGCATCGTCGCGACTCCCGCATCGCGCCATCTACAACCACCACATTCCTTCTTTTTCATGGCCTTCAAGAAACCCACAACCCATGCCGCTGTCCCTGAAAGCCCGGACCGCCTGTTTCGCGATCTGCCTCGACGCAAGCACGCCAGCCTGTTCGACCACCAGGGCCAAGTGCTGCGCAACTACGTCGCGCATGCCTCGGAGGCGCCGGACGTGGCACTGCAGTTGCCCACCGGCAGCGGCAAGACGCTGGTGGGGCTGCTGCTTGCCGAATGGCGGCGGCGCAAGTTCCGCGAGCGTGTCGTCTATCTGTGCCCTACGAGGCAACTCGTCCATCAGGTGGCGGAGGAGGCGTCGGCGAAGTACGGCCTGACCGTCGAACCGTTCACCGGCAAGATCAAGCACTACACACCTGAGGCCAAGACCGCCTACCAGGACGGCGAGCGCGTGGCCGTGACGACGTACAACAGCCTGTTCAACACGAACCCGTTCTTCGACAGCCCCGACATCATCATCATTGACGATGCCCACGCGGCAGAGAACTACATGGCGAGCCTGTGGACGCTGCGCGTCAGCCGTTTCGAGGCAGCAGACGACGCGCTGTTCAAGGCCATGGCCGGCGTGCTCAAGACAGTGCTGCCCGCCCACAACTACATCCGCCTGACCGGCGACTGGCAAGGCGTCGAGGATATGGGTTGGGTGGACAAGATCCCGAGCCACCAGTTGGCCGAGATCGAGGCGGAGTTGCGGGTCACGATCACCGCAAACGTCGGCGCGACGGACCACCGCTATCCCTGGCGCATGCTCGCCAACCACCTGCATGCCTGCCAGCTCTACGTGTCCTCCAGCGAGATCATGCTGCGCCCGCTGATCCCGCCGACCTGGTCCCATGGCCCGTTCGTCGGAGCGAAGCAGCGGATCTTCATGTCGGCCACCTTGGGGGCCGGCGGCGACCTGGAGCGGCTGACGGGGCGGCCACGGATCAAACGCTTGCCGATTCCCGAAGGATGGGATCGCCAGGGCATCGGGCGTCGCTATTTCCTGTTCCCCGAGAAGTCGCTCACCGAAGAGCAGACGCTGCAGTTGCGCCGGGACCTGATGCACAAGGCTGGCCGCAGCCTCGTGCTGACGCCCAGCAAGCCCGACGCTGCAGTGGTAATCGAGGATGTGAAGGAGCATTTGAAGTGCCCCGTGTTCACGGCCGACGATCTGGAAGTCAGCAAGGCGGAGTTCACGCAATGCGAACAGGCGGTGGCTGTGATTGCCAACCGCTATGACGGAATCGATTTTCCCGATGATGATTGCCGGCTGCTGTTCGTCGAGGGCCTGTCCCGCACGACGAACCTGCAGGAGCGGTTCCTGATCAACCGTATGGGGGCGAGCCTGCTCTTCAACGAGCGCATCCAGACCCGCGTGTTGCAGGCGATCGGACGCTGCACGCGGGGCTTGAACGACTACTCGGCCGTCGTGATAACGGGCGACGAGTTGCCGGCCTACTTGACCGATCGCAAGCGTCGCGCCTTCTTTCACCCCGAGCTGCAGGCAGAACTGGAGTTCGGGGTCGACCAGTCCACCAGGGTCCAGCGGCAGGATCTGCTGGACAACTTCGGCATCTTCCTGGACCACGACGAGGACTGGGAAGAAGCGAACCAGAGCATTCTGGACGCGCGCGAAGCCGCCACCCAGGCCAAGTTTCCGGCCATGGACCAACTCGAGAGCGTCGTCGGCCACGAAATCGCCTGGCAGACCGCCATGTGGAACGAGGACTACACCAGAGCCTACGATGCAGCGCGTGATGTCTTAGGCGGCCTCACCGATCCAGCCCTGCGCGGCTACCGGGCCCTTTGGCACTACCTGGCAGGCGCCTCGGCCGAGTCGGCCACCGCCGCCGGGGAAGCCGGGTTCGACGCGCACGCGCGCACCCAGTACCGCAAGGCCAAGGAGGCCGCCGCCGGCATTCCCTGGCTCATCGGCCTGGCTCGCGGCGGCACCGCAGCAGCGCCGACACCCGAAGAGATCGGGCACAGCACGCTACTGCTGCAGGTGGAGCAACTTGAAGCGCAGCTCGTCAAGCTGGGCACTCTGCACAACCGGGAGTTCTCCGCGCGGGAGAACGCGATCTGCGAGGGTCTGAAGGATGGCAAGACCTTCGAGCAGGCGCAGGTCCTGCTGGGCGAGCACCTGGGCTTCAACGCTGGCAAGCGGGAGAACGACGCGTCGCCCGACCCGTGGTGGATCGTGGGCAACATCGCCTTGGTGTTCGAGGACCATGCGAATGCCAAGGGCGAGACGTCGGTGATCGACGCCACCAAAGCTCGCCAAGCGGCCTCGCACCCAGACTGGATACGCGAGCACGTCCCGGCATCGGCGGGTGCCCAGATCCAGCCGGTGCTCGTAACGCCTGCCAAGAAGGCCAGGGAGGGCGCACTGCCGCACCTGGGGCGCGTGGCCCACTGGGATCTCGACGACTTCCGGCAATGGGCCGATCAGGCTCTCGTGACCGTCCGGGACCTTCGCAGGGACTTCCAGGAGCCCGGCGATCTTGCATGGCGCGCACAGGCGGCCCAGGCGCTCAGCGAGAGCCGTGCCGACGCCCCAGGCCTGTTCGCCTGGCTGGCCGCACGGCCGGCCCGGGCGCATCTCACCAGTGTGCCTTGACCGCGATTTCGCCCCCTGTCACAAGCCGAACAGAGTATCGTGTGGTCGAGCACTTCGCGGACCAGTCACCCATCGTGCGGCACGCTGGCTGATGCTGGCAGCCGGTCAATCGCGCCCCAGCGGGGTGCCATGCCCAACGGCATGGCACCCCGCCATCTTTCCGTGCCCAGTCACTCCGCTTCCGCCAGATGCTGCTCGATCTCGTCCACGAACGGCGACGAGCGCCCCGCCGTGTGGACCAGATGCACCTCGGCTTTTGCGCGCGTAAACCCCACATAGAACAGCCGGCGGGCCTCCGCGAGCTGCTGGCGACCTGCACCGTTGCGCGGCAGGCGGCCGCTGTCCATGCCGAACATGAACACCACCCCGAACTCCCGGCCCTTCGCACTGTGAAGCGTCGACAGGGTCAGGCGGTCAAGGTGCTCGCCGTCGCCGGCCAGTTCGCCCAGGACCATATCCGTGCGGTCGCCCCCCGGCGCGGTGCGCGCTGCGAATGTTGCGAGCGTTTCCATCTCGTCGCGCAGCGCGACGCACTCTGAAGCAAAGGGTTCGATCACATTGGCCTGCAGTGCCCCCAGCCAATGGTGCAGGTGAAGGCTTGCGTCCCGACGGTCCCACAGTGCCGCGATCAGCCGGCGATGAAAGTCCACCAGCCGCTCGTCGCTGTGGAGGGCCTCCGCAAACAGCCGGCTTCCCTCACCAGCCGAGTGAAGCGCGGCTTGCCTGTCCTCCATCCCCCACAGCACCATTGGCCGCACAACTCCAGCCACTGCATGAGCCGACTGGAACGCGGGTACAGGGCGTTGCCGTCCGTACGCACGATCGGGATGCCGGCGGCCCGAGCGGCGCTGGCCACCGCATCGCCGATCCAGGCCGCCGGATACAGCACGGCCATGTCGCAGTGGCCCAGTCGCGGATGGCGCGTCAATGCCTGTGGCAGTAGGTCTCCCATGAGGCGCGCCGCCTGCTGCTCGTACGAACCACCCAGAGGATGGATGAACACCATGCCCTGCGCCGCAGCGTCGGCCGCCTCGTAGTCGCGGTCCTCGCCCAAGGCTACGCGCGAGGCCACGACGATGCGGTTGCCGCTGCGGTAATTCAGCCGCAGGCGCACGGTCTCCACGTCCTCGCGCTCGGACAACCGGCGCAGCAGATCGGGACGGGCTCCGGTGAACCCATAGATCGACTGATCGGCATCACCCACGGCGAACAGCCGCATGCCCGCGCGAAAGCACAGCCCTATCACCATGCGGTGCAGCGCCACGCCGAGGTCCTGGTACTCGTCGACAACGAGGATCGGATACTTGGCGAGCAGCGCCTGCTGCAGCCACGGGTTGTTGCGCAGCGCTCGCACTGCCAGCAGCGGCATGTCGTCGAAGTCGATCATGCCCCGCCGGCGCAGCTCTGCTTCGTAGGCTTCCACCAGCTCTGAGAGCTCCGGATCGGTCTCACGCCACGCCGCGCTGTCGCGGTTCAGGATCGAACGGCGATGGTTGCCGAGTCGGAAATCCCAGTCCTGGGGGTTGCCGGGGTCATCCACCGTGCGGGCGAGTGTGTCGGCCAGCGCTGCCTGCCGCTCGGCCCGGGTGGCCACGCCAAAACCGTCCGGCAGCCCCAGCCCAGCGACCTTGGCGTAAGGCAGAACGATCTGCGTGAGCGAGAACGAATGCACCGTCCCGATAAACACGCGTCCGCCAGGCTCCACCCCCAGGGCGGCCAACCGGTCCTCAAGCTCGCGCGCGCACTCATTGTTGTAGGTGATGCAGGCCACCCCGCGCGGTTCGTGCACGTCCTCGGCGAGCATGCGCGCCATCTTGGTCGTGAGCGTTTTGGTCTTCCCGCTCCCGGGTCCTGCCAGCACGACGCAATGGCCGCGGGACTCGTAGGCCGCCCATTGCCCCGGATTGCGCCGGAGCTGTGACGCCGCCCGCAAGTAGGCCGCACGATCAGACACGTTCGACCACGTAGGCAATGGCACCAGCGATGTAGGCCGGCGGCGCGATGCCTGTGATGCGGGAGGCCAGGCGCTGTGCGAACCGCCCCTTGCCGACGGATTCGATCAGCTTGAGGTAGTTCTCAGGGTCGAGGGTATCGGGGTCTTTGTCCCATTCGCTCACCCACGCCGCCCGCTCCTCGCTGAGGTTCTGCTCCCTTAGCGTTTCGACAATCGGCTCGATGAAGTCGCCGTCAAACAAATTGACCTCGAGCGTATCGATATTGGTGAATACGCCATGCTGAGCACATCTCGTACGGAATCGGTGACCGTCTTGGATGCCTCCCAACTCCGTGATCAGCTCCGCCGGCACCACACCTGTGCGCTGCTTTTCGATTGTTCGGATCAGCTTCAGCGCGCGATTGCGGCCGAGAGGCTGTTGCGCGCCTCTAGGATCCCAATCGGTGAGGATAGCGAAGGGAATGCCAAGCGCCGTCAGGAACTTCGCATAGGGCGTGAAGTTCGTGCCAGCCACCGAGCACACGGTGATGCCGAGATGGTCGAGGTCGTGCCCCATCGAAGCAGCGAACACAGGCAGCAGGAATTTCTCGGCATCCCCTTCGACCAGGATGATCCCACGCGCGAACAACATCTCGGCACGCGTCACGTCCAGGTAGCGCGCGAGATCGTCCTCTTCGTCCTTGGTGAGTTCGATCGAAGCCGCCGAGGTGGCGACGGATCCCCCATCCGTTGTGTCGCGCAGCAACACCAGGGAGCGCAGCGGAGCGACGCTCGCGATCTGCGGCGAGTGGGTCGTCAGCAGCAGCGACAGCGGCTGGTCCCCTTCTTCGCCTGCGAGGCCTTCGAACAGATGACGGTACACCGAGCGCTGCAGGTGCGGGTGCAGATGGGCCTCCGGCTCTTCGATCGCCAGCAACGTGTGGTCGCGCCGGTTCTCGGCCATCATTTGCCGCAGCTCCAGGGCCTTTAGCGTGAGGAAGGCGACGTTGGCCGAGCCCAGACTGGCCTCGCTGATGGTGCGCAGGCCTCCATCGATCAGCAGACGAAGGTTACGGAACAGCCGCGCCACATCCGTCGTGCCGAAGCCCAGGCTGGGGTGGATGTCCTGCTTGGGACCGCTCATGGACGCGAACAGCTCTTGCAGGCCCTGCTCCAGGCTCCGCACGGACGGGAACTCCGCCAGTTGGCCGGTCGCCACCTGAACGGCATCGCGCACCCCCGCGAGGTCCCCGCTCGCCACGCTCGCGAACGCGCGCTCGAGCAAGGGCCGCAGAGGCGAGCGGCGCCAGATGGCCAGGTCGCCCTCAGCATCGCGTAGCGCGGGCAACAGATCCATGGCGATGCGCCGTCTGAGGTCGTGTCCGAATCGCTTGGTCTCGGCCTCGCCGCCGTAGCAGAGAAACTCGTAGTCGTCGTCGGATTGGGGCAGCCCATCGAGGCCCGGGATCGGCCGGAACTCGTAGGTGAGCCGCACGGTGTGCGGATCGCTGTCGAGCCGGAAGTCCGTGAGCTGGGCCAGCAGGTCCAGATCGCCCTCGAAATCCTGCAGTTCGACGAACACCTTGATCTTTATCTCGTCGAGAAACTCGTCCAGGCCGTCCCAGAAGTCACCCTGCCCCAGTTGCCGGGCGCTGTCGGGCAGGCTGGGATCGAAGATCAGGCGCAAGGCGTGCAGCAGGTTGCTCTTGCCGACGCGGTTCTCGCCCACGATGACGACGTTGCCGCCCAGGGCGGCGTCGACCTCGCGAAAGTTGCGGAAGTTGCGGATGCAGATCCGAGTGAGCTTCATGCCTCATCCTGATATCTGGTTTCTCGGCGCGGCTCAGTCGGCTTCGATCCCGGCGCGCAGCGCCGCCGCCAGAACGGCGTCCCGTAGTGCAGCGTTGCGCGCCAACGGACCACCGACGTGCCGGCCGCTCAGCACGCCGTCCAGCCGATCCCCGAACAGCACCAGCGCGTGGTCGCGGTCCCGTTGGCGCGACATCCACAGCAGGCCATCGACGTCTGGGAACTGGTGGTACAGCGCCTGGGCCCATAGAGCCGTGTCCGGATAGTCCCGCGACGGACTGGCGATCAGCTCCTGCTTGGGAACCTTCAGGCGATGCAGGCCTTCGCTCGTCAGGTCCACGAGTCGGAGGTCTCGATTGGGCACTACCTCGCCATGGCCGCGCTGCGCGAAGTCGTCGAGGTCCACGGACTTGTCGGGCGCGTCGATCGGCACGTCGTGGAACACGGTCTCGAAGATCGCGCAGTCCAGCGTGGAGCCACCGTACAGGTAGGGAACCACCTGACCCTTGGCATCGCGGATCGGCGCGAAGCGCGTCGGCTTGCGCACCCGTCCTGTCGCGTCTATGCCGGGGTTGAAGCTCTCGGGGGCGAAGGCGGTATCGTGGATGACGTGAATCACCCGGCCTGCCGGCCAGCGGTCGAATAGGGGATCGAGAGGCGAGACCGGCGCGCGGCAGCTCAAGCCGCACTCTCCTCGGCATCGCGCCGTGCAGCCTGCACGACAGCGTCCGGATCACTGGCCAGCAGATCGACCGGGCGCGCGCTGTCCGGCAGCCCACCGTTGTTCGAGGCGAACCACAACGCAAGCTTCCAGGGTGTCTTGCGCCCACCGAAGGCCTCCAGCACTTCCTGCACCGCCTTGATCGGCTTGCCGTTGTCGAACTGGAAAGCTGGATAGATGTCGCGCTCGCGCGCCGCCTTGTCGGGATGCGGCACAGCGAACACTTGGCGACGCTTGCGCCAGTTGTCGGCCAGGGCCGCGCGGTTGCTGGCCTGCGAGCCGTTGGCATCGGCGAGTTGCTCGGCGGTGAAGTAGCCGAACTCGTTGAGGATACGGGCGTGGCGGCGCGCGAGCCGCTGCGCCATCTCCACTTCGACGAAACTGGGCGCGAGCATGCGCGCGGTCATGAAGTCGACCATTTCCTCCATGCGGCGCTCGCGCACCGCGGCAACCTTCTCGGCCAGCAGGCGGTCGAGCAGGGGCAGTGAGGCCAGCAACGTGTTGGAAGTTGCCTCATCCGCCACCTCGAGGACGAAGGCTCGGCCAGCGCCTGGATCACGCCCCCGCTCTCCGCGGTAAGGCTGCACGGTGAGCACGTCACCCTGCAGCGTGAGGGATGCGGTCTTGCCCATCGCGTGAACTCCAGTTGACGAAATTGATGAAATTATACATCGGAAGATCAAATTGGTCGACTCTGGACATCGGACATCCAGGAGCCGCCGGCACAGAAGGCCTCCTCGCTAGAATCCAGCTATACTGGATAAAACATCAGTACTCCGTTTGATGACCGCTGCTACCCTTCCGGTCGATCGCCTCGATCCGCTCGCCCTGCCAACCCGCCCAGACCCGCAAGTGCCTGGGCGGGGGGATGTCGCCCTGCCGGGCGTCTGGCGCGGCGACGAACTCGGCCGCCAGCCGGCCACCGTGGTGCCGACAGGGTGGCAACGACTCGACCGTGAGCTGCCGGGTGGCGGATGGCCCAGCCAATCGGTGACTGAAGTCCTGGCATCCCAGCCTGCGGTCGTCGAATGGCGCCTGTTGAGCCCCGCGCTACGGCACATTGCCGAGCGCGGCGGCCAGATCGTCGTCGTCGCGCCGCCGCGCCAGCCCTTCCTGCCGGGCCTGCGGCACGAGGGCCTGGACGAACGGCGCTTCGTGTGGGTCCAGGCCGAGGCGCCCGCCGAGCGGCTGTGGGTCTCCGAGCAGTTGATCAAGGCCAATGCCTGCGGTGCGATCGTCGCGTGGCTGCCGCAGGCGCGGCCCGAGCAACTGCGGCGATTGCAGGTCTGCGCGCAATCCTGCCAGAGCCTGGTGTTCCTGTGCCGTCCCGAAGCCGCCCGGCACGAGTCGTCGGCTGCGCCGCTGCGCATCCACGCCGGCTTCGGGCTCGACTGGGAATTGCGGCTGCAGATCCTCAAGCGCCGCGGGCCCACGCTGGACGATCCCATCGCACTGCCGTCGATCCCCGGCGGCCTGGCCTGCGTCATCACGCCCCGGCTGCTGCGCCCGAGCCGGCTGTTCAACCGCGAGGTGCCCGCCGATGCTGTGGGCCGCCCTGTCGTTGCCGTGCGCCCCCGACGGAATACCGCCGTCCAGTGATGCGCTTCATGGACTGGCAACGTGGGCACTGCAGTTCACCCCTCGCGTCGCCATCTCCGATGAAGCCGTCGTCCTGGAGGTGGAGGCCAGCACGCGCCTGTTCGGTGGTCGCAAGGGCCTGCACGATCGCATCGTCGGGGGAGCACGTGAACTCGGCGTCGTCGCCATCGCCTGGGCGCCCAACAGCTTGGCCGCATTGGCCTGCGCCCGCGCAGGCGTCGCCAATGGCATGCGCAAGCCGCTGTCGGAGTTGCTGGATGCACTGCCGATGGAGGCCCTGTCGGCGACTGCACCGCACCGCATCACGCTGGCCCAGCTCGGCTGCCGCACGCTGGGGGAACTGCGTCGCCTGCCGCGGGGCGGCATCAGCCGGCGCTTCGGCAAGGAACTGCTGAACGCGCTCGACCAAGTCTACGGCTTGCGGCCCGAGGCGCACCGCTGGATCGAGCTGCCTGAAACCTTCTCGGCACGGCTGGAGCTGATGGCGCGCGTCGAGACAGCGCCCGCACTGCTCTTCGGTGCTCGCAGGCTGCTGGTACAACTGTGCGGCTGGCTGGCCGCGCGGCATGCCGGCACCACGGCGTTCGTGCTGCGCTGGGCACACGACGCCGCGCGCGCGCGCAGCGCCGGCGACGGCGGTGAATTGACGATCCGCACCGCGCAGCCGATGCGCGACGTCGAGCACCTGTGTCGGCTTCTCGCCGAGCACCTGGCCCGCGTCGCGCTGCAGGCGCCAGTGGGCGATCTCGAACTGGCAGCAGTCGATGTGGCTCCGCTGGAGGAACACAGTGCGTCGCTGCTACCGGGCCCGAAGAACGATGGCGAGTCGCTCGCTCTGGTGCTGGAGCGCATCGCCGCACGGCTGGGGCCGCAGCGCGTGCTGCGGCCGGTTCTGCTCGAAGATCACCGCGTCGAGTGGGCGCAGCACTGGCAACCGGCGCCACAGCCCTTGCCCCGGCTGCGCGTCGCACCGCCGTTGATCCCGCAACCAACCTTCCTCCTGCCCAGGCCTTTGCGGTTGGCGATACGCGAACACCGACCGCTGTACCAGGGCCCTCTGATGCTGCTGGCCGGACCGCACCGTATCGAAGGAGGCTGGTGGCACCGGGTCGACGATGACGCGGCGCAGGAAACCCGCCACGTGGAGCGCGACTACTGGGTGGCGCTGAGCGAGCACGCCGGCGTGCTCTGGATCTTCCGGGAGCGCCTGGCCGGCGATGACACGGCGTGGTTCCTGCACGGATCGTTCGCGTGAGCCGCCATGGCAAGCCCGTCGTCTTCCTTGCCGGACTACGCCGAATTGCGGTGCGTCAGCAACTTCAGTTTCCTGCGTGGGGCGAGCCACCCCGAGGAGCTGGTCGAACGCGCGAAGAAGTTGGGCTACACGGCGTTGGCGATCACCGATGAGTGCTCGATGGCAGGCGTCGTGCGCGCACACGTGGCCGCCAAGGAACATGGGCTGACGCTGCTGATCGGCAGCCAGTTTGCGATCGAGGCCGAGGAACCGCTCGCGCCGTTCACGCTGATCGTGATCGCGTGCAACGGCGATGGCTACGGCAACCTGTGCGAGTTCATCACGCGACTGCGCCGGGCATGCGCAAAGGGTAGCTACCGGCTGCGCGCACAGGACATCGACCCGCAGGCATTGGCCGATTGCGTGGTGCTGGTCTCCCCGCAGCGGGCGGCCACGCCCGGGCAACTGCTCGCCGTGGCGCGCTGGGTGCTGGACCGCTTCATGGGCCGATGCTGGCTGGCGGTGGAACTGCTGCGTCGGCTGGACGACGAGATGTGGCTGCACCGGCTGCGCGAGGTCAGCGGGCTCACCGCGATCCCGCTGGTGGCCTGCGGCGACGTGCACATGCACCTGCGCTCGCGCAAGGTCTTGCAGGACGTGCTCACCGCCACGCGGCTGAACCAGCCGTTGACGAAGTGCGGCCGCGCGCTGCAGCCCAACGCCGAGCGTCACTTGCGCTCGCGGCTGAGGCTCGCGCAGACCTATCCGTCCGAACTGCTCACCGAGACGCTGCACGTCGCGGCGCGCTGCAGCTTCAGCCTCGACGAACTGCGCTACCACTACCCGGACGAGGTGGTGCCCGCGGGCGAGACGCCGGCGAGTCATCTGCGGCGCATCACCTACGAGGGCGCCGGGCGGCGCTGGCCGGACGGCATCCCGGCCCAGGTACAGGAGCAGATCGAGCACGAGCTGGCGTTGGTCGCCGAACTGAAGTACGAGCATTATTTCCTGACGGTCGCCGACATCGTGGCCTACGCACGATCGAGACACATCCTCTGCCAGGGTCGCGGCAGCGCGGCCAACTCGGTGATCTGCTACTGCACGGGCGTCACCGAAGTCGACCCGTCGCGCATGTCCACGCTGTTCGAGCGCTTCATCAGCCGCGAGCGCAACGAGCCGCCGGACATCGACATCGATTTCGAGCACGAGCGACGAGAAGAGATCGTTCAGTATCTCTACGAGAAATACGGTCGCGATCGTGCCGCGCTGACGGCCACGGTGATCAGCTACCGCTCGCGCAGCGCGATCCGCGACGTCGGCAAGGCGCTGGGGTTCGATGCCGCCACGCTGGATACGCTGGCCAAGGGCCACCACTGGTGGGACGGCGCCGGGATCGCCCCCGAGCGGCTGGCCGAGGCAGGGCTGTCGCCCGAGAGCCTGAAGGCGCGGCAACTGATCCAGCTGACGGCACAACTGATCGGCTTCCCGCGCCACCTGAGCCAGCATGTCGGCGGCTTCGTGCTGACGCGCGGGCCGCTGTCGAGGATGGTGCCGATCGAGAACGCGGCGATGGAGGATCGCACGGTCATCGAGTGGGACAAAGACGACCTGGACGCCATGGGCCTACTCAAGGTCGACGTGTTGGCCTTGGGCATGCTGAGCGCGATCCGCAAGGCGCTCGCCTACATCGGCGAGCGCAAGGGCCACGTGTTCGAGCTGCAGGACATCGCGCCCGAGGACCGCCAGACCTACGAGATGCTCTCGCGCGCCGACACCGTCGGCGTGTTCCAGGTCGAGTCGCGCGCGCAGATGAGCATGCTGCCGCGGCTGCGTCCCCAGCGCTATTACGACCTTGTGATCCAGGTCGCGATCATCCGCCCGGGCCCGATCCAGGGCGGCATGATCCATCCCTATCTGCGTCGGCGCGAAGGCAAGGAACCGGTGAGCTATCCGAGCGAGGCCCTGCGCCAGGCATTGGGGCGCACGCTGGGGGTGCCGATCTTCCAGGAGCAGGTGATGCAGGTCGCGATGCTGGCGGCCGGTTTCACGGCGGGCGAGGCCGATGGGTTGCGTCGCGCGATGGCGGCATGGAAGCGCAAGGGCGGTCTGGAGAAGTACCACGCCAAGCTGGTGGACGGCATGGCCGCGCGCGGCTACGACCCCGCGTTTGCCGAAGCCATCTTCTTGCAGATCCATGGCTTCAGCGAGTACGGGTTCCCCGAGAGCCACGCCGCCTCATTCGCCTTGCTCGTCTATGCCTCGGCCTGGATCAAACGGCATTACCCCGCGGAGTTCCTCGCTGCGCTCCTCAACAGCCAGCCGATGGGCTTCTACAGCCCGAGCCAGCTGGTGCAGGACGCGCGCCGCCACGGCGTGGAGGTGCGGCCGGTCGACGTGATGGCCAGCCACTGGGACTGCAGCTGCGAGGACTTGCCGAACCCGCCGGCGGTGCGGCTGGGGTTGCGCATGATCTCGGGCCTGCCACAGGCAGCGGCCGAGCGCATCGTCGCCGCGCTCGCACAGGCGCCGTTCGATGACGCGCAGGACCTGGCGCGCCGCGCAGCGCTGGACGAGCCGGACATGCGGCGGCTCGCCGGCGCCGACGCGCTCGCGAGCCTCGCGGGTCATCGCCGGCAGCAGGTCTGGGAAGCCGCGGGGCTGAAGACGCCGCCGAAGCTGCTGCGCGACGCGCCCGTTCGCGAAGACTTCCTGGAGCTGCCGCCGGCGCCCGAGGGCGAGGAGATCGTGTTCGACTACGCGAGCACGGGGCTCACGTTGCGGCGCCATCCGCTGGCGCTGTTGCGGCCGATGCTGCGCAAGCGGCGCCTGCAGAGCGCCGAGGAACTGCACGAGCTGCCCGACGGCGCCCTGGTGCGCTGCTGCGGGATCGTCACGCTGCGTCAGCAGCCCGAGACGGCCAAGGGGACGATCTTCGTGTCGCTCGAGGATGAGAGCGGCGTGGTGCAGGTGATCGTCTGGAAGCACGTGCGCGACGCTCAGCGCAGCGCGCTATTGCAATCGAAGCTGCTGGCCGTGTACGGGCGCTGGCAGCGCGAGGGCGAGATCCGCAACGTGCTCGCGCAGCGGCTGCTGGATCTCACACCGCTGCTGGGGCGGCTGGCGCAGGCGACCAGCAGCCGGGATTTTCATTGAAGCGCTCAAGGAGATCGTGCTGGATCGACCGCTGTGGATCCCCGCCTTCGACCGTAAGCGGACATTTACGCTCTTCGAGGCCGATACTCCATGGTCTGCAACCTGCAAAGCGCGGCCCAGCATCGCCTAGTCCGAACCTCGATAAGCGTGACCGCAAAGGCTGAACCAGCGACCCGCCCTGCCGGGGCCCTGCCGGGGCGCGGCTGAAGCGCGGCGCCAGTGCAGGCTGCACTACGCCATTTCGTTCAAAGAAGGTGGCTCTCGCGACGTTATAGGCGTGTTCGGGTGCCTCCGCCATGTCGAGCACGGGCAGCACGCACGCATCAGTGCTCTCGAACAATCGGTTTCACTCTTCGCGCGAACGGGTTGCGAAAACCGCATTCAGCTTTCTTTTTCAGCCGCGGCCAACGAGTACGGTCCCACTGCACTTCGAAGTCATCGTCATCGGATTCATGCGCGGATTGTCGTCGGCGCGCCGCTGTATAGTAGAATCGGGAGCCGGCGACAGCCCTGTCGCACCGGATCCCGATGATGGCTGGAT
>OEIU01000770.1_pt1 | contig 25998 bp, 17 predicted proteins | sample 1539221 | NCBI WGS metagenome assembly OEIU01 (sample SAMN03792071, study PRJEB22550) | activated sludge metagenome | feature: wastewater treatment plant; material: activated sludge; isolation source: Wastewater treatment plant of a petroleum refinery complex | place: Argentina: Zarate | collected...
CGGGGCTTCGCCGGGAGGCGGAGGGGTTGTGGGCCCGGGGCGCCCCGCTTCGGGTCGTCATCGACCGGCTCCGTGCCCGTGCCACTCGGGGAGAAGCCCACCCGCCCTCCAGGACCACCATGTACCGCTGGTTCGCGGAATCCCGATGGCAGGCACGCGCGGGGCCGGCCGCGGCCTAACGGTGCTCCGGGTTCTCGAAGTCGAAGCGGCAGCCCGCGTCCCACTCGGAGCGCTGGTTCCCGTGGGCCGGGATCCCCCCTGCGTCCTTCAGGAGCCGCGCGACGTGGATGAGGTTCCACGTCATGAACGTCGTGTTCCGGTTGGTGAAGTCGTTCTCCGGCCCGCCCGAGCCGGGGTCCAGATAGCTCGGGCCGGGGCCCGCCTCGCCGATCCAGCCCGCGTCGGCCTGCGGCGGGATCGTGAAGCCCAGGTGCTGGAGCGCGTACAGGATCTCCTGCGCGCAGTGCTTCACCCCGTCCTCGTTCCCCGTGATCAGGCACCCCCCGACGCGCCCGTAATAGGCGTACTGGCCCGCGTCGTTCAGCAGGTGGCTGTTGCCGTACAGCCGCTCGATGACCCGGGTGCAGACCGAGCTCTTCTCCCCCAGCCAGATCGGGGAGGCGATCACCAGGATGTCCGCGGCCATCACCCGGTCGAAGATCCCCGGCCAGTCGTCGCGGTCCCAGCCGTGCTCGGTCATGTCCGGCCACACGCCGGTGGCGATGTCGTGGTCGAGCGCGCGGATCTCGTCGACCTCCACCCCGTTCGCCCGCATGATGTGGGTCGAGATGTCGATGAGGCCCTGGGTGTGCGAGCGCTCCGGCGAGCGCTTCAGGGTGCAGTTCACGAAGACCGCCCGGAGATCGCTCACAGGGGCCCCTCCTTCGGCTCGAAGATGTCGCGGTACGTCCGCAGGGCGTACCGGTCCGTCATCCCGGCCACGAAATCCGTTACACGGGTGACGGGATCCGCCTCCTCCGACGCCGGCAGCATCTCCGGGTGCTCCAGGTACCAGCGGAACAGGCTCCGCACCACGCCCCGGGCCCGCTCCGCCTCGTGACTCGCCGGCGGCGCCAGGCAGACGTTCTGGAACATGAACCGCCGCAGCCGCAGGAACGCCGCGCCCACCTCGTCGGACTGGCGGATCCGGTCGCCGTCGGCGCTCGCGTCCACCACGTCCGCCACCAGCGCCGTCAGCCGCTGCGACGTCGTCCCGCCGAGGACGGCGACCTCGTCGGCGGGCAGGTCCTCCTCCCGGATCACCCCGGCGCGCAGGGCGTCCTCGATGTCGTGGTTGACGTAGGCCACCCGGTCGAGGAGCCGCACGATCTGCCCCTCCAGGGTCGCCGGGAGCCCCGGGCCAGTGTGGTGGAGGATCCCGTCGCGGACGGCGTCGGTCAGGTTCAGGCCCCGGCCGCCGCGCTCGAGCACCCCGACCACCCGCAGGCTCTGGACGTTGTGCTCGAAGCGGCGGTCGTGCTCGGCCCGCAGGATCTCGTCGAGCGCCGCCTCCCCCGCATGGCCGAACGGGGCGTGGCCCAGGTCGTGGCCCATCGCGATCGCCTCGACCAGGTCCTCGTTCAACGCCAACGCCCGGGCGGTCGTCCGCGCCACCGCCGACACCTCCAGGGTGTGGGTCAGCCGCGTCCGGTAATGGTCGCCGACGGGGGCCACGAACACCTGCGTCTTGTGCTTCAGCCGTCGGAACGCGGTGGTGTGGAGGATCCGGTCCCGGTCGCGCTGGAAAGCGGTCCGCAGCGGGCACGGCTCCTCCGGCCGCTCCCGCACCGCATCCTCCGCCCGCGCGGCGCGGGGGCCCAGCGCCGGCTCCCGCGGCGTCACGGGCGCCGCGGCCATGTCAGGCTCCCGGGCCGAGCGGGATCGGGAAGACCCACGGCCCCGGCGTGAGGCGCGGGCCGTCGCCGTCGTCGCGAACGGTGCCCACCGTCACCGTCAGCCGGCGCACCCCGTCGGGGATCGCCGGCGCGACCACCAGGGTCCCCTGGAGCCGGTTGCCCTCGGGTCGCGCGTCCGTGGCCGCGACCCGGTAGCGGCGGCCGGCGTCGTCCACCGCGATCACGTCGAGCATCCGCATCTCCCCGCGGGTGCGGGCGTCGGACGCGTGGCACATGTAGCCGATGCGGGTGCCGCCGTCGTGGCGCTCCAGCGCCACCAGCGCGATGTCGAGGCCGCCCGCCGACTGCGCCTGCCCCACCGGGATGACCTCGCGCAGCGTCGCCGGCACCAGCACCACCGCGTCCGGGAACGGCTCCGGCACCTCGCCCCACTCCTCCGGGGCCTCCGGGGGGTCCGCGCCCGGCGCGTCGAGCGTCGCGAACGAACGGTGCTTCCACACCCCCGGGTGCTCGCGGAACAGCTCCACCAGGGTGTGGTGGGAGAGCGCGCGCCCATCGTCCGGCACGAACACCCCGCGCACCTCGCCGGTCGTGCCCCGCACCAGCGAGAAGTACGCCGCCGGGGGGCCGGACGGCTCCGACCGGTCGGCGTACTGCATCCGCTCGATGCGCCAGCCCTCCACCAGCAGCTCCATCAGGTCGCCGAGGGAGGCGAGCTCGAACCGGGCGTCATCGAGCCCCATGGGAGGCCCTAGCCGGCGCCGAGGGCGGCGCGGCCCGCCGCGATGCGCGCCGTCTGCACCCGGAACGGCGAGCACGACACGTAGTCGAGGCCGGCTCGGTGGAAGAACGCCACCGACGCGGGGTCGCCCCCGTGCTCGCCGCACACCCCGAGCTTGATGCCCGGCGTCGCCTCCCGCGCATCCGCCGCCGCCATCTCCACCAGCTTCCCCACCCCCGGCTGGTCGATCGTCTCGAACGGGTTGTACGCGATGACGTTGTTGGCCAGGTAGTAGGCCAGGAACTTCGTCTCCGCATCGTCGCGGCTGAAGCCGAGGGTCGTCTGGGTCAGGTCGTTGGTGCCGAACGAGAAGAAGTCGGCCTGCAGCGCGATCGTGCCCGCGCGCAGCGCCGCCCGCGGCAGCTCGATCATGGTGCCCACCGCGTAGGCGACCGTGGTGCCCCGCTCGCGCAGCACCGTCTCGGCCACGTCCACGATCTGCTCCCGCATGATCCGCAGCTCGTCCTCGAACCCGACGAGCGGGACCATGATCTCCACCTCCGGCGCCGCACCCGTCTCCTCCTTCACCACGCAGGCGGCGTTCATGATCGCCGCGACCTGCATGCGGTAGACGTCCGGCCACTCGATCCCCAGGCGGCAGCCGCGGGTGCCGAGCATCGGGTTCACCTCGTGCAGCTGCTCCACCCGGCGCAGCTGGGCCTCCGCCTCGGCGTCCGGCCTCCCCACGGCCTTCGCGACCGCCACGCGCGAGTGGAGCTCCATGATGTCCGGCAGGAACTCGTGGAGCGGCGGGTCGAGCAGTCGGATCGTGACCGGCAGCCCCGCCATCGCCCGGAAGATGCCCTCGAAGTCGGACTGCTGGAAGGCCCGGAGCTGATGGAGGAACTCGACGCGCTCGGCGGCGTCCTCGGCCATGATCATCGACTGCACGATCGGCAGGCGGTCCTCGCCCTGGAACATGTGCTCCGTGCGGCACAGGCCGATGCCCTCCGCGCCGAACTCCCGGGCCCGCGCGGCGTCCTCCGGGGTGTCGGCGTTGGTGCGCACCCGGAGGCGGCGGTTGCGGTCCGCCCACTCCAGGATCGTGACCAGCGACGGGTTGTGCGGGTCGGGCGGCAGCAGCGGGGCGTCGCCGGCGAAGACGCTGCCGCTGGTGCCGTCGATCGTGATGCGGTCGCCCTCCCGGAACGTCTCGCCGGCGATCGTGATCGACCCGTCGTCGGCGAAGCGGATCGCCGTCACCCCGCACACCGCCGGGGTGCCCATGCCGACCGCGACGATCGCGGCGTGGCTGGTCTTGCCGCCCCGGGCGGTCAGGATCCCCTGCGCCGCGACCATCCCGTGGAAGTCGTCGGGGGTGGTCTCGTCGCGCACCAGGATCACGTCCTCCCCCGCGGTGCCGAGGCGCTCGGCATCATCGGCGGTGAAGACGATGGCCCCGGTGGCGGCGCCGGGCGAGGCGGCCACGCCGGTCGCGAGCGCCTCGGAGGCCTTGCGCGCATCGAGCTGCGGCAGCAGCAGCTGGCGGACCTGGTCGGGATCGACGAGCTGCACCAGCGACTCGTCCTCGGTCACCAGGCCCTCGGCCACCAGGTCGACCGCGATCCGGGCCATGGCCTGCGCCGAGCGCTTCCCGTTGCGCGTCTGGAGCATGTAGAGGGCGCCGTCCTCGATGGTGAACTCGACGTCCTGCATGTTCCGGTACGTCGTCTCCAGCATCCGCATCGTCCTGATGAGCTCGTCGAACGCCTCGGGCAGCTCGTCCTTCAGCTCCGCCAGGGGCCGCGGGGTGCGGATGCCGGCCACCACGTCCTCGCCCTGGGCGTTGATGAGGAAGTCGCCGAAGGGCTCGCCGGCCTCCCCCGTCACGTTGTTGCGCGTGAACGCCACCCCCGTGCCGGACCGCGGGCCGGTGTTGCCGAACACCATCTGCTGGACGTTCACCGCCGTCCCCAGCTCGTAGGGGATCCGGTTGAGGCGCCGGTAGTCGTGGGCCCGCTTGTTGTCCCACGACTCGAAGACCGCGCTGATGGCGGCGTCCAGTTGGGCGCGCGGCTCCTGGGGGAAGTCCTCGCCCCTGGCGTCGCGGTAGATGCCCTTGTACGTCTCGACCAGGCCGGCGAGGTCCTCGGCGGTCAGGTCGACGTCCTGCTCGACCCCGCGCTCACGCTTGAGGGCCGCGAGGGCCTCCTCGAACAGGCTCTTCGGGACCTCCGACACGACGTCGCCGAACATCTGGATGAACCGGCGGTACGAGTCGTAGGCGAACCGCGGGTTGCCCGTCCGCGTCGCCAGGCCCTCCACCGAGCGGTCGTTGAGCCCCAGGTTCAGGACCGTGTCCATCATCCCCGGCATCGAGAACTTGGCGCCGCTGCGGACCGACACCAGCAGGGGGTTCCCCGCGTCGCCGAGGGTCTTGCCCGCGGCCGCCTCCAGGGCGGCGAGATGCTCGGACACCTCGTCGTCGAGGCCCTCGGGGAACGCGTGGCCGCCCTTCAGGTAGGCGATGCAGGTCTCGGTGGTGATGGTGAAGCCCTTCGGCACCGGGAGCCCCAGGCGGGTCATCTCCGCGACGTTCGCGCCCTTTCCGCCGAGCAGGTCGCGCATCTCGCGCGACCCCTCCGCGAAGTCGTACACCCGCTTGACGCCCACGCCGGTGCTCACCGTGCCCCTCCCCCGTCCGTGACCTGCTCGAAGTCGGCGATCCGCGTCAGCAGCGCCGCCGCGTCGCGGACCAGCCCGTACCGCCGCGCCCGCACCCCGGGGTCCTCGGCGTTGACCAGCACGTCGGTGAAGAACCGGTCCACAGCCGCGGCGAGCGGCCCCGCGGCCCGCAGCGCCGCCGGCAGGTCGCGCCCGTCCAGGGCCGCGCCGATGCCGGGCCGGGCGGCGGCGATCGCGTCGCGCAGCGCCGCCTCGCCCGGGTCGTCGCCGGGCGCCACGGGCGCGTCCTCGGCCGGACCCTTGCGGGCGATGCGCCCCAGGCGGGTCGCCGCCGTCCACGCGGCCGCCCATTCGGGCGTGCCCCGCTCCGCCTGGACCTGGCGCGCCCAGCCGGCGATGGAGGGGGCGCCGTCGAAGACCCGGCCGGCGGCCTGCACGGCCTCGGCGCCCACGCCCTCGGCGGCGAGCAGGTGGCCGATGCGCTCGAACAGGAACGGCATCACCTGGGTCGCGGTGCCCATCGCGTCGTGGACCAGGTCGGCGCCCTGCGCCCGCAGCAGCTCGTGCGCCGCCAGCAGCACCGGCGCCGGGTCGAAGTCCCAGCCGCGGTCGAGCGCGATCCGCACCAGGCCGGTGGCGGCGCGCCGCAGGCCGTAGGGGTCCTTCGACCCGGTGGGGGCCTCATCCACCGCGAACGCGCCGACCAGGTTGTCGAACTTCTCGGCGGCCGCCACCAGCGCGCCCACCTCGCCCGACGGGAGCGGCGAGTCCGGGCCCTCGGGCAGATAGTGCTCCTCCACGGCGGTGGCGACCACGTCGGCGAACCCCTCGCGACGGGCGTACTCGGCCGCCACGTACCCCTCGAGCTCCGAGAACTCGGCCACCAGCACGGCGCCCTGGTCGGCCTTCGCCAGGCGGGCCGCCTCCTCGGCGGCCTCGCGGGTGAGGGCATCCACCTCGGCGGCGTCGGCCAGCAGCGCCACCAGGGAGACCAGCCGGTCCCGCTTCTGCGCCATCGTGCCGAGCCGCTTGTGGAAGACGATCGCGTCCAGGCGGGCGTCGAGCGCCGCCAGGCCGGCTTCCAGGTCGCGGTCGAAGCTGAACTCGGCGTCCTGGAGCCGCGCGTCGAGCACGTCCTCGTTGCCGCGGGTGATCACGTCGGCGTGCGCAGGGTCGCCGTTGCTCACCGCCAGGAAGGCGGGCAGCAGGTCGCCGGAGGCGTCGCGCAGCGGGAAGTAGCGCTGGTGGCCCTGCATCGCCGTGACCAGCACCCGCGACGGCAGGCGCAGGTGGCGGGCGTCGAAGCGGCCGGTGATCACGCTCGGCCACTCGACCAGGAACACGACCTCCTCCATCTTGCCGCCCGGGTCGCTCCAGCTCCCGCCGGCCTGCGCAGCGGCCTCGTCCAGGCCGCTGACGATCTGGGCGCGGCGCGCGTCGTGGCCGGGCACCACGGCGACGGCCTCCAGGGCCGACTCGTAGGAGGCGGGGTCCCCGATCGTGGCGGGCCCGCCGAGGAAGCGGTGCCCCTGGCTCACGTCGCCGGAGCGGAGGCCGTGGAGCTCGAACGGGACGGTCTGCTCGTCGAGCTTCGCGACGATCCAGCGGACGGGTCGCGAGAACCGCAGGCCGGTGCCGTCGCCCCAGCGCATCGTCTTGGAGAAGCGGAGCCCGTTCACCAGCCGGGCGGCCAGGTCGGGCACCACGTCGGCCACCGCGCGGCCCTCGCTGGTGAGGTCCGCGAAGACGAACTCACGGCCGTTTTCCTCCCGCACCACCAGGTCGCCCACCGCGATCCCCTGCCCGCGGGCGAAGCCCTCGGCCGCCCGGGTGGGCGCGCCGTCGGGGCCGAAGGCGGCGGCGGCCGCGGGGCCGCGGACGCTGCGCGACGTGGCGGGCAGCTCTGCGGGCAGACCCTCGACGCGCACCGCGAAGCGGCGGGGGGCGACCGACAGGTGGACCCCCGCGCCGTCCAGCCCGGCGGCGTCGAGCGCGGACCGGACGAGCCCTGGCGCCTGCTCGATGATCTCGCGGCACGCCGAGGATGGAAGCTCCTCGCAGCCGACCTCCAGCAGGAGGTCAGGCATCGGCGGCCCCGGATACCTCCGCCAGGGGCTCGGCGACCGGCGTCACCAGCTCCAGGTACGCCCGTGCGCACTGGGCGGCGAGCGCCCGCACCCGCCAGATGTAGGCGCCGCGCTCGGTCACGCTGATGACGCCCCGGGCGTCGAGCAGGTTGAAGGCGTGGCTGCACTTCAGCACCTGGTCGTAGGCGGGCAGCACCAGGTCGGCCTCGAGGCAGCGGCGGCACTCCCCCTCGTGCCGGGCGAACGCCGCGAACAGCGCGTCGGTGTCGGCGACCTCGAAGTTGTAGCGGCTCCACTGCGCCTCGTTGCGCTGGTAGAGGTCGCCGTAGGTCACGCCGTGGCCCCACTCCAGGTCGTAGACGGAGCGGACGCCCTGGAGGTACATCGCGATGCGCTCCAGGCCGTAGGTCAGCTCCACCGAGATGGGCGTCAGGTCGATGCCGCCGGCCTGCTGGAAGTAGGTGAACTGGGTGATCTCCATCCCGTCCATCCACACCTCCCAGCCGAGGCCCCACGCGCCCAGCGTCGGCCCCTCCCAGTCGTCCTCGACGAACCGGATGTCGTGCTCCTCGGGCGCGATGCCGAGCGCCCGGAGCGACCCCAGGTACAGGTCCTGCACGTCGTCGGGGGACGGCTTCAGGATCACCTGGTACTGGAAGTAGTGCTGGAGCCGGAACGGGTTCTCGCCGTAGCGGCCGTCGGTGGGACGGATGCTCGGCTCGACGTACGCGACCTTCCAGGGGTCGGGGCCGAGGCTGCGCAGGAGGGTGAACGGATTGAACGTGCCGGCGCCCACCTCCGTGTGGTACGGGGTCGTCACCAGGCAGCCCTGGCCGGCCCAGTAGCCCGCCAGCCGCGCGATCACGTCCTGGAACGTCGCCCCCGCCACGCCTCCGAGCATACCCGTGCGCGGAGGGCCGGACGCCCCGGTCGCGCCGCCCGTCTTGACCGCCGCGGGGCGGGGCGCGTCAATATCGGTGGATGCAGACGCTCGCCGGACCGCCGCTCATCGAGACCAAGCTGCGGCCGCCGGACCGGCGCGCCGGTTTCGTCCCCCGCCCCGAGCTGGTGGCGCGGCTGGAGGCGCAGGTCGCGGCGCACCGCCTGACCGTGGGCCGCGCCGCCGCCGGCTGGGGCCAGACGACGCTGGTGGTCGACTGGCTCGCCGCCCGGGAGGCACCCACGGCGTGGGTCGCGCTCGACGACTCCGACAACGACCCGGCCCGCTTCTGGCGGTACGTCTCGGAGGCCCTCGGCCGCGCGGGCATCGCCCTCGACGCCCAGGCGGTGGGGGCCCTGTCGGGTGCCGACGCCACGCGCGAGCTGGGCCTGACGGAGCTCATCAACGCGGTCGCGGGGGCGACGGAGCGGACGGTGCTGGCGCTCGACGACCTGCACGCGGTCAACGAGCCGTCCATCGTCGACAGCCTCGCGTTCCTGGTGCCGCGGCTGCCCGACAACCTGCGGCTGGTGGTCACCACGCGCACCGACCCGCCCATCGGGCTCGCGCGCCTGCGGGCGCGCGGCGACCTGGGCGAGGTGCGCGCCGGCGACCTGCGCTTCACCGGACAGGAGGCGGCGCGGCTGCTGGGCGACGCGATCGGGGCCGAACTTCCCGCCGACGAGGTCGAGCGGCTCCGCGCGCGCACCGAGGGCTGGGCGGCCGGGCTGTACCTGGCCGGCCTGTCCCTGCGCGGCCGCGACGACGCGGCGTCGTTCATCGCGGACTTCGCCGGCGACGACCGCCTGGTGGTGGACTACCTCGCCGCAGAGGTACTGGAGGGCCAGCCCAGGGAGCGGCGCAACTTCCTGCTGCGCACGGCGATCCTCCCGCGCCTGACCGCCCCGCTGTGCGACGCGGTCACCGGGCGGGAGGGATCGGCCGCCGTCCTGACCGGGCTGGAGCGCTCCAACCTGTTCCTGGTCCCGCTCGACTCGCGCCGCGAGTGGTACCGCTACCACCACCTGTTCGGCGAGCTGCTGCGGCACGAGCTCATGCTGGAGGCCCCCGGCGAGGTGGCCGAGCTGCACCGCCGGGCGTCGCGCTGGTTCGAGTCGCAGGGCGACATGGACGAGGCGATCCATCACGCCTCCGCCGCGGGCGACCTGGCGCGCGCCGCCGACCTCATCGCCGGCTGCTGGGCCGGCTACGAGCGCAGCGGCTGGACCGCCACCACCCAGCGGTGGATGGCGCTGCTGCCCGACGACCGGGTGCGCGCCGACCCCCGGCTGTGCCTGGCGGCGGCGCTCATCGCGATCAACCTGGGCCGGGCGCAGGCCGCGGCCCCGTGGTTGGACGCGGCGGAACGGGCGGCGTCCCTGCCCGGCGCCCCCGGCGACCCGCGGGTGGTCGCGAGCGACGTCGCCGCGGGGCGGTCGCTGGTGGCGCTGCTCTCGGGCGACACGCCCGCGGCCGTCGCGATCGGTCGCGAGGCCCTGACCCTGAGCGAGGGCATCGCCCCGTGGTCCCGGGCGATCGCGTGCCTGGCCCTGGGCATCGCGCTGCATGCCGCGGACGAGCGGGACGAGGCCTATCCGTACCTGGAGGAGGTGGCCGCGCTCGCGGAGACGGCCCAGGCACCGGCGGTGGTCGCGTTGAGCCACCTCGCCGACACCGACCTGGACCGCGGCGACGTGGCCCTCGCCGAGGCCCGGGCGCGGCAGGCCATCGACCTGGCGTCGCAGGAGCGCCACGCCGAGTACCCGCACGCCGCGGGCGCCCACGGCGGACTGGCCCGCGCCCGCTCGCGGCAGGGCGACCACGCCGCCGCCCGCGAGTTCGCCGACCGTGCCGTCGACCTGGCCCGCCGCGGCCACTCGGCCCCCGAGACCGCCCACGCGATCCTGGTGCGGGCGGCGGTGCTCGCCGCGGCGGGCGACCCCGACGCCGCACGGGCCGACGTCGACGAGGCCCGGGCGATGCTGGACGGCGCCGTCGGCGCCGCCAACCTGATCCGGATGGCGGCGCTCGTGGAGCAGCAGCTCGCCGGTCCCGGCGCGAGCGCGACCGGGGGCGGCGCGGCCGCGGTGGGCGGCGACCTGACGGACCGCGAGCTGGCGGTGCTGCGGCGGCTCACCGGCGACGGGTCCGCCCGTGAGATCGCCGCCGACCTGTTCGTGTCGCACAACACGGTGAAGACCCAGATGCGGGCGATCTACCGCAAGCTGGGGGTCGCGACGCGCGACGACGCGGTGGCGACCGCCCGGGAGCGTGGACTGCTGCCGCGCTCGCTGTCCGGGTAGCCGCGGCGGGGTCGGACGCACGCCGAGGGCCCGGCGTGCGCCGGGCCCTCGGGTGGTGCGTCTGCGGTGCGGGTTACGCGCCGGCGGGGCTGGCCTCGGCCTTCCCGTCGCCGTCGCCGTCGCCGTCCGACTCCGAGAAGCCGATCCTGTCGTGGAGGCGGCGCAGCGGGCGCGGGGCCCACCAGTTCCAGTCGCCGAACAGGGCCATCAGGGACGGGACGAGGAGCGCCCGGATGATGGTCGCGTCGATCAGGACCGCCAGGGCCGTCCCGACGCCGAGCTCCTTGATCAGGGTGATCTGGGAGGTTGCGAAGGCGCCGATCGCGACCGCGAAGAGCAGGGCGGCCGCCGTGACGATCCGCCCGGTGCGCTGGAGGCCCACGGCCACCGACTCGCGGGTGTCCATCCCGCTGTCGTGGGCCTCCTTGATGCGGGACAGGAGGAACACCGCGTAGTCGGTGGACAGGCCGAAGGCCATGGCGCCCAGCAGGATCGGCTGCGTGAGGTCCAGGGCGCCGACGCTGTCGTAGTTGAGCAGGCCCTCGAGGCGGCCGTCCTGGAAGACGAAGACCAGGATGCCGAGGGTGGAGCCGAGGGTCAGCAGGTTCATGATCACGGCCTTCACCGGCAGGATCACGGAGCCGGTCATGATGAACAGCGCGACGATCGTGACCGCGGCGATCAGCAGGATCGCGTAGGGCAGGTGCGCCGCGAGGCTCGCCTTCTGGTCCACGAAGCTCGCGGCGAGGCCGCCGACGTCGGCCGGAAAGGGCTCCGGCGTGGCCCGGACGTCGCGGACGAGCTGCTGCGCCGGCTCGGAGAGCCCGTTCTCGACGCCGTAGACGTCGATGCGCCAGGTGTCCGGGCCGACGACGGCCGCCGGGGCCACCCCCGCGACGTTCGGCAGCTCGCCGAGCCGCTGCGCGTAGTCGGCCAGGGCCGCCTCGGCCTCCGGCGTGTCGGGGGCGGTGATCGCGATGTAGACGGGCTGGCTGCGGTCCTGGGGGAAGTCGGAGGCCAGGGTGTCCGCGACCTGGCGCGAGGTGGCGCTGGTGGGCAGGACGCTGGCGTCGACCGAGGTGAACGTGATGCCGAGCAGCGGCAGGGCGACCACGATCAGGGCGATCGCCGTGACGGCGGCCACGGGGCCGGGCCGGCGCATCACCGCGTTGGACAGGCGGTACCAGAAGCCCGAGGTGAGCTGCTCGTCGGCGTGCTCGGAGCGGCTCCGCCAGGACTTCGGGGCCAGGGAGTTGATCCGGCTGCCCAGCAGCGCGAGCACGGCGGGCAGGACCAGCAGGGCGATGGCGGCCGCGATCAGGGCGACCATGACGCCCGCGATGCCCATGGAGAACAGGAAGCGCTGCGGAAAGACCATCAGGCCCGCCAGGGCGGCGGCGACGGTGATCGCGCTGAAGAGGACGCTCTTGCCGGCCGTGCGCAGCGTCGCGGCGAGCGCGTCCCGGCCCGGCCCCCGCTTCGCGATCTCCTCGCGGTAGCGGGAGATGATGAGCAGGCTGTAGTCGATCGCGAGGCCCAGGCTCAGGCCGATCGCCAGGTTGAGGGCGTAGACCGAGAGCGTCATCGCCTCGTTCAGCAGCCCGATGGAGAGGAACGCGCCGAAGATGACCAGCGCGCCCATCAGGGACGGCAGCAGGGCGGCGATGACGCCCCGGAAGACCCAGAGGGACAGCAGGAAGATGATCGGGAAGGCGAACATCTCAGCCTTCGCGAGGTCCTCGCCGATGATGGTGCCGACCTCGTCGCCCACGGCGTCGGCGCCGCCGACCTTGACCGGCTGGGACGCGAGGGACTCGCGGATGCGCTTCGCGGCGTCGCCCGCGGCGTCGTCGGAGATGGGCTTCATGGAGACGGCGATGTACGACTGGGTGCCGTCCGTGGAGATCAGCGCGGAGCCGCCGCCGTTGAAGGCGGTCACGACCTGGCCGACGTCGGGGTCCTGGCGGATGGTCGCGGCGGCGGTCTCGACCGCCGCGCGGCCCTCGCCGGTGCGGACGTCGCTGCCGGGCGAGACGAGGGCGATGACACCCGGGTTGGGGTTGACGCCGGAGGCGTCGCGGATGGTGTCGCGGGCGGAGACGAACTCGGCGGACGGGTCCTCGAACCCGGCGCTCGACAGGTTGGCGGTGAGGGGTCCACCGATCACCACGGCGACCGCGAAGAACGCGACGGCGATGGCGATCACGCGCCACGGCCGGCGGGTGAGAAGGTTGGCGAGGGAGTTCACGGGTGCTCAGCGCTCCTCGGGTCGGGGCGTGGCGGCGGGCTCCTCGACGTCGATGACCTCGACGCCGAGGTTGCCGAGGGTCGCCAGCACCTCGTTGACGGGACGGCCCCCCGGGCCGCCCTCCAGGACGGTGCGGTCATCGCGCACGTGACGGCGCATTCCGGGGATCCCCTGGCAGAAGCGCTCGCTCACCACGCCCCGCACGGTGATCCGGTACTCCCCGCTCATGCGTCCTCCACGTGCTCGGTGACCTGACGGATCGCACGCTCTCGCCATCCCGGGTGAACCGTCATCACCCCGCCCCGATTTCACCCTGGGTGAAATGGGCGGCGCCCTCCCCGCGGTGCGATCGAGACCACCGGTCCTCGATCGGCCCATGCGCCGGGGGAGCGCGGCGTGGTGCAGCCGAAAGTGGGACGTCCGGATCGTCCCGAGTGGGGGTCGTCGGGGGCTCGTGTGGGGCTGCCGAGGCTCAATCGGGACCACGCGACCTCGATTGGAACACCGGCCCGCCGCAGCGGACGCCTGTCGGTCCCGCTCCGCCTCCGCCCACTCTTTCAATGAATGGAACTGGGTCCCGGTCGGTATCCGGAGTGACCCTCCAGACCCTCGATCGAGTCCCGGCGCCGCACCGTCAGCCGTCCACACGACCCACGAAGTGCCCCACGTGGGACGGCGGGCCTGCTCGAAGTGGGACCGCGGGCGCCGCGCACGCCGAAAGTGGGACTTCCGGATCGTCCCAAGTGGGACTCCAGGACAGCACGAAGTGGGACGGCGATCCCAACCCGGCCCGAGCGCCGGATCGGGGCGAACCCCGTCGTGGTCGGTTGAACCGGGTGAACCATCGGAGCGCACGCCGAAAGTGGGACTTCCGGATCGTCCCGATTGGGACTCCAGGACAGCAGGAGGTGGGACGGCGGTCGCCGCGCACGCCGAAAGTGGGACTCCATGGTCGGGGTGAGCTCGGATGCCCCGTCGGGGCGCACGCCGAAAGTGGGACTTCCGGATCGTCCCGAGTGGGACTCCAGGACAGCACCGAAGCGGGACGGCGGTCGCCGCCGCGAGTGGGACTTCATGGTCGGGTGAGGCGGGGCGCGGCGCCGCGCAGGCCGGAAGTGGGACGTCCGGATCGTCCCGAGTGGGACGGGCGCCTACTCCTGGTCGACGGTGATCCGGCCGACGCGCTGGTGGGTGAGGGTGGCGCCGGCCCAGTCGACGACCGCCTTCGCGCGATCCTCGTTCGTGGGGAGCAGCGCCAGGTGCACCGCCCCCCAGGCGGCCTGCGCCGTGGTGCCGGTCATCGTGCGCCCGCCGAGCATCTGCACGACCGCAGCGCGACGGCCGATCACGGCCATCGTCCCCTTGTCGCGGTACCGGAAGGGCTTGGGCGCGTTGCCCGCGATCCGGCGGGTGAGGCTCTCCCCCGCGTGCTCGCCGGACTGGAGCGCCACCGAGCCCAGCTGGGGCAGCACCTGCCCCGTCTTCCCGTCCGTGATCGCGGCGATGTCGCCGAGCACGTAGACCTCCGGGTGGTCGGGAAGCACCAGGTCGGGCCCCACGGCGATGCGGTTCCCCCGCGCCAGCTCGAGCCCGAGCGATCGGACCACGGCGTTGCCCTGCAGCCCGGCGCCCCAGACCAGCGTGTGCGCCGCCAGTTCGCGGCCGGACGCGAGGGTGACCCGCGTGGGGGTGACGCCGGCGACCCGCTCGCCGGTCATCACCTCGACGGTGCGCTCCGCCAGCGCCTCCGCCGCGTACGTCCGGAGCTTCGGCTTGAACATCGAGAACAGCTCCGGCCCGCCCTCGACCAGGATCACCCGCGCCTTCTCCTGCGGCAGCTTGGGGTAGTCGCGCGCGAAGACCGACCGGTAGAGCTCGGCGACCGCCCCCGCGGTCTCGACGCCCGTCGGCCCCCCGCCGACGATGACGATGTTCAGCACGCCGTCGTCGATCAGGCCCGGATCCCGGTCGGCGGCCTCCCACCGCTCCAGCAGGTGGTTCTTCAGGCGGACCGCGTGGGGCAGCGTGTACATCGGGAACGCGTGCTCCTCCGCCCCTGGGGTCCCGAAGAAGTTGACCTCCGCGCCGAGGCCCAGCACGAGGTAGTCGTAGCCGATCGGCCCGATCTCCTCGAATCGGACCTCCCGCGCGTCCAGGTCCACGCCGGTCACGGTCGCCTGGTGCACCGTCGTGTTGGCCTGCCGCTGCACCAGGTCGCGGATGGAGTGCCCGACCGCCGTCGTCTCGAGCAGCCCCGTCGCGAGCTGGTACAGCAGCGGCTGGAACGTGTGGTAGTTGTGGCGGTCGACCAGCACCACCTCGGCGTCCGCGTGCTTCAGCTTCTGGGCGGCGCCGACCCCGGCGAACCCCCCGCCGAGGATGAGGACGCGCGGCCGCGTGTTCATGTCATTCCTCCAAGTGGTGCCTCAGAGCACCGCGATCGGGTTGACCGGTGAGCCCGTCCCGCCCTCGATCCGCAGCGGCGCGGCGACGATGAGGAAGTCCCAGCGCCCCGCCTCCCGGCACCGCGCGAGGAGATCGTCGAGCTGCAGGTAGTCGAGGAGGTGGACGCCCATCGCGTTGAGGGCCAGAACGTGGATCGGGAACGCGACCCCCTCGGCGGCGCTCGGGGCGGTGTCGTTGTTGCCGTCGGACCCGAGCGCGGCGACCTGCCGCTCGGCGAGGAAGAGCACCGCGTGCGGGTGGAGCCCCGCGGTCCCCGCGACGGTGTCCCACGGGCCGACCTCCGCCATCCGGAGCGTGTGCCCGGTGCGGATCAGCAGGATGTCCCCGGGGCCCACCCGGACGCCCTGCCGCCGCTCGGCGGCCTCGAGGTCCCCGGTGACGACGTCCTCGCCGGGCTCGAGCCAGCGGACGTCCCGGACGCCCGGCACGTCCAGGAGCACCCCGCGGCCGACGAGGCCGTCCTTCAGCACGTCGATGGCCCCGGCGGCCGCGCCGTCGGCGGTGACGGCCGAGCCCGGCCGGCCGTCGTACAGGGCGCCGTCGTAGACCACGTGACTGAAGGCGTCCACATGACTGTGACCCTCGCTGTGGTAGTCGAGCGCGACGCAGTCCTTGGCGAACTGCAGGCCTCCCACCCCGCCATCCGCGTCCGGCAGCATCGTCATGCGGTGGTCGGCCACCGGCAGGCCGAGGCTGACGGTGGTCCCGCTCCGGACGAGCCGGGCGGCGGCGGCGATGCGGTCCGGGGTCAGGTGGTTGAGGGCGCCCTGGGGGCTCCGGGATCCCCAATGACCCCAGGTGCAGACCTGCCGGAAGAGCGCCTCGAAACCCTCGCGGTCGATCGGCTCGCGGTCGGCGGCCGGCGATGGCATGCGTCCGCTCAGGCGAGCCGCTCGAGCAGGCGGTCGCCCACCCGCAGGGCGTTGGCGATGATTGTCAGGGTCGGGTTCACGGCCCCGATCGAGACGAAGAAGCTGGCGTCGACCACGTAGAGGTTGTCCAGCTCGTGAGCCCGGCAGTCGACGTCGAGGGCCGACGTCGCCGGGTCGGTCCCGAACCGCACCGTCCCGGCCTGGTGGGCCGTGGCCCCGATCGGCATCCCCTTGTGCAGGTAGATGCTGTGGTCCAGGAGGCCGTGGTGGGGGTGCATGCCCAGGTCGCCGAGCATCGACTCCAGCTTGTGGCGCAGCCTCTTGAGCCCCTCGACGTTGTTCTTCTCGTCGAGCACCAGGTTGATCTCGCCGTCCGGACCCACCGTGACGCGGCTGTCGGGACGGGGCAGGTCCTCGGTACAGAGCCAGAAGTCGACGCTGTGGTGCGCCACGGTCTCCAGCGGCCAGTCCGGCGTGATCCGCTTCGACCAGCGCGGCGCGTTGGCGCGGTCCTGTGTGGCATCGGCCTTGCCCAGCATCTGGATGCCGCCGAGCGGGAAGTCCCAATCGTCGGTGCCCAGGTACCAGTCGTGCAGGGCCAGGGTCTTCTGGAAGCGCGTGGGGTTGGGCTCCCGCGAGACGGCGCTGAGCGCGACGTTGTTGTGCCGCATGTAGTGGCGCCCCACGACGTCCGACCCGTTGGCCAGGCCCGCCGGGTGGCGGTCGCTGGCGGAGCGCAGGAGCAGCGCGGCGGAGTTCACCGCGCCGCACGAGACCACCACGATGTCGGCCGAGTAGGTCGTCGTCTCGTCGCCCAGCCGCGTGACCACTCCGGTCACCCGGCGCCCGCTCGCGTCGGTCTCCAGCCGCTCGACGTAGGCGCCGGTGACGAGGTCGACGTTGGGGTGCGCGAGCGCCGGATCCACGCACATCACCTGGGCGTCGGCCTTGGCGTCCAGCACGCAAGGGAAGCCATCGACCCGGTCGCACCGGATGCACCGGCTCATCCGCGTCGCCTCGCCGTTCGCCTCCTGGTCCAGCATCACCCCGATCGGCAGGTGGAAGGGGCGGAGGCCCATGCGCTCCAGGTCGTCGCTCAGCTGCTGGATCCGCGGCTCGTGCTGGACCGGCGGGTGCGGGAAGTCGCCGCTGCGCGGCCCCTCGGTGGGATCCTCCCCCGCGGCCCCGTGGACCGCGTACAGGCGCTCGGCCTCGGCGTAGTACGGCTCCAGGTCGTCGTAGCCCAGCGGCCAGGCGGGCGAGACGCCGCCGTGGTGGCGCAGCTCGCCGAAGTCCTCGGGGCGCAGGCGGAAGAGGGCCGCGCCGTAGAACTTCGTGTTGCCGCCCACGAAGTAGTAGTTCTCGGGCGTGAACGCGTCGCCGTGGCGGTCGTACCACTCCTCGCCGGAGTGGTACTTCCCCTTCAGGAACACCGCCTCCGACGACCAGTTGTCGCGCTCGCGGGGCAGGTAGCCGCCGCGCTCGAGCAGCAGGATGCGCTTGCCGGAGGGGGCCAGGCGATGGGCCAGGGTGCCGCCCCCCGCCCCCGTGCCGATGATGATCACGTCATAGGCGTCCATCAGTACTGCGCCAGCATCTCGGGGACGATGATGCGGGCCGCGGCCTCCAGCAGGGCGAGGTGCGAGAACGCCTGGGGGAAGTTGCCGAGGTGCCGGCCGGTGCCCGCGTCGAACTCCTCCGCGTAGAGGCCGAGGGGCGAGGCGACGCGCAGGAGCCGCTCCATGAGGTCCCGCGCGCGCTGCAGCTCACCCACGATCGCGAACGCCGAGACCAGCCAGAACGAGCAGATGAGGAACGTGCCCTCCTTGCCCGAGAGCCCGTCGTCGGTCTCGTCGGTGCGGTAGCGCAGCACGAAGCCGTCCTCGGTCAGCTCCTCGGCGATCGCGTTGACGGTCGCGCGCATGCGCTCGTCGCCGCCGGGGAGGAAGTCGAAGAGCCCCGCGAGCAGCACCGACGCGTCGAGCGAGTCGGTCTCGTAGTGCTGGCGCAGTACCCCGCGCTCCGAGACGCCGTGCTCCAGGATGTCGGCGCGGATCTCCTCGGCGGTCGCGCGCCAGGCCGCCGACTTCTCGGCGTTGCCGGTCGTCTGCGCCAGCTGGGAGGCCCGGTCGAGGGCGACCCAGCCCATCAGCTTGGACGAGACGTAGTGCTGCGGCGCGCCGCGGGCCTCCCAGATCCCCTGGTCGGGCTCCCGCCAGACCCTGGTCGCGCACTCCGCCTGCGACTCCACGACGGGCCACAGCCGCCGGGGCAGCCGCTCGGAGTGACGCGTGTGCAGCAGGATCGAGTCGAGGACCGCGCCGAAGACGTCGTTCTGGCGCTGGTCGAAGGCGCCGTTCCCGATCCGCACGGGGCGCGCGCCGGCGTAGCCGGTGAGGTCGTCGCGGGTCGTCTCGGTCAGGTCGCGACGACCGTCGATCCCGTACATGATCTGGAGGGAGCCGTCCTCGGTGGGCTCGACGTCGGCCACGAACTGCATGAACTCGTCGGCCTCCCAGTCCAGGTTCAGGTAGTGCAGCGCCTGGAGCGTGAACGTCGAGTCGCGCATCCAGGTGTAGCGGTAGTCCCAGTTGCGCTCGCCGCCCGGCGTCTCCGGGAGCGACGTGGTGAGCGCCGCGACCGTGGCGCCGGTGGGCATGTACGTCAGGCCCTTGATCGTCAGAGCGGAGCGCTGGATCGGGTCGCGGAAGCGGTGGTCCGGGATGCGCGCCCGGCTGAGCCATCCGCGCCAGAAGCGCGTCGTCGCGGCCATCTTCGCGTCGGCCTCGTCGACGCTCGCCGGGCCGGCCAGCTCCTCCGCCCACGAGAGGGCGCAGTAGGCCCGGTCTCCGGCGCGCAGCGTGTGCCGCCCGCGGACGCGGTTGCCCTCGATGCCGAGCGCGAGGTCCGAGCGCAGGCGGATGGTGACCCCGGCGCCGCTCGCGTCGGCGGCGTGCCCGCCGCCGTCCACGAGCGTCCACTCCGCCGGGGTGCGGCCGTAGTCGAACGCCGGCTCGCAGACGAGCTCCACATCGACGTGGCCGGCGAAGCACTCCACGGTCCGCACCAGCATGTGGTCGCCGTCGTCGTCGGTCGGCGGCCGCGTGTGCGGCGTGATCGTGTCCTCGTGCTCACGGGGGCCGAGGGTCAGCGCGTCGGTCACGACGATCCAGCCGGTCGGCGTCTTCCACGTCGTCTCGAGCACGTTGGTCCCCGGCCGGTAGCTGCGCGCGGAGGGGTGGCTGATGCCGAACGGCCCCACCCGGAAGAAGCCGGCCTGCCGGTCGAGCAGGCTGCCGAAGACGCTCGCCGAGTCGAAGGCCGGCACGCACAGCCAGTCGATGGCGCCGTCCGGCGCCACGAGCGCGCCGGTGTGACAGTCGGAGAGGAACGCGTAGTCGGCGATCGGGGGGAACGGCGAGGGGGCGGCCGCGCTCTGGGGGCCCGGGCGGGGGGCGTCCACGTTCACGTCCCCATCCACGGCTCGTGCCAGCGCCCCAGGCCGGCGAGCAGCGCGTTCGCCGCCTCGGGGCCCCACGAGCCCTGCGCGTACGGGTGCACCGGCGGCGGCGCGTCGAGCAGCGGCTGCATGACCCGCCACGTCTCCTCCACGCCGTCCTGGCGGGTGAAGCGGACGCTCTCGCCGACCAGCGCGGCGTGCAGCAGCACCTCGTAGGGCGTGGGCCCCTCGCCGCCCTGGGTCGAGAACTCCATGTCCAGCGCAATGGTGCCGGGGCCGTCCGCGCGGTGGGCCTCCACCTCGAGCCGGATCCCCGTCGATGGGTCCAGCCGCACCACGAGCTGATTCGGCTCCACCTTGTCGAACTGCGGGAACCCCAGTCGCGGCGGGGGCTTGAAGACCAACCCCAACTCCGTCTGCGGCACCGGCCGGCGCTTTCCGGTCCGGCTGAAGAAAGGGACGCCCCACCAGCGCCCAGTCTCCCTTTCCACCCCCCCCGCGGCATAGGTCTCGGTGGTCGAGTCGGGGGCGACGCCATCGATCGTGCGGTAGCCGTCGTACTGCCCACGGACGTAGTGGGCCGGGTCGGCCTCCTTCACGGCGCGAAAGAGCGCGAGCTGGGCGTCCTTGATGGTCTGCACGTCGCCCCGCGCCGGCGCCTCCATCGCGCACATCGAGACCACCTGCATGAGGTGGTTCACCACGACGTCGCGCAGGGCCCCGACGGGGTCGTAGAAATGGCCGCGGTCCTCGACGCCGAAGTCCTCGGCCATCGTGATCTGCACGCACGCGACGTGCTCGCGGCTCCAGATCGGCTCGAGCATCGCGTTCGCGAAGCGCAGGCGGATGATCTCCTCGGTGCCCATCTTCCCCAGGTAGTGGTCGATCCTGAAGAGCTGCGACTCGTCGATGGACTCGTGGAGCTCGTCGGCAAGCGCCCGCGCCGACGCGAGGTCGTGGCCGAACGGCTTCTCCACGACGACGCGGGCCGACTTCGTGAGCCCCGCGTCCGCCAGCCCCTTGACCACCCGGCCGAACAGGAACGGCGGGATCTCGAGGTAGAAGACCGGCAGGCTCGCGTCCCCGATCGCGTCGGCGACCCGCCCGTACGTGGCGGCGTCGCCGAAGTCGCCCGAGACGTAGGAGAGGCGCGCCGCGAAGCGCTGGAAGACACCCTCGTCGAGCTGCTCGCCCGTGCCGACGATCGACTCGCGCGCGCGCTCGACGAGCTGGTCGAGGGTCCAGTCGTCCCCCGCCACGCCGATGATCGGGCAGTCGAGCAGACCGCGCCGCTCCAGCCGGTAGAGCGAGCGGAAGGTCATGACCTTCGCCAGGTCGCCCGTGATCCCGAACACCACGAGCCGGTCCGCGGGCCGGCCCTCGAGTGGCGGGGACGGGGCCCCCGGGGCCGTGGTGGACGTGTCAGTGGCCACGCGTTCCCCTTCCATCGCTTCCCAGGGGCGCCGAGCTGGCGGACGGCGGTCGAGCCGCCCGCGGGGGCGATCCCGTCCGGACCGCCGCACCCGTTCCCCCTCAGGACCGTAAGCCGACCCTCCGGGGGCGGACATCACCCCGATCGGATGAATCGCGGCTCATGTCACACCGGCGGGTTCATCCCTCATGGACGATGTGCGGGCCACCCGGCCGTGGTGGGCTTGCCGGAGTCCTCGCATGACCAGCCCGACGACCAGCCCCGCCGCCGGGGCCCCCGCCCAGGCGCCCGAGCGCGCCGGCCTCGTGCTGCTCGCGCTGATCCTGGTCGCGGGCGTCGCGAACCTCAACCTGTCGGTCGCCAACGTCGCGCTGCCGGACATCGGCCGGGCGTTCGACTCCTCGCAGACCACCCTCGACCTGATCGCCGTGGGCTACTCGCTGGGGCTGGCCGCGTCGGTGCTCTATCTCGGCGCCGTCGGCGACCGCTACGGGCGCAAGATGCTCCTCGTCGGGGGCATGGTGCTGTCGGTGCCGGCGTGCCTGCTCGCCGCGTACGCGCCCACCGACGGCGTGCTGTTCGTGGCGCGCGTCGTGGGCGGCGTGTCGGCCGGCATGGCGTACCCGACCACCCTCGCGCTGATCACCGCGCTCTGGGCGGGCCCCGGGCGGACCAAGTCGATCGCCCTGTGGTCGGCGATCGGCGGTGGCATCGCGGCGCTCGGCCCGCTCGTCGCCGGGGCGCTCCTCGAGCACTTCTGGTGGGGCTCGGTGTTCCTGGTGACGCTCCCGCTCGCCGCGATCGCCCTGGTCATGGCGCTGCTCCTCGTGCCGGCCCATGTGAACGAGACGACCGAGCCGGTCGACAACCTCGGCGGCGTGTTGTCGATCGTTCTGGTGGGGGCGCTGATCCTGGCGATCAACTTCGCGACGGCGCCGAACAAGGGCACGCTGACCCTGTCGCTCGCGATCGTCGCCGTCGTCGCGCTGGTCGCCTTCGTCCTGCGCCAGCGGCGCGCCGCCAACCCGCTCTACGACCTGAAGGTGGCGGGGCGGCGGACGTTCTGGGTCGCCGCCTGCGCCGGGATCATCGTGTTCGGCTCGCTCATGGGGGCCGCTTTCGTGAGCCAGCAGTACCTGCAGAACGTGCTCGGCTACTCGTCGCTCGAGGCGGGGGCGGCGATCCTGCCCGCCGTCTTCCTCATGGTCCTCGTCGCGCCGCGGTCGGCGAAGCTCGTGGAGGCGCGCGGCTCGCGCCTCACGCTCCTCACCGGCTACGTCTTCCTGCTCCTGGCGTTCCTGACGATGCTGATCCTCTGGAAGGAGGACTCGGACTACTGGGAGATCGGCCTGGCGTACGCCTTCATCGGCATCGGCGTGGGATTCGCCGGGACGCCGGCCTCCCACTCCCTCACGGGCTCGGTGCCGGTGACCCGCGCCGGGATGGCGTCGGGGACGGCCGACCTCCAGCGCGACCTGGGCGGCGCGATCATGCAGTCGATCTTCGGCGCGCTGCTCACCGCGGGCTACGTCTCCGCGGCGAACGCCGCGCTCGCCGCGTCCCCGCAGTCCAGCGAGATCAGCGACGGGGTCCAGAATCAGCTGACGCGCTCCTTCGCGAGCGCCGCGGACACGGCGCAGCAGTACCCGCAGTACAGCGACTCGATCATTGCCGGGGCGAAGCAGGCCTTCCTCGACGGCGACCAGTGGGCGTACACCGCTGGCCTGATCGCGGTGGCGCTCGGCGCCGTGCTCGTGTTCTTCCTCTTCCCGCGCCGCGACGCCGAACTGGAGATGCTCGAGCGCTTCGCCGCCGAGGACGCCGTTGACGAGGCGCCGGGATGAACGTGCTGGGCACCGTCGCCGCGGCGGTTCCCGAGGGCCTGCTGCCGGCCCGCAGCCAGATGGGGTTCACCCTGGGCGTGCACATCATCCTGGTGCCGCTCGGAGTGGTGTTCCCGCTGATGATGCTCATCGCCAACTACCTGGGGCTGCGGCGCGACGACCCCGACTGGCTGCGGTTGGCGGAGCGGTGGTCGCGCGTCGCCGGCGTGACCTTCGCGGTCGGCGCGGTGACGGGGACCGTGCTGAGCTTCGAGATGGGCCTGTTGTGGCCGGGCATGTTCGAGCGCTTCGGCGACGTCATCGGCGTGCCCTTCGCCCTGGAGGGGATCTTCTTCTTCCTCGAGGCGATCCTGATCTCCATCTACCTGCTCGGCTGGCGGCGCATGCGCCCGTGGGCGCACTTCTGGATCGGCGTGCCCATCCCGATCGTCGGCCTCTGCGGGGCGTTCACGGTCGTCGCCGCGAACAGCTGGATGAACCAGCCCAGCGGGTTCACGATGGACGCCGCCGGCACGGTGACCGACGTCAGCGTCTGGTCGGTGATCTTCAACGACGCGGTGAAGTACGAGTTCCCGCACATGTACTTCGCGGCCCTCGTGGCGGCGGGGTTCCTGGTCGCGTCCGTCTACGCCGCCGGGATGCTGCGCGGGCGGCGCGACCGCTACCACCGCCTCGGGTTCCTGCTGCCGTTCACCATCGCCGCGATCGCGATCCCGCTCCAGATGGTGATCGGCGACTCCACCGCCCGCGCGGTCTTCAACGACCAGCCCATCAAGTTCGCGGCGCTCGAGCTCAACTGGACGACGGGGCCGGACAAACCCGAGATCCTCCTCGGGCACATGAACGCGGACGGCACGGTCTCGGGCGGGCTGCGCATCCCCGGCCTCGCGTCCTGGCTCAGCGACCCCTCCACGGGCCGTGACACCGTGGTCACGGGGCTCAGCTCGGTGCCGCCGGAGGACCGCCCAAGCACATCGGCGGTGAACGTCATCCACCTGGCCTGGGACCTCATGATCGGCATGGGCACCGCGCTCTGCCTGCTGGCCGCGTGGTTCGCCTGGATCATGTGGCGGCGCCGCGACCGCCTCGCGACGTCCGCCTGGTTCCTGCGCGCCGCCGTCGCCGCGCCCATCGCCGCGTACGTCGCCATCGAGTCAGGCTGGATCGTGACCGAGGTGGGACGCCAGCCCTGGATCGTGTGGCAGATCATGCGCACCGAGGAGGCCGTGACGACCACCGACGCCGGCGTGCTGTGGGCGATGTTCAGCGCGATCATGGTCCTCTACGCCGGCCTGGCGATCGGCACGGTGCTGGTGATCCGCGGACTCACCCGCCGCTGGCGCGCGCAGGACGAGGCGGGGGACGCGCGGTGAGCGCCGCCGACGGCTGCCTGGTGGTGCTGTGGACGGCCGCCACGCTCTACGCCGTCCTCGGCGGCGCCGACTTCGGCGCCGGATTCTGGGATCTCTTGGCGGGCGGCGAGAAGACGGGCCGGCGCCCGCGCGCGCTGCTCGACCGCGCCCTGAGCCCCGTGTGGGAGGCCAACCACGTCTGGCTGATCTTCACCATCGTCGTGCTGTGGACGGCGTTCCCCACGGCGTTCTCGGCCATCTTCACGACGCTGTGGATCCCGCTGACGCTCGCCGCGCTGGGAGTGGTGGTCCGCGGAGCCGGGTTCGCGTTCCGCGCCGCGTCCGAGACCCTCGGCGTCCGCCGCGTCTACGGCGCCCTCTTCGGGATCGCCTCGCTGCTGACGCCGTTCTTCCTGGGTGCCGCGCTCGGCGGGATCGCGTCGGAGCGGGTGCCGCCGGGCGACGCCTCCGGCGACCTCCTCACGAGCTGGGCCAACCCCAGCGGCGTGGTGGTGGGGCTCCTCGCGGTCGCCGCCTGCGCGTTCCTGGCCGCCGTCTACATGGTCACCGAGGCGCGTCATGCCGCGGACCCCGCCATGGAGCGGTACTTCAGGCACCGCGCGATGGTCGCGGCGGCCGTCACCGCGGCGCTGGCCGTCGCCGGCATCCTGGTGCTCCGCGAGGACGCCCCGTACGTCGGCGACCGCCTCACGGGCGAGGCGCTCCCGCTGGTGATCGCCGCCGCCGTGCTGGGCGTCGGCACGCCGGTGCTGCTGGTGCGCGGGCACCCCGCCTGGAGCCGGCTGCTCGCCGCCGGCTCGGTCGCCGCCGTCGCCTGGGCGTGGGCCGTCGCCCAGTGGCCGTACCTCCTGCCCACGCGACTCACCGTCGACGACGCCGCGGGCGATCCCCAGACGCTCGCGTGGGTGCTGGTGATCTTCGTGACGGCGATCGTGGTGGTGGTGCCGCCCCTGGTGCTGCTGTTCACGCTCGCGCAGCGGGGGCGGCTGGAGGAGGGCACGCCCCCCTGACCCCCGGCGTCAGGCCAGCAGGCCGATCTCCCTGGCGCGGTCGACCGCCTCGGCCCGGGAGGAGGCGCCGAGCTTGCGGTACACCGCCATCGCCTGCGTCTTCACGGTGAACCGCGACACGTTGAGCCGCCCGGCGATCGCGGGGAACGACAGATGGGTCGGCAGGTAGCCGAGCACCCGGAGCTCGGCGGTGGTGAGCGCGTCCCGCGTCGCGCCGTCCCCGCCGCCGGCGAGGGCGGCCTCGCGGGCGGCCTCGATGCGCCCGCGCAGCACCTCCGGCACGTCCCCGGGCGGCTGGGCCTCCGCCGCCTCGCGCAGCAGCCCGCGCGCGCCGGCGAGATCGCCCAGCAGCGCGGCGGCCCGCGCGAGCACCACACGGGCCTCGACCGCCGGCCAGGCGTCGGGGACCCGGTCGATCAGGGCCGTCCCACGGGCCAGGTCGTCCCTCGCCTCGTCGGGCCGCCCCGCGCGGGCGAGCACCAGCGCGCACGCGGCGTGCACCATCGCCCCCGGCGCGGTGCCGGACGTGCCGCCGCGGGCGGCGAGCCCGCGGGCCCGTAGCGCCAGCCGGGCGGCGGCGTGGGGTCCGTCCTCCTCCGATGTCAGCAGGGCGAGCCGCGCCAGGCAGCGCGCCGCGACGGCGGGCATGCGGGCGGCCGCCCCGCGGGCTCCGTCCTCCCACCCCGTCTCGGCGGCGGCGC